>Ga0138256_10000009_pt1 | contig 306256 bp, 281 predicted proteins | sample KNB2016incub_MG_FD_105486 | JGI IMG/M metagenome (GOLD analysis project Ga0138256, IMG submission 105486) | Active sludge microbial communities from wastewater in Klosterneuburg, Austria - KNB2014incub_MG | ecosystem: Engineered > WWTP > Activated sludge > Unclassified | place: Austria...
GAATTCAAAAATTAATTTGTAAAAGGAAAAATAATTAACAATGCCAGGTAAAAAAAGAACCTATCAACCGCACAAGCGCCGCAGAAAATCAGTTCACGGTTTTCGTCAACGTATGCAAACAGCTAATGGCCGTAAGGTATTAGCCAGCCGCAGAAAAAAAGGACGTCATAAACTGACAGTTTCCAGCGAGCACGGTGATAAAAAATAAGATTGCCTGATTTCCTGATTGGAGATCCGGTTAAAATAATTCAGTCCCCCGATTTGTCGGGGGACTTTTTTAATTTAGAGCATTGCAACAAAAACAACGATACACTTATAAAAAGGAAGAAAAGCTGAAAAGCCGCAAAACAATTGAGCAATTGTTTAAAGAAGGTAAATCGTTTTCAAATTTCCCATTCAGGATATTATGGAAGTTCAACGAAACGATAGCGACTGCTCCGCTGCAAACAGGGTTCGCTGTAAGCAGCAAGCATTTTAAAAAAGCCGTTGACAGGAACCGTATCAAACGTTTAATGAGAGAAGCTTACCGTTTACAAAAAAATGATCTGCAGCATCAGTTAAACCAAAACAACAAACAACTGGCCATGTTTTTTATTTATACAGGTAATGAATTACCCGACTATAATTTCATTTTTGAAAAAACCGGGAATGTATTAAAGCGGTTGATAAAAATTACAGATGAAAATAATCCGGCAAATATTTAGTTTTCCGTTTATTGCTTTAATAAAGCTTTATCAGTGGATCATATCTCCATGGTTGGGGCCCAAGTGCCGTTACACCCCCACCTGCTCTCATTATGGCATTGAGGCTTTTAAAAAGTATGGTCCGCTAAAAGGATTTTGGTTAACCATCAAGCGGGTAAGTAAATGCCACCCATGGGGAGGGCATGGTTACGACCCGGTTCCATAAAAAAAGGAAGTCAGGTTTTAAAACCTGACTTCCTTTCGAAAATAGAATTTAACTGATTAAAACCGCTCCGCTACTTTATTCCAGTTTACCACATTCCAAAAAGCAGCTAAATAATCTGCCCTGCGGTTTTGATAATTTAAATAGTATGCATGCTCCCAAACATCACATCCTAATAATGGTGTTCCTTTTACTTCTGCAACATCCATCAGAGGGTTATCTTGATTTGGTGTAGATGAAACTTCCAGCTTACCGTCTTTTACGATCAGCCATGCCCAGCCGCTACCAAATCTGGTCATACCAGCCGCAGCAAATTTTTCTTTAAATGTATCAAAAGAACCAAATGCAGCGTTGATGGCATCAGCAAGTTTGCCTGTTGGCACACCACCGGCTTCAGGAGCAAGGCTGTCCCAAAAGAAGCTATGGTTCCAATGTCCGCCGCCATTATTACGTACTGCAGGGCTGATGCTGCCCGCTGCTGCAACCAGTTGTTCAATGGTTTTATTTTCATTTTCTGTACCTGCAATTGCCTTGTTTAAATTGTCTACATAAGCCTGGTGATGCTTGCCATGATGAATTTGCATGGTTTTTGTGTCTATGTGTGGCTCTAATGCTTCATGTGCATATGGTAAAGCCGGTAATGTAAATGCCATAATGTATCTGTTTTATATTTTAAGAAATTATTGTGAATGGTAGGCTGCAAATTTACGTTATCTATTCCCTTATCAGGTTTAAAATGAAAAAAATCATCGCTGTTTTTATTACGTTTTCGGGAATTTGTACCGGGTTTGCTCAAAATACTTCTGACATTGCTGATTCTGTAGCAACAAAACAAAAGATAATTGTTGCGACAAACGTTGAGAAAAAAGATTCATCAGTAATTAAAGAAAGGCCTGCAATCCGGGTGTTTCCTAATCCGGCCAAAAATAAAGTTGAGATTGAGATCAAAGGATTTGAACCAGGAAATGTTCAGGTTCAGCTGCTAGATAAGAGCGGAAAACCGGTAAGAAATGATAAGCGGATCGTATTCAGCGGTAATGAAACTATCGTGTTGATGTTTTCGGAAAAACCCGGGCTATATTTTTTACTGGTGAAACAGGGAAATAAAAATGTAAGGAGTAAACTGATTATTCAATAACTCATCGGCGGGCCCTAAAAAAATCTTTCATTAATCTGGCACATTCTTCTTTCAAAATCCCTCCGGTCAATTCTGTTTTCGGATGATAGGGATTATTGCTGCCGCAACATTTCCTGTAACCATTCTTTTCATCATCGGCACCATAAACAATCCTGCCAATCTTACTCCAATATAAAGCTCCGCTGCACATCAGGCATGGCTCCAGTGTTACATATAATATTGCTTCGGGTAAATATTTACTGCTCAGAAAATTGAAAGCAGTAGTAATGGCCAGTATTTCGGCATGGGCAGTACTGTCATTCAATAATTCCACCTGGTTATGCGCCCTGGCTATGATGCGGTTGTTCATTACAATAATGGCACCAACAGGCACTTCTTCCTTATCAAAAGCTTTTTGAGCTTCAATCAGCGCCTGCTGCATATATTGTTCATCAGTCATAGCATGCAATTTATTACCTTTCGGCAAATTTAGATGTAATGGAACACTTAATGCAAATGCGGCATTTTTATAACACAGGAAAAACAAAACCCTATGCCTGGCGAAAGGAACAGTTACTAAAGTTAAAGAACGCAGTTAAAAAATATGAATCGGAAATCCACAATTCATTATATACCGACTTAAAAAAGAGCCCTGAAGAATGCTGGGTTACCGAAACGGGGTTTTTAATATCAGAGATCAGCTATACTTTAAAGCACTTAAAGAGCTGGATGCAACCCGAAAAGGTTAGCACAAATCTGTTGAATGTACCGTCTAAAAGTTTTGTATTGCAGGAGCCGCTGGGAGTTGTGCTAATCATAAGCCCCTGGAATTATCCTTTTCAGTTATTGATGACTCCGTTGGCAGGTGCAATTGCTGCCGGTAATTGTGTTGTTCTTAAATCATCTGAATTTGCTCCGGCAACATCGGCAGTAATGAAACAACTGATTGAAGAAAATTTTGATAAAGAATATATACGTTTTGTGGAAGGCGATGGTGCAACGGTTATTCCGGAGATGATGAACAATTTTACTTTCGATCATGTTTTTTATACCGGGAGCACAACTGTAGGTAAAATAATTTATAAAATGGCTGCCGAAAGATTGGTGCCTGTTACTTTGGAACTGGGCGGCAAAAGCCCATGTATTGTGGAAGATGATGCAAATATTAAAGTAGCGGCACGGCGTATTGTTATGACAAAATTCAGCAATGCCGGGCAAATGTGTGTGGCGCCAGATTATATTTTGGTGCAAGAAAGCAAAAAAGAATCATTGGTGGAAGCAATGAAAAAAGTTATCCTGCAATTCTTTGGCGATAAGCCCGAAGAGAGTTACAATTATGGAAAGATCATTAACGAAAAACAGTTTAACAGGCTGAGCAATTATTTGCAACAAGGAAATATTGTACATGGCGGCAGAACTGTTAAGGAGAGATTATTTATTGAACCAACCATAATTGATAATGTAAACCTGGATTCAGATATCATGCAGGATGAAATTTTTGGTCCGATACTCCCAATCATATCCTTCAGTACAAAAGAAGATGCATTAAAAATAATTACTCAACATAAAAACCCTTTGGCTTTTTATGTGTTTACATCAAGCAGTGTTAAAGAAAAGGATTGGTTGAGCAGTGTAGCATTTGGCGGAGGCTGCGTAAATAATGCAAGCTGGCATCTCACCAATCATTATTTACCCTTTGGTGGCAGGGGATTCAGTGGCAGCGGGCAGTATCATGGCAAGTATTCATTTGATACATTCAGTCATAAAAAAGCGGTTATGAAAACACCAACCTGGTTTGACCCTGCTATAAAATATCCTCCTTTTAAGGGAAAGATGAAGTTGTTTAAATGGGTGATAAGATAAGTCACACCTGGTGCTTTTGCGTCTTAACAGGAATATAAATGAGATCAGGTAAAATATATAAAAGACTTAAATGGGTATTCATTATCCTTTTCTTATCAGCAATCGCATTTTACGCCTTTGTAGAAATAACAAACAGAAATTCAAAAAATATGACAGCCAGGCAAAAGTTTTTAAAAGCAGTTTATCCCGTATTTATGTGGTTTACGGGTAAGAAGGATAATGCAGTGAAACATCTTTCGAATGATACAATAATACCCCCTGTTTCATTTTATAATTTAAAAGAAACTGCCAATGACGGGACTGTATTTGATTTTGAAAAATTAAAAGGTAAAAAAATAATGCTGGTTAACACAGCTTCCGACTGTGGTTATACAGGACAATACGATGATCTGCAAAAATTGAGTGAACAATACCAAGATAAACTGATTGTGATAGGCTTTCCTGCGAATGATTTTAAAGAGCAGGAAAAAGGAAGTGATGAAGATATTGCTGCTTTCTGTAAACTTAATTTTGGTGTGAGTTTTTCATTAATGAAAAAAAGCAGCGTAATAAAAGGAAGTAGCCAAAATACAGTATTTGAATGGCTCACAGATCCTGCAAAGAATGGCTGGAACAGGAAACAACCTTCCTGGAATTTTTGTAAGTATCTTGTAGATGAAGAAGGAAGGTTAACCAATTATTTTGGTCCGGCCATTGAACCATTGGGTAAAGAAATAACAGAAGCTGTAAACCGTTAAATCATTTTTATGTTTGAACAAAGAGATTTTAGTTTTATACATAAATATTTTATCGCCGAGAAACAGGAAAGCCTGTTTATTCTGATCATAGGTATCATAGCCATTTTACTGGCAATAAGTTTTTGGTTCTTTATAAAAACTAATCCGGCTTTTTTTAAAGGTGCTGCTGTTGTATTGATGGCATTAGGACTTGTTCAAACTATTGTGGGCTTTAATGTTTATACCAGAACAAACAAACAAAAAACAGATATAGCATACAACATCGGCATGGAACCTGCAGCTTATGCAAAGCATACCGAACTTCCCCGTATGGAAAAAGTGATGAAGAGCTTTGTTATTTACCGTTGGGTGGAAATTGCTTTTATCATCACCGGGCTGATTTTAATAATTCTGTACAGAACAAATTCTGATAAATCTTTTTGGTATGGTTTCAGTATCGCTTTAGCCCTGCAGGGTGCCATTATGCTGAGTGCCGATTATTTTGCAGAAAAAAGGGGTGCTGTTTATACTGAGCAAATAAAGAAACTAATCAAAGAATAATTTCCTATGCCGGGCATTTCTCATGATAGTTGATCAGCTCAATCGGCAGTTTCTCAAATTCGTACCCTGCATATTTTGTATTGATCTCATCCAGCACTTCATCAATTTCTTCAACAGTATTTAAAGTAACCAGTTTAAGGCGGTATTCTTTAATGCCGGGCAGCCCTTTTAAATAATTGGTATAGTGGCGGCGCATTTCATAAATACCAACCTTGGGCCCTTTCCATTCAAAAGATTTATGGAGATGTTTTTTACAAACAGCCACACGGTCTTCAATGGTGGGTGCAGGCAGGTGCTCTCCGGTCTTTAAAAAATGTTTTATCTCATTAAATATCCAGGGGTAACCAATTGCGGCACGGCCAATCATGATGCCATCAACACCATACCTGTTTTTATATTCCAGGGTTTTTTCGGGGCTGTCAATATCACCATTACCAAAAATGGGCATCGTAATCCTTGGATTGTTCTTTACTTTACCAATCAGTTCCCAGTCGGCATGGCCTTTATACATTTGTGTTCTTGTTCTTCCATGAATGGCCAGGGCTTTTATACCAACATCCTGCAGCCGTTCAGCAACCTCTTCAATGTTCCTGGTATTATCATCCCAACCCAACCTTGTTTTTACAGTAACTGGTAAAGACGTTGATTTTACAACTGCACTCGTCAATCGCACCATCAGGTCAATATCTTTCAATACACCGGCACCTGCACCTTTTAATGCTACTTTTTTTACCGGGCATCCAAAATTTATATCCAACAGATCTGGATTGGTTACATCAACAATCTTAGCTGCAAGCGCCAGACTTTCTTCATCTCCGCCAAATATCTGTATGCCTACAGGCTTCTCATAATCAAATATGTCAAGTTTCTGGCGGCTTTTAATAGCGTCTCGTATTAACCCTTCGCTGCTGATGAATTCGGTGTACATCAAATCGGCACCATGGTCCTTACAAACGGCACGAAAAGGTGGGTCGCTTACGTCCTCCATGGGGGCAAGTAACAGCGGGAAATCAGGTAATTGTATGGGGCCTATGTTCGGCATTTTATTTTTTAAACCTTTTTGTGATTGTATATTGCGACTGCAAATTTACATCAAATAGGCTTAGCTATGGAATACAGGAGTGTAAAAGGGTTTACCGGGCCGGGGCAACTGGGGATTTTAATGGTTTTTTTAGGTGCAGGGTTTATCGTTACAGCCTTTGTTCAGTTATTAATTGGCATGCAACTGGTACCATCAGGTATGCCTGTTGATAAAATGCTGGATGCTATTATTAAAGCCATGATGCAACCCGAAAATGTTGGAGCGGCCAGGCTTTCGCAGGTATTGGGTACATTCTGCCTCATGTTTATTCCGGCACTGTTGTATATGCTTGTCTGCCACGGAAAAAATAAATTCTGGCTTGGGTTTAACAGCCATATCAATGCAAAACAGATCATTCTGGGTTTCTTTCTTATTTTTTTGGCCAATATTATTGCCAATCCGCTGGCCGATATCAGTAAAATGGCACTCACAAATTTCCCTGACCTGAATGCCATGGGCATGCGTATGGAAGCGGAGTATAACGAGCAGGTAATGGCTTTGAGTAATTTAAAAAGCTGGGGCGAATTTTTTATGGCCCTTGCCATCATGGCTTTTTTTCCGGCGCTGTTCGAAGAGATCTTTTTCCGTGGTGCACTGCAGAATTTACTGGAGCGCTGGTGGAAAATGCCATTGCTGGCCATACTGGTCACATCTTTATTGTTCAGCTTAATTCACATGTCGGTGTATTTATTTTTAAGCCGTGCGGTACTTGGTTTTGTTCTGGGGTTGATGTACCAACGGAGTAAAAACCTGTGGGTGAATATCATTGCCCACTTTTTAAATAACACGGTTGCTGTGATACAGTTGTTCTGGATATCGAGACATGCAGAAAAAGTGGAAGTAGATAAACTCGATCCAAAAGTACCCATCTGGGGCGGACTGATTGCTATAGCTATCAGTTACGGATTGTTCCTGCTTTTTGAGAAAGTATCATCAAAGAACCGTAACCAAATTGCTTTTGAAGAACAGGACCTGATGGAACATAAAGATATTTTACATTCCTTTCCCGAAAATAAAAACGGATAGTTTTGGCATTAAATATTCAAATCTTCAAGACAAGAGCCCTGACTGCACTGCTTTTTGTAGCTGTGATGTTGACGGGATTACTTTGGAATTTCTGGAGTTTTTTGATCTTGTTTACAGTGATTCATTTTGGATGTTGGTTTGAGTTTGTGAAACTGATGAAGAAGATTTATGCGGAGAAGTATTTGAAATATTGTGTGTTTGGGCTGCTGTATATTTCACTTCCGGTATTGTTAATGTTTTTTTTACAGGAAAAATCTATAATGACTTTTTCAACTGATGTTTCTGCTGCGCCCTGTTTCCCGCCATTTGAAGATGCTGGATCATTTAGGTTTACTGTTTTAGTTTTTGTTATCGCCGCAATCTGGATAAATGATACAATGGCTTACCTGGTTGGTTCATTTATAGGTAAAACGGCGCTCACAAAAATATCGCCTAAAAAAACATGGGAAGGAACCGCAGGTGGTGCCATTCTTGCTGTTACAGTTGCTGTGCTTTTTGCCTGGTCATTTAAACTAAACATTCTTCATGTTTCAATTTTAACAGCCATTATAGCAATTTCCGGCACCCTGGGCGATCTTTTCGAAAGCAAATTAAAACGCATGGCCAATGTAAAAGATAGCGGCAGTTTCATGCCGGGTCACGGTGGTTTTTTAGACCGGTTCGATTCTTTGTTATTTGCCGTACCGGCAGTTTGGGTTTATGTTTACTTCTTCCTTAAGTTAACTGAATAATAAGATTAATACACTTAGTTTCAGCACCCAACACATAACCCGCAACACATAACCCATAACTGTTTATATTTGCAGCTTAATCTCAACTAATGACCATACACCGGGAAGGATATAAAAGTATTGCCATTGCAACACTGATATTTGCAGCAATAAACTTATCTGTTTATTTTTTCTTCAGCGCCTCATTAATGTGGCTTTGTAATATTATTTTCATCCTTACTTTAGGATTGTTATTATTCCTCATATCTTTTTTCCGCATACCAAACCGGCAGCTTACCATTAAAGATGGAGTGATTGTAGCACCCGCAGATGGTAAAGTAGTGGTGATAGAAGAAACAACCGATGTGGAGTATTTTAAAGACAAACGTCTGCAGGTATCCATTTTTATGAGCCCGGCCAATGTGCATGTAAACCGCAACCCTATGGATGGTGAAGTGGTGTACAATCAATATCACAAAGGAAAATACCTGGTGGCCTGGCATCCTAAGTCATCAACCGATAATGAAAGGCACTCAGTTGTTATAAAAAAAGATAATACAGAAGTGTTGGTTAAGCAGATTGCAGGGGCACTGGCCAAACGTATTGTAAATTATTTACAGGTAGGTCAAAAAGTAAAACAGACCGAGGAAATGGGTTTTATAAAGTTTGGCAGCCGCGTTGACCTGCTTTTACCCGTTGGTACAAAAGTGAATGTAGAGCTGAACCAGGCCGTGCAGGGCGGAGTAACTGTTATAGCTACTTTATAATATTTAACTTTTAAAGAGATTGGCACTATGCAATTTCTATCCTATATTTACGTTAGTAAAATCAATTAAAACTATAATCATGAAAAAAGTATTTTTATTAGCTACAGCTTGCTTGTTTGTTGCCGGTCTTGCTTTTGCCCACACAAGCGACAAAGGAAAAAAGAAAAAGAAGTGTGCTAAAGGTAAAACCTGCTGCACTAAAACAGCCGGTAAAGAAGGTTGTGCAAAAACCGACAAAGATGCAAGTGCTGCTAAAGCATGTTGCAAAGACAAGGCTAAAACCGTGTCAATGTAATTTGTTGTAAAATTATTTAAGAAACCATTCCATTCCGGATTGGTTTTTTTTTGCCCTTAAATTCAGAATATCAGCTCCAACTCCTTTAAATGGGTTACTGTGTAGGTTGGTTTTATTTGCGGCACAGCATTAATATGATTTACAAATACGGTATCCATACCTGCATTCATCGCTCCTTGTATATCTGCATCCAGGTTATCGCCAATCATAATGCTTTCGGGCAATAAAGCTGTAGCTTTTTGCATGGCAAAATCAAAGATTTCTTTTTTGGGTTTAAGGCTGTTGCTCCCTTCAGATGTAATCACTTCTTTAAAATATCCTCCCAGGCCACTGTTGTTTAATTTGCTCCATTGCGTTTTTTCAAAACCATTGGTAATTAAATGCAGCACATAATTTTTTGCAGTCAGGTAATCCAGGATTTCTTTTGTGTGTGGAAACAGTAATTTTTTTGTAGGCAGAATCTCCAGAAATTTTCCACTCATGTCCTTTGCCAAGGGTTCGTCAGCAATTTTAAAATCAAGCATGGTACGCCACATCCGTTTCCACTTCAGGTCTTCCGAGCTGATCAGCCCTTGATGATACCTGTCCCAAAGCGCTTCGTTATGAAACAGGTATTTGGGATAAAAATCCTCAAATGCAACACTTATTTTATTATCAAGATCGAATATGCTGTATAATTCTGCAAGGGTTTCTTTGGCATTGGCATCAAAATCCCAGAGGGTATGGTCTAGGTCGAAAAAGAGATGTTTGTATTGGGGCATAATCTTATAGATACAAAATTTAAACGAAGAGGCATTAACTTTACCAATCATTGCAAGATAACGAAATAACAAAATACAGTATGAATATTGTAATCACCGGCGCATCAAAAGGATTAGGCAAAACCATTGCAGAAATATTTGCACATGATAAGCAAGGTCATAGTTTTTTCCTTTGCGCCAGGAACCAAGTAGAACTTGAAATGACTGGTAAAGAATTGCAGGGGCGTTTCCCCCGGATAAATATGTACACCAAAACCTGCGATGTGGGAGATAAGATTTCGGTACGTGAATTTGTGAAGTGGATATTAAAACAAACGGATAAGATTGACATACTGATAAACAATGCCGGTATATTTATACCCGGTAGTGTACATAATGAAGAAGATGGGATGCTTGAGAGAATGATAGAAGTGAATTTGTATGGTGCATATCATTTAACCCGGATGTTGATTCCTGGTATGATTGAAGCTCGCAGTGGCCATATTTTCAATATTTGTTCCATTGCAGCTTTAAATGCATACGATAATGGTGGTTCTTACAGTATTTCTAAATACGCCATGTACGGTTTCAGTAAGAATTTACGTGAGGAAATGAAACCTCATGGAATTAAAGTCACTCATGTCTTGCCTGGTGCGGCCTATACCGATTCCTGGAGCCACAGCAGCATTGATCCTAAGCGTATCATGGAAGCATCGGATATTGCAAAAATGGTTTATGCAGCAGCACATCTTAGCCCACAGGCATGTGTGGAAGAGATAATTTTAAGGCCGCAATTAGGCGACCTATAAGTTGTAATACCCGGATTTGCAACAGGGAAGAGTTTAACAATTTATTTAAGCCATTCAAACTAAAAGCTGCGGGGAACCAGCCTGCAATACTTTATTTTTGCTGCTGTTATTATGGGGTCAATTCTACAAAAAATATTCTTACTGCTTTTTTCACTTACCGGCTATTGTTCAATTGCCCAGGTAAAATTTACAGCCAGCATTTCACCTGCCGAGATAGGAAAAGATGAATACGCCCAGTTAAAACTGATGGTTGAGAATGCAAAAGAAGTAGAACAGATAGTTCCTCCTAGTCTAAAAAATTTTACGATAGTAAGCGGACCAAACCAGGAGAGTGGTATGACCATGATAAATGGCGCAGTAAAAAAATATATCGCTTTAAACTTTGTACTCAAGCCAAAAGCTGTTGGTGTTTTTACAATTCCATCTGCTTTGGCAAAGGCCGATAATGGTGATTACACTAGTAACCTGGTGAAAATAAAAGTGACAGCACAGAGTTCAGGAAATAATTCCAGAGCAAATGCTTTTAATTCTCCTTTTGCCGGACTTGATCCCTTTGCAGAACCTGCTCCACGATCATCTTACAACGATTATATTTTACGCAAAGGCGAAAACCCGATGGACAAAATAAAAAGGAATATGTTTTTGCGGGTTGAGGTTGATAAAAAATCATGTTATGTTGGGGAGCCGGTTGTTGCCACTTATAAACTCTATACCCGGCTTAAGAGCGAAAGTAACATGATCAAGAACCCTTCCTTTAATGGGTTTTCGGTGCTGGATCTGCAGCAACCCAATGATATGAGTTATCATACAGAGAAATTTGAAGGCAGGGAATATAATGTGTGTAGTCTCCGTAAAGTGCAGCTCTATCCCTTACTGGCCGGAGATTTGGAACTGGGTACAGCAGAAATTGAAAACAATGTACACTTTATAAAGGCTGAGTACGTAAATCAACAACAGGATATCTTTAACGATATGTTCAGGGATTTTACTGATGCATCTATTCCGGAAGCGGGGATGGAGCATCAGAAAGTAACCTTGCAAAGTAAACCGCTGACTATTTTGGTGAAACCTTTGCCAGATATAAACAAGCCGGGAAGTTTTAAAGGAGCGGTTGGAAAATTCAGCATTGAAGCAAGAGTTGAAAAAAATAATTTTAGTACTGATGATGCCGGACGACTGGCAATAATTGTTTCGGGAGAGGGAAATATGCAACTGATAAATGCACCGGAAATAATCTGGCCTGATGGCGTTGAAGGATTTGATTCCAAAGCAACAGATGATTTATATAAAGGTACCGTGCCTGTTAGCGGAAGAAAAATATTTGAATTCCCCTTCACTGTTTCAGAACCGGGTACATATAAATTACCTGCTGTTAAATTCAGCTATTTCGATAACCGTGATTCAAAATATAAAACTGATTCAACAAAGCCACTTGAGATTACAGTTAGCAAAGGAACAGGTAAGCCTAAAGCAATAATCACAAATGCAGATACGAAGCCGGCAGGGAATTATCTCACTAAATTTTTCAGCAACCGATTAAGAGTGGTTAGCGTTTTTACGGTGCTTATTATTCTGGGACTGATTATCTGGCTTAAAAGAGATTCGAAAAGAGAAAAGCAGGTAAAGGAAGAAATGGCGGTAAAACAAGAAATAATTGAAGATGAAAAACCTGCTGAAGAAATTTTATTGGCGCAGGAAAAACCACTGATACTTGCCGAAGAATGCCTGCAACGTGAAGACAGTAAACTGTTCTATAACCAGCTAAACCTCGACCTGAAAAAATATTTATCCAAAAAACTGGCAATACCCACAGAAGAGCTTAGCAGGAAAAATATAAATGAGCAACTGGATGCAAAAGGTATCAGCAATGAAACATCGGTACAGTTACAGGAACTGATTGACGAAATTGAATGGCAACTGTACACGCCTTTTGTTGATAATGAAAAGATGAAGGGTATGTATACTAAAGCGAACGACCTGGTTCAGTTGATGAACACCTACAGGAGTTAAGCCACGGTAAATTTATATCCTACTCCTCTCACGGCGTGGAAGTAATTGGGATCACGGCTGTCTTCCTCAAAATATTTACGGAAGTTGAGAATGAAATTATCGATGGTACGTGTGGTGGGATAAACATTATAGCCCCAAACAACCTGTAATATTTTTTCACGGGTAACCACTTCGTTTTTATTTTCAATCAGCAGTTTCAGTAACATAATCTCTTTTTTAGTGAGTGTTACTTTTTCACCGCTTTTTGTAAATGCTTCCGAAGCTTTAAAATCTATCTTATTTTTTCCAAAACTGTAAATTTCGGGGAGCGGTTGTTTTGTGCTGAGGCGTTCACTTTTTTTGATAAGGTTATTTACCCGTATCAGTAATTCCTCCAGGTTAAATGGTTTGGTCAGGTAATCATCTGCTCCTTTTTTTAAACCTAGTACACGATCGGCGCTGCTGTTTTTAGCGCTGAGGATAAGTATGGGAATATCGGCATTGCTCAGCCTGATGGTTTCACATACAGTAATACCGTCAACTTCTGGCAGCATGATATCAAGTATGATCAGGTTAAAAAATTCTTTTTGCACAGCCTGTAATGCTTCGGCGCCATCGTAAGCGCTGGTTATTTCATAGCCCTCCAGTTCCAGGTTTAGTTTAAGGGCTTCCTGTAAATTTTCTTCGTCTTCTACCAGTAATATCGAAAATTTTTTATCGGGCATGTTTATAGCTATGATTTTTCGGTTGATGAGTTTAATATAACTGTAAAAATAGCACCGGATGGGTTATTGTCTGTCACAGTAATGTTTGCATTATGCTGACTGGCAATTTTTTTAGAAAGATACAACCCCAAACCCGTTCCTTTTGCTGCTTTGGTAGCAGCATTACCAACGCGGTAAAACTTGGTGAATATTTTTTCCCGCTCTTCGGGTGCAATGCCCTTGCCTTCATCTTTTACCTGTAAGATGATCTGGTTATTTTTTTCGGATAATAAAACCGTAACCTGTAAATCTTTCTGACTGTATTTGATGGCATTATCAATCAGGTTATTGGTCAGCATCTGCAATAATAACCTGTCGCCATCAATAAAAATATCGTCATCAATGTTTGATTCAATTTTTTGCTGAGGATAGCGGGTTTTAAAATCCTGCACACATTTGCCGATCAGTTCGCTGATATTGGTTTCCTCAGGTGTTAAGCGGTAACCACCGGCTTCTATCTGTGAGGAGAGGAGCATATTGTTACAAAGAGCATTCAACCTGTTTGTTTCTTCCAAAGTGTTTTGTAAAAGCCTTTGTTGCTGCTGCTCATCCAGTTTATGTTTTTGCATGGTTTCCAGGTTAAGCTTTGCAACCGAGATGGGGGTTTTTAATTCATGTGTAATGGCAATCATGAAATGCTGTTGTTGTTCACTTATTTTCAGTTCACGCCTCACTGCCCGGTAAACAAAAACAGCGCCTGCAATAATTAACAGGAAAAAAGTGATGCCTTCGCCAAGGTACTGTGCAGCTTTTCTGTTCTCTAAAGATCTGATCTTATCAAACTCTGCCTGATAATTACTGTCTGTTTGTTGCAACTGCTCTGTTTCGTATTGTGCCATCAGATTATTTTGCCTGGTTAAGGCAATAAACCACCATATTAATGCCACAAGAATATAGGCCAGTAAGAACCAGTAAAGAAAAAATATGGAGCGGAGTTTTTTTGTTTTGTAGAGCATAAATAAAGTTCAGCAAAGGTATGCTGTACAAGTGAGTGACACAACGGTGATGCCATAAAAGACAAATGTCTGTAATAAAAAATCTTATCAATTCCTTTTATCCAATCCCCAGCTCAACTTATTACGCAATGTCTGTAAAAAATTATTTTCATTAAGTCTGATAAGGTTAATACCAAACTCTTCTTTACGTACTGCCAGTTGAACTTCTTTGGTAACTATTTCACGGCGGCTGTCTAAGGTGCAAAGGAAGCCATCGGTACGTCCTTCTACTTCAAAAGAAATAATATTATTATCGGGTACAATAATGGGTCGGATGTTTAAATTATGCGGCGATACGGGTGTTATAACAAAACTGCCGCTATCGGGGAAAACAACCGGGCCATTGCAGCTTAATGAATATCCTGTAGAGCCGGTTGGTGTGGCAACTATCAACCCATCGGCCCAGTAAGTATTTAAAAATTCACCATTCAAATAAGTATGAATTTTTATCATGGGTGATGAATCTTTTTTGTGCAATGTAAATTCATTTAAAGCATAAGGCTCATCACCAAAAAGGGGAGTGTCAGCATCTAAATGTATGAGCGTTCTTTTATCCAGCACATAGGTTCTGTTTACCAATGCTTCAACCGCTGTAATCAAATCTTCCTTACCAATATTTGCTAAAAAGCCGAGGCGGCCGTAATTGATACCGGCTACCGGAATGCCGCTGTCTTTTACCAACGTTACTGTATCGAGTAAAGTTCCGTCTCCGCCAAGACTGATGATGAAGTCAATGCTTTCATCAAGATCTTCAGAAGAGTTGAAAGTGGAGTATTTTGCATTGGCATTAATGCCTGAATAAAACTGGTTGAAAAAATCCTGGTAAAAAACAAGCTCAACGCCGCTTAATGCCAGCTCATCCAAAAGCCGGATAATATCCTCGTGTTGATTATTCTCAATTCCCCTGCTGTAGATTGCTATTTTCATGCCCTGTCTTCGCCGGCCGGCGAAAGATTGATCGTTTTATTAATTATTAAAATCCTGATTGATTGTGTAAAAATAAACCGTTTTCTTTTAATTGGTTAAAACTGTATTCAAAGCGCAGGTTTATATCGTACAAGGTAAGAATATCTATGCCAAAACCACCGGAATATAATAAGCGGTTACTGAGATTTGTAGAATAGATATCTTTTGTATAAGCATAACCAAGGTCGGCATAGGTTTTTGCAAAAATTGTGAATGGGATTTTGTTTAATAGCTTTGGAAAAAAAGGAAAGGGCACATAGAAAGAAATGATCTTTTTCTTGATGGTTGATTTTACCAGGGCTGTTGCTATACCGTCAATCACATAATATTCCAGGCCCCGTAAATAGTTTTCGCCATAACCAAGACCACGTTGGTTTATATAAGCCTGTTCAAAAGGAAGTTTTATTTTACCATTAAGCTGAATGCTGCTGTACCAGTTTTTCCCCATATCAAAATATTTGTTATAACCAGCTTCTATGGAGAGCATATTAATGCCCCCGGTTAAACCCAGCCCTTTTTTTTGAATGACTAAAAAACCCGTTTTTCCCTTTAAAGGATATGAACTGTTGTTTACATTGGAGTATTGCTGAATATAATTCAACTCAATAATTCCTTTCGAACTGGTTGAGTCGCCAAAATAGTTTGGATTATGTTTACTGATAATAACAGAATCAGATACGGCTATATGACTAAAACTGGCTGTAAATAAGTGTTTTTTAAATAAACCCCTTCTGATTGAATAGCCAGCATGTATGTACCAGTTTTTGTACACAAATTCTGCTTTAGCTTTTGTTATAGGATCTGAAGGATAAAACAATAACGAGTCGTGGTGATTGGTATTGTAAGGTAATTCCCTTTTCTGGCTGTAGCCGGCACCGATTATAAATCCATCGGTTAAAGCTTTGTTGCTGTATGGTGCGTTGTAACTGAAAGAAATGTCTCGTGAATAACCATTAATTAAATAGATACGCAACTGGTCACGGCGGCCACTCAGGTTATAATGCACAAATTTTAACCCGTAATTTACCCGGTCCAGACTGTGTTTGTAGGTTTTCCACCACTCGTTGAAATTACGGTCAATCCACTTGAATTGCGGAACCGGGTAAAGGTACCAACGCTCAAGAACTTTAACATTGATACTTATATTATACGCATCAACAGCAACCAGTTCGAATTTAACTTCATTAAAAAGCGTGGTGTTATAAACCTGATATCTGGCCTGCTCCATTTCTTTCTGCAGGTCGGTAATTAAAAGAGAATCGCCCTGTTTAAAATGAATTTCCCGGTAAACAATATAGATCTTGGTCTTTTTTGTACCGGCAACCTCCAGGTTTTTTATACATACTTTTTTTCCTGTATTGGCAACAAGTAATGCGGTGTCAACAAAAGTAAAATCAGGAGTTTTTAATTTTGATTTTTGAGCATAGGCTTGTAAGGATAAGAGCAGAATGAAAATGCAGTAAATTGTTTTTTTTAAATCATTCATCAGGTAAAAGCTATGCTTTACAGCCAGTAACTAAAAAATAACCGGGGAAAAGAAAAGCAACGATTATATATCCAGGTAATTCATCAGGTGGCGGTAGTTACTGTGAATTTCGTTTTCAAAATTTTCGTTACCAAAATAGTAGATAACATCAAATTCATATCTTTCGAAGGTTGCCACAATTGCCGAAATTTCTTTTTTATTTATATGCAAAGTAACAGTAAGCATTCCGGTTTCGGCATGAACTGTTGTGTTTAAATGAAGAATAGTGGCATCGTTACTTTCCACAATGCGGCTTATTTCTGAAATAGCAAACTGGCTGCGTTCCATTTCCAGTACAATGATACCGCCTATTTCGTTGGTGCCTGCAAAATTGCCTATATTTTTTAACAGGTCGTTGGTAGTAATTACGCCCATCAGCTCATTCTCTTCATTAATAACCGGAACTACTGTAGTGTCGAATTGGTTACTGCAGGTTACTGCATTTAAAAAATGTTCATTATCATGTACCGCCGCATGGATAAAAGATTCCTGCATCAGTTCAATCGGCATTTTGGGCTCTTCCTGGTCAAGCAGATCATCTTCACTAACAAGGCCAAGAAATTTTTCATCTTTTACAACCGGCAGGTGAGTAACACGAAAATCGTTGATAAGTTGCAATGCCCTGCTTACTGAGTCTTTAAGTTTAAGCCTGGGTATATTGTTATTGATAAGTTCGATGGTTAACATATAACTGGTTTAGGTAAGTAACAGCTATCGGAATAACGTAAAAATGGTCTTTAAAAGTATATAGACAAAAATTATTACTAAACTGTTGCAGCCGGTGTTTTTAATTTCGTTAAAAAGGCATCCAGCAGTTTGTTAAATTCTTCGGGTACTTCCATCATAGGTGCATGGCCGCATTTATCTACAAAGTGTAATTCGCTGGTTGGCATCAGCCTGTGAAATTCCTTGGCAACAAACGGTGGAGTAATGGTGTCATTATTTCCCCATATCAAACAGGCCGGTTGCTTTATCTGGTTCAATTCTTCACCCAGGTTATTACGGATAGCACTTTTTGCAAGTGCTATGATCTTGATCACTTTCATCCGGTTATTGGTAATTTCAAATACTTCATTTACCAGGTCATCGGTTGCCATGGCCGGATCGTAAAAAGTAAGTTCTGTTTTTTTACGGATGTATTCCTTATCACCACGCTTGGGGTAGGTATCGCCCATGCCATTTTCAAATAAACCCGAACTTCCTGTAAGTATTAACGATTTAATACGCTCAGGGTTTTTTAATATATGCACCAGTGCCACATGGCCGCCCAGTGAATTGCCTAATAAATGAATGTCGTTGTAATTGCGGTGTTCAATAAAACGTTGGACAAATTTTTGCAGTCCACCTACAGAAGTATGTAACAGGTCAAGTTCCAGTAAAGGAAGCAGAGGCACAACCACTTTATTGGTTTTGCGGAAATGCTCGATGAGAAACTGAAAATTACTCAGCGCTCCAAACAGGCCATGCAGCAATACCAGTGGTTCGCCATCGCCTTCTTCAATAAATTTAAATTTTCCGTCTTGTTTTATTTCGTAACTCATTCCTTAATACAAATTGTTTAATATAAACCGCTATCTCAATCTTAAAGTTATGAAACCGGTGATTAGGGCTAAAATTACGTTAAATAAGATAATGGCTGAAATTAATGCGAAATTTTGTTTGATAACGAATTAAAAAAATCTCCCAACTCTATAAACATATCTTTAAACCAGGGTATCAGCTTTCCAAAATTATCCATCACCACAGGCCCCCAGGGTTGTATAAAGTTATACGTTTGTGAGGATTGAATAGTTGTGGGTTGAATTAATTGCAGTTTTTTGGCAAAAAAAATAAAAATGCTCAGAATGATTGTGTATAGGGCTGCATACAATAAAATTCCGCCTATGCGGTTCACCCAGCCAAGTAATGCAACCTGAAAGGTTTTTTCAACTAGTTTACCGCCGAGTCTTACTAACAGGACTACCCCAAAAAACACCAGGGCAAATGCAATAAAAGGCAGCCATTTGGCAGATACATTAATGCTATCCTTTAAATAATCGGCCACAACAGCCGATAACTTTAACGCTGCTGCAAGCCCCAAAATAAATGCAATAATGGAAAATATGGCAATGATGAGCCCTTTTTGATAACCTTTAAAAATGGCTATTACCAGGAGTACCGCAAAAGTCAAATCTATCAGCATGGTGAATTTTACAGCCTCAATATAACAAAATCTATCCGGCCAGTATTTCCTTTACCATATTACTGATGGTTTTTCCATCGGCTTTACCTGCCAGTTGTTTGCTGGCAATACCCATAATCTTACCCATATCAGCAGGAGATGATGCCCCGGTTTCGGTAATTATTTTTTTAACAATCTCCTTAAGTTCGGCTTCATCAAGTTGCTTGGGCAGAAATTTTTCTATCACCGCCATCTCTTCTTTTTCCTTTGCTGCCAGGTCTTCACGGCCCTGCTTTTCAAAAATATCCAGGGAGTCCCTGCGCTGCTTCATCATTTTTTGTAAGAACTTCTGCTCTGTTGCTTCATCAATTTCGCCACCTGCACCAGGGTCGGTCTTTGCTTTAATGATCTCGGCTTTTATGGCACGTAAGGCACGCAGAACGCCTTCGTTCTTGGCTTTCATGGCTTCTTTCATTTCGGTCATTACCTGTGTTTCTAAACTCATGTTAGTTCTATTTTAAATTAATTATTGAGCTGTTAGCTATTAGCCTTTAGCCATTAGCTTTTGAACACGGCTAACAGCTTGAAGCTAATAGCTTATAGCTATTTTTGTTCCTTCAACTGTATCGCCCTGAATTTTTCAAAAAACTCCTTTGCAAATTTTTTCATGTCGTCACTCATTTCCTGTTGTTGTGTGGCTCTTTTAAACGTATCGGCCATACTCATCAGCATCTGGTAATAAAAATCGGCCATTTCATCCACCATCATGTCTTTTGTCCACAGGTCAATGCGTAATGCGGTTTTATCGGTGCCGTCCCAAAAAGCAACACTCATGGCTTTGGCTTTTTGCACCATGTTGGCAGTGCTGTCGGAGGCAATCCAGTTTATTTGTTCAGGTACTTTATTTGGATCGAGCAGTACGTCAATTTTAATTGTTGATTGGTTCATAATTTATGTTGCGGAACTTATCCGTTTTAATTTTGATTGTAAGCCTTCCGGCAGGCAGGCAGCAAAATTAACTGAAATTAATTATCGAATGATTTTTGGATGGATTGCATGAGTAAATAAGCCGATTTATCGCTATTATATTGCTGTAACAGCACTTTGCCGGCACTAACCATTGCCGCAGTTTTATCCTCATCTTTAAAAACAAGCATCATGTTTTCAGCAATATCTTTAAAATCATTTGGATTGGTATATAATGCCGCATCGCCGCAAATGGAGGGTAGTGCTCCGGTATTAGAGGCAACTACCGGCACATTACATTGCATGGCTTGTAAAACAGGTAAACTAAAATCAGTATATAAAACCGGATAAACCAGTGCATAAGCAGCCGCAGTTATTTTTGCCAGATCATCTTTTGCCAGGTCTTCCAGCAGCATTACCTCATTCCTGAATTTATAGGTTTTCAGTTCTTTTTTAAACGATTCATCAGCCCTGCCGGCAATTAACAGCAGCATATTACTTTTCTGGCGATTTTTAAAAAAAGAAAATGCTTTCAGCAGATTAATGATATTACTGCGTTGATCAATATCGCCACTGAATAAAAAATAAGCTTTCCCACCGGTATGTTTTTCTTTGATGATTTCTTTTTCTTCCCAGTCAACAGGTTTAAAAATTTCATCAACGACGGGATAAATCAGACTAACCTTTTCCTTATCTATTTTATAATGATCAGTTATTACTGACCTGGCATAATCAGATACCGTGACAATAGTTTTTGCCTTTGCCAAAAATGCCGGAGTGAATTTTTTATAAAACCCGGCCAGCCATTTTTTCATGGTTTGAGGCTGATATAAAAAACCAAGATCGCTTATCAGGAGGCATTGCGGTTTTTTTGTACGCATGGAGCAAATGCCTTCCATACTTACAAAAACATCGGCTTTGTGCTGCCGTAATATTTTGGGTATTTTAAAATTGAACCAGTATTGTAACCTGAGGCTGTTGCCGGTTTGAGGGCCTGCTATTACGGGCAAAATATTTTTAGAAAAGACCAGCCCGTTATCATACTGCTTATCAAAAATATAAATGAATTGATGTTGCGGATATTTTTTGCAGAGCTGGTTCAGCAGGCCAAACATAAAATCTTCATAGCCTCCCGGCTGTTCATCTTTTTTCAACCTGGTGTTAACAGCAATGATCATCTTAATTAAATAAGCGAAGGTTTAATAAATGCCGGATATTACCTGAACACTTTAAGCTTTACCATTTCAATACGTGTGTCACTCACACTCAAAATATCGATTTCGTAAACGCCAATAATGATATGCGCTTTCAATTTAGGAATCTGCTCATAGTTTTTAATGATATAGCCCGACAGCGTTTCAGTCTCTTCATCATTAGGAAAAACAAGTCCGTATTTCTCTGTAATCAGGTCAAGCTCTAACCGGCCACTGAAAATAAATTCATTAGCGGCCAGTTGTTTGTCAACAAACTCCTCGGTATCGTATTCATCTTTTATCTCTCCAAATATCTCTTCCAGCAGGTCCTCCATAGTTACAATACCTGCAGTGCCACCAAACTCATCAATCACCCAGGCAATTGATTTTCTTTCCTTGCTGAATTTGTTCATCAGATCGGTGGCGCTCATGCTTTCGGGCACGGTAGGTATAGGTAATATAATTTCTTTTACTGTTGCGGGGTGTTTAAAGAGATCGAGCTGGTGAATATAGCCGGTGATATTGTCAATATTTTCATCGTACACAACAAGTTTGCTCAAATGTGTTTCAATGAATTTTGATTTAACATCTGCAATTGACGTGTTAATATTAACGCCTTCAATTTCTTTACGGGGTATCAGGCATTCCCTGAGTTTTGTTTCACTGAGCGACAGGGCATTTTCAAATAACTCTTTATTCACCTTTGCGCTGTCTTCTTCTTCATGGCTTTTACTTTGATGTATGAAATGCTCAAGGTCAACTTTACTGAACATTTCTTTTTTGTTGCTGATCTTTACATTCAGGATATATTTTAAAATCCATTCTGCAAAATCAACGAGGTAAGTTCCAATGGAGGAAAACAGCCAGTAAAAAAACTGAACAGTACTGCTGATGATACCGGAGTTAAGTATGCTGTTGTTACGAACCCTGAAAAAAGCCTTGAAAAAGAATTCGACAATAAGAACTATGAAGGTTGATAGAATAGTTTCAACAAAAAGCTTGATATATTTAACTGATTCAGTAAGTGATGAAGGCAGTTTTACTTCTATCCAGTGCCAGATAGGGAAGAGCATATCCACCACCAGCAGGCCATACACAACAAAAACGAGGTTTATACCAACCAGTGTGGTAACAATAAATTTTGCGGGCCTGTCGGCATAAAAGCCCCAAACCTTTCCACTTTTAGTGCCTTGTTTACGGTTTAGTTCAATAGAAAGTTTATTGGCCGAGATAAAGGCAATTTCTATTCCTGCAAAAAAACCGATAAGCAGTAATGAGGCAATAATGGCAATAAGGGCTATCCAATCCATATATAAAAGTAAGAAAGAGTTTTTAAACCGTATTTATCGTTTGATAAATTCAGCAACAATGGTTTCTGCTTCACTGCAGGCACGGTCCAGCACATCATTAATAATTGTTTTATCAAAATGTTTTCCAAATGTAAGTTCGTAGGAAGCTTTGTTCACTCTTGCAGCAAGTGATTCGGGTGTTTCGGTACCCCGGCTTTCCAGTCTTTTTTTTAATTCCTCAATAGATGGAGGCTGAATAAAAAGGCTTAGTGATGTTTCCCGAAATTGCTGTTGAACATGAACCGCTCCTTTTACATCAACATCCAGGATAGGTATCCGGTTTTCTTTCCAGATATTTTCAATTTCAGATTTAAGCGTACCGTAGTATTTACCTTCATAAACCATTTCCCATTCTACAAATTCGTTTTGCCTGATCTTTTCTTTAAAGGCTTCGGTACTCATGAAATGATAATCAACTCCGTTTTTTTCATTTCCCCTGGGACTGCGTGTAGCAGCTGAAATGGAAAACGCCAATTGAGGAAAAGTTTTCATCAGGTACCTGGTAATGGATGTTTTGCCCGAACCCGACGGAGCAGCAATAATGATGAGTTTATGAATTGAGTCTGCCATGTGCAAATAAACTATTTAATTTTCATTTACTGGTTTGATCTGAAATGCAGAATGAGATTTGCATTTTCTGCTCGGCCCCTCAATACAAGTTCGTTTTCAGATAATGTATTAATGATATACCTGTTTATGCTGTTACCCGATTCAGAAGTGCAGATCATGATCTTGTCATTTTCCAGCAATTGATATTTGCCTTCTACGGTGACCCTGTTGCCAATAGCACATTCGTACTGCATATTGTTTTTAAATGTCCAGCTTACAGATTGTAGCACAGATTTAAGTTGCTCTGCATTTGCAGAATCCTTTGAGGAAAGAAATTTTGTATCGGGAGGAACAATATTATCAACCTTTACACAATCCCATTTTTTGGTTAGAAGCACAACGGTTTTATTGCGGCATGAGCACAAAAAAAATATTGCAAAAAGAATGAGCGGTATGAGATTTATTTTTTTCATGTTATAAAAAACTTAACTCACCCTTTTAATATCGGCACCTAAATTTCTTAAGCGGTCATCTATATTCTGATAGCCACGATCTATCTGTTCAATATTCTGGATGGTGCTTTTCCCCTGTGCACTTAATGCAGCAATGAGCAAAGCCACACCAGCACGTATATCTGGACTGCTCATCGTAATTCCTCTTAACTGTTGTTCTCTTTCCAAACCTATAACTACTGCCCGGTGTGGATCGCAGAGAATGATCTGGGCACCCATATCAATCAGTTTATCTACAAAGAACAAACGGCTTTCAAACATTTTCTGATGAATGAGTACACTGCCTTTTGCCTGTATGGCTGTTACTAAAACAATGCTCAGCAGATCGGGAGTGAAGCCCGGCCAGGGATGATCGTAAACGGTAAGCACACCACCATCCATATATTTCTGAATCTCATAAAATTCCTGTGCAGGAATATGAATATCGTCACCCTTAAAATTTAATTGAATACCTAGTTGCTGAAACCTTTCGGGAATAACTCCCAAATGTTCGATACCGGCATTCTTAATGGTGATATCACTCTGAGTCATGGCCGCAAGTCCGATAAAGGAACCTACTTCAATCATATCGGGTAACATACGGTGTTCTGTTCCTCCCAACGCATCAACACCGGTAATGGTAAGCATATTGCTTCCAATGCCGCTGATCTTTGCTCCCATACGGTTAAGCATTTTGCAAAGTTGTTGTACATAGGGTTCGCAGGCGGCGTTGTAAATGGTTGTTGTGCCTGCTGCCATGGAAGCTGCCATTAATATGTTTGCAGTGCCGGTTACACTGGGTTCATCCAGTAATATATTGGCGCCTTTCAGCCCGTTGGTATTTAAATGAAAGAAACCGTCTTCTGTATCGTAAGAAAATTTTGCACCCAGTTTTTCAAAACCGATAATATGGGTATCCAGTCTGCGGCGCCCAATCTTATCGCCACCGGGTTTTGGTATGTATGCTTTTTTAAACCGTGCAAGCATCGGCCCGGCAAGCATTACAGAGCCTCTTAGTTTCCCGCTTTTTTTATGAAATGCTTCGCTGTGCAGGTATTCCACATCCACATCATCTGCCTGAAAAATGCAGGTATCACGGCTTTGCCTGCTGATCTTCACTTTCATTTCGCCAAGCAGTTCAATCAGCAGATTTACATCCACAATATCCGGAATATTGGTAATGGTAATTTTTTCGGGACTTAGCAATACTGCCGAGATGATTTGCAGGGCTTCATTCTTGGCACCCTGTGGAGTTATCTCTCCCGAAAGTTTTTTTCCGCCTCTTACTTCAAATGATTGCATGTGGTAAATATATTCTAAATTAAAAAGTCAAAAATAAAAAACCCTGAATTTAATCAGGGCAAATAATCAGCATATTGTCAAATCAGCATATTACTCAATATCTTTTTTTAAAATTCCGGTTATTATTATTTCTGTTGTCACCACCACTTCTTCCGCCACGGTTATCTCTTCCTCCTCCACGGTTATCTCTTCCTCCGCCAGAATTGCTTCTGGTACCATAATTTTTTCGATAGTTATTGCTGCCACCACTGCGTTTTCCATAATCATCCATGTCAGTCCGGTTATCGGTACGGTGCTTAACAAACGGGCGGTTATTGAACTCCAGCTCTCCATTGGTTATACTTGATAATTCAGACTGTATATTATCATCATGAACCAGTTCTTTATGCCAGTTGCTGTAAGTAAGCTTCATGTAATATGCTACGGCATTTGCAAATCCCTGCTTTTTTTCGGGATTCTCTTCTTTGAGTGCCTTATCAATAACCACCTCAATATTTTTTCCCAGATGATTAAACTTTGGATATCTTTTTGGATAACGCAGCCTTTCGGGTTTGGCTTTTAAAGTTTCACGGGTGGGGATGGGATAAGGGCTTTCCACATCGAGTGTAAAATCGCTGATTAGGAAAAGATGATCCCATAATTTATGGCGGAAATCCTCCACGTTCTTTAAATGTGGGTTTAAAAATCCCATTAATTCTATTACAGCGTAAGCATTACGCTGTCTTTCTTCTTTGTCTTCAATAGTTAGCAGGTATTCAACCATTTTCTGAATATGTCTGCCATATTCTCTCATGATCAGAAAGTTCCTGGTAGTATTGTACTCCATGTTCTCGGTATTTAGCATAATACAAATGTAAGCTAAACCACAGCATTTTTCTAGTGAAAAGCGGGTTAACCTTTATTTAAAGTTTAAAAATTTCATTCTGCAAAAAATGTAGACTATTATAACTCCAAGGCTGTCTGCAGCCCAGTCCAGAAGATCGAAACTACGTTCGGATATGAGGAATTTTTGAATAAATTCTGTAGTTAATCCCCATAAACAGGCACCAATTGCTATTTTAAGTGCAGTTTTTCTTTTTACTTTTTGGCTTAGCGGGAGTTTTGTAACGGGGTATATGAATGAAAACGTCAGCACTCCAAACATGCCGCAATGAACCCATTTATCAAAGTAAATTTTATCAAACCAGCTTCCAAGATCGGGGATATCGGCACTTGGCAGGCACATTAATACAAGTATAAGAAAAAACCAGACAATGCCCGGGATAAACATCTTAACATGCGACTCTTTAATGGGAGTTGTCTGTTTAAGCATAATATTTAAATTGCTACCCTACCGATGCTGAATAAGCTTCGGCACTCATCAGGTTTTCAAAATCTGCCACATTGGTTACGGTCATTTTTACCATCCATCCATCACCATAAGGATCGGTGTTCACCAGTTCGGGCTGGGCATCCAGCTTTGGGTTTGTTTCGGTAATGGTACCGGCAACAGGCAAAAAAAGATCACTAACAGTTTTAACTGCTTCTACTGAACCAAATATTTCCTCTGCAGCAAGTGCTTTACCTTTTGCAGTGATATCAATGTATACAATATCACCCAGCTCACGCTGTGCAAAATCGGTAATACCAATAGTGGCGGTAGTTCCTTCTAACGAAACCCATTCGTGGTCCTTGGTGTAGCGAAGATTTTCCGGAAAATTCATTGTATATGTTTTGTAATTAACTGAATCGTGTGCAAAATAAGGATTTTAGCCCGATAGGCATCCGGCACAATTTATTTTAGTAATTCAATATACATTCTTATATCGCCAAATGGCCTGTTACCTCCATCCCGGCCTACGGCTGCTATTTTATCTATTACTTCAAATCCGCTTTCCGTTTCGCCAAATACGGTATAGTTCATATCTAATTGTGCTGTTCCTCCAACGGTTTTATAGAAGGCCCTTTGTGCAGGAGTATATTTAAAACCACCTCGCATTTCAAACATGTTCAAATCTTCATCTGACCAGGTTTGGCCCTGTACAATATAAAACTGGCAACCGCTGCTGGCTTTGGCAGGATTAACATAGTCTGGCTGCCTTGCTGCTGCCAATGCACCTTTTTTATGAACAAGTAATGTATCAAACTCTGCAGGAACGGTATAACCAATATCTCCCATGCCAAGCTGCTGGCCAGACTGTGCGTTTTTGCTGTTGGGATCGCCGCCCTGAATCATAAAGCTTGGTATAATGCGATGAAATAAAAGACTATCGAAAAAATGTTCTTTAACCAGTTTTACAAAGTTGTCGCGGTGAAGCGGTGTTTTATCATACAGGCGGATAATTATTACACCTGAATCAGTGGTAATTTTTACTCTGGTGCCCGGAATTTTAACAGCAGCAGGTTTAACCACGGGTTTAATGGTCGTTGTAGTTTTCTTAACTGCAGGTTTTGTTGAAGTTGTTTTCTTTACAGCTGGTGCAGCCGGTTTTGCAGCTGGCTTTGTTTGCGCATGCAGCGAAAGGGTGCCTAAAGAAATTGCAATTACTGCAATTAGTGTTTTCATTTTTTTCATAATGATCAATCTATAAAATTTTGATTTTTAAAATAGAGTAAGACATGGTCTTTTAAAAAGTTTTCCTGTTCTATCAGTATAAATCCGGGTAAAGGTTTCAATTGTTTAAAATGAGGCCATCCTTCATCATCGTTTCCTTCATTTACATAATAACCGCTCAGCGAAAGTACGGTGCAAACGGCAATATGCATCAGGTCCTGTTTTTCTTCCTTGCTGAATTCCTGTTTACCGCTGCCCAGTTCCTGTATGCCAATGAGAAAAAGAACGCCATCCATGTCGGGCTTAATACCAAAGCGTTCTTTTAGTTTAATACGGAGTTTAAGCCAACGAACCTGTAAATCGTCCTGTACGTGTTGCATGCTGCAAATATAAATGATAGAACGCTGATGAAGCGGATTTTGCAGATTTACGCTGATTAAATCTGTTTTCATCTGCCTTATCTGTGTTGTCCGTGTTCCATCAATCCAAAACTTCAAATTTGTATCTTTGCCAAAATTTTTAATATTACATGTTACAGATCAGTTATATCAGGCAGAACACAGACTTAGTTAAAGAAAAATTAGCAGTTAAAAACATTACTGATTTATCGGTTGTAGATAAATTACTGGAAACAGATGAGCAGGTTCGTAAGTTGAAAACTGAAACCGAAGCTTTGCAGGCAGGCATTAATGCTGCCAGTAAAGAAATTGGTATGCTGATGGGGAAAGGCGAAAAAGAAGCTGCTGAAAATAAAAAGCAGGAAGTAGCTGCAAACAAAACATCATTACAAAACCTTGCACAACAATTGGCCGACGCCGAAAAACAATTGCACGATGAATTGGTTTTATTACCAAACCTGCCGCACTCATCTGTACCAAAAGGAAAAACACCCGAAGAGAATGAAACGGTAAGAGAAGGCGGAACCAAACCTGCATTGCCAGCAACCGCAGTTCCGCATTGGGATTTGATTAAAACATACGATCTGGTTGATTTTGAAACCGGTGCAAAAATTACCGGCAGCGGATTTCCTTTATTTAAAGGAAAGGGCGCAAAACTACAGCGGGCTTTGATTCAATATTTTTTAGATTATAATACTGCCGCAGGTTACACCGAATATTTACCGCCACTGATGGTGAATGAAGCATCGGCTTATGGAACCGGCCAGTTACCTGATAAGGAAGGACAGATGTACCACATGCCTGCCGATGGTTTTTATATGATACCCACAGCCGAAGTGCCGGTTACCAATATTTACAGGGATGAAATTTTAAAAGAAACAGATCTGCCGGTAAAGATGACTGCCTATACACCCTGCTTTAGAAGAGAGGCCGGAAGTTTTGGTGCCGATGTTCGTGGATTAAACCGTGTTCATCAATTTGATAAAGTTGAAATAGTGCAGATCGTTCATCCCGATAAAAGTTATGAAGTGCTGGAAGAGATGGTAAGCCATATAGAAAAATTACTGGTAGCACTTAAACTGCCTTACCGTATTTTAAGATTGTGTGGCGGCGATATGAGTTTTGCATCGGCTCTTACTTACGATTTTGAAGTGTATAGTGCTGCACAGCAAAAATGGCTGGAAGTGAGTTCAGTTAGTAATTTCGAAACTTTTCAAAGCAACCGGATGAAAATCCGTTTTAAAGATGGCGACAGCAAAACGCAACTGGTACATTCACTAAACGGCTCCTCTCTGGCGTTGCCCAGGATAATGGCCTGCCTGCTGGAAAATAATCAAACCGAAAATGGAATTGATTTGCCGGAGGTATTACATACCTACTTTGGTAATTCAAAAATTACCGGGTAGAGGGTTATTTTTCGCCAACGCCTTTTTCTTTCATCAGTTTATAAATATCAGCAGGTTCTACCGGTGATTGCGGAGTAAGATTTTCTGCACCGGTTGCTGTAATAACGATAGTGTCTTCCAGGCGGATGTGTATCTTTTTTTCTTTGTCTTCCAGTATGGGTTCTACATTAAATACAACACCTTCCACAAAAGGTTTGTCATAAGGGCCAACATCGTGTACGGCCATGCCAACAAAATGTCCAATGCCTCCAACCCAGTTTTTTTCAAATCCATGTTTAATAAAAATGTCCTTACCAATTTTTTTCAGGTCGTTTACCGTAACACCAGGTTTCATGGCTTTTATAATTTCGGATCGGGCTTCTTTTACACAATCGTACATCTTAAGCTGGTAGGCGGTAAACACACCCTGCACCGGCCAGGTTCTGGTAATGTCTGTAACATAATAATTTACTTCAGGTGCATAATCAATCAGCAAAACAGTTCCGGTTTCCAGTAAATGATTGTTTGCATTATAATGCCAGATCAAACCTCTTTCGCCGGCTGCGGCAATGGCATAATATGCCGGCCCCGCTGTTCCCATATCTTCATAAATAAAATTGCAGGCGGCCACAGTTTGGTATTCGTAAATGCCGGGCCTTGTAACTTTTATCGCTTCATTGATGCCCAGGCAACCAATACGGCCACATTCTCTTAACACTGCAATTTCTTTTTTGTCTTTTACCCAACGCATTTCATCCAGTACCGGGCTTATGTCTTTTATATCAGTTGCGGGAAAGCGTTCTTTTATTTTATTGTAGAAATTCACTTCCTTGGATATCCTTCCATCCCAGGGATCGTTCAGGCGGTTGGCCCTGGTAATCATACAACGGTCGCGGCTCATTTCGGTGGTTTCCTGCGGAGATGACTGCAGGTAAAAAGTTTGACTGCTGGCAGAATATCTGTTCAAAATAGCAGTCATCATTGTTTTAGAAAGTACCTTGGTGAATTTATAAACAACGGCCGCATCATCGCCTGGCTTTATCACAGCCTCTGTTTTAATATCTTTAGAAGTATTATCGGGTACGAGTAAAACAGCTTCTTTTGTTTTCCCGTCAATGATCAAAACAGCGTCTGGTACTTCCACACCGGTGAGGTAATAAAAATTATTATCCTGCCTGAATTTTACATAAGCTTCGGGCAATTCGGCTCCCTGTAATATTAAAACCCCGTCGCCGATCTTTTCCATTACCTTATTGCGGCGGGCTTCAAAATCTTCGGGTTGAAAATATTTCCACATGGTTTGTGAAAAAGAACTTTTGGCAAGCAGTAAAAATGTACAGCAAAAAATAAATTTCAGCATTTTCATAAAACAGTTTTTTGATTGAACAAAAGAGAGCAGGTTTTTGGTTTAACCGAATTAAATTTATAATAAAAAACGGTAGCAGTTTAATTTAATACCAATAAAGAGGATGAAAGGAAAACTTATGATCCGGTTTGTAATTGCCTGATCTTTTTATTCATCACATAAAACCATAATGGCGGCAGCATAGCCAGTATCATACTGCCGGGGTAACCGGTTGGCAACTGCGGTGCATCATCATGATGTTGCAGCACCTGGTATTTTCTGCTGGCCAGATAATGATGGTCGCTGTGGCGGCTCAGTTCAAATAACATCAGCCTTCCCAGAATATGATTGCTGTTCCAGCTATGATGCGGCATGGCTCTTTCGTAATTTCCATCTTCCCGTTGTTTGCGCTGCAGGCCATAGTGTTCAATATAGTTCACTGTCTCCAGTAATAAGAAACCGATTGTTGCTGCAATTAAAAAGTAAAACGCAATCTTCCACCCAAATAATAAAACAATGGCAGTTACAAATAATAACTGGATGATTTGTGCCTGCAGCATTTCATTTTTCCAATGTAAAAGGGGCAGTCCTTTTTTCTTCATTTCGTTGTTGGCAATTTTCCAGGCGGAGATATAGGAGAAGATGATGGTGCGGAAATAAAAGATAAAAACAGGTTCATTCAACCTTGCGCTGCTAGGGTCTTCGGGCGTTGCCACATTTTTATGATGGCCTTTATTATGCTCTATAAAAAAATGCATGTACAGCGATGTAAGCAAAAGTGACTTGGCCATCAGTTGTTCGTATTTATTAACCCGATGCCCAAGTTCATGCGCCACATTGATGCCAAATGTTCCGCAGAGCAGGCCCATGCTGCAGATGCGCCCGGCTGTTTCCCACCATAAAAGATTGTTTGTTTTCATGGAGGTTAAAAAAATGTATAGTGCTGCAAATTGTAAAATCACAATAATGTATAAGAGATAATCATAAATCCTGTCTTTTTTAACCAGTTCTTCTTCGGCAGCCGTCAGGTTTTTATTATCGGGGCTGATGAAGAGTTCGGCCAGAGGCATTAAAACCCAGGCATACATCATGGGTGCCCAGGTAAGCCAGCCGGTACCGGTTAATGCCAGCCAGGCAAGTACATATATTATGGAAGGAGATAAATATTTAAAGGCTCGTACCTGCATTAGTAAATTTTAATAAATCAAATTACGAAATCGGTCCGATTTCTGTAATCATTAATATTGTAAATTTAATCATTAAACTTTCAACCTTTACACCAGTCTTAGAATAACTTAATTGATCAGTTAAAACAATTCTTATACTATGTCGGTTTCCAATCGTATAAAAAATCAACATCTTTTATGGCGTAGTGCCTTTGGCCCCATGGCCGAAAATGCAGCCTCGCTTGATACCATCTCCACAAAAAACCTTTGGGCACTTTTAGTTAAAACATCGGCAAAACCGGCTGCTAAAATTGAAGTAACCAAAAACCCGGCAGATGAATATATGATGGGTATGACTGACCCAAAGCAGATTCAAAAGAAAATGCAAAGTCCCGAGTTAAGAAAAAAATTAAGGGAGCAATCCAGAGATGATTTGAAAACAATGAACATCCGCTGGCTTGAAATTATGGTGAACAGTGAAGCACAGCTAAGGGAGAAGATGAGCCTCTTCTGGCATGGCCATTTTGCCTGCCGTTCGCAAAATAGTTTTTATCAACAGGAATTACTACATATTATTAGAACCAATGCTTTAGGAAGTTTTGCTGATATGCTGAAGGCGGTTAGTAAATCGCCTGCCATGCTGGCTTTCCTGAATAATCAGCAGAATAAGAAATCGCATCCCAATGAAAACTTTGCCCGTGAAGTGATGGAACTTTTTACCATGGGCCGTGGTAATTATACCGAGAATGATGTAAAGGAAGCTGCCCGTGCTTTTACCGGCTGGAGTTTTAATGCACAAGGCGAATTCCTGTTCAGAAAAAATCAGCATGACTTTGGCAGTAAAACATTTTTAGGCAAAACAGGGAATTTTGATGGCGATGATATCCTGAACATCCTCCTGGAGAATAAACAAACCGCCAATTACATTTCGAATAAGATATACAGCTATTTTGTTAACGAGAATATAGATAAGAAAAATCAACAATTGTTAAGCAGCAGGTTCTACAGCAACAATTATGATATTTCTAAACTGCTTGAAGACATTTACAGCAGCGATTGGTTTTATGATGAAAAAAATATCGGTAACCGGATAAAGTCGCCGGTAGAACTGCTGGCAGGCATACGCCGATTATTGCCTATGCAGCTGGACAATAATCAGTCGCAATTGTTATTTCAGCGGGCATTGGGGCAGGTGTTATTTTATCCGCCTAACGTTGCCGGCTGGCCCGGAGGAAAAAACTGGATAGACAGCAGTTCACTGATGTTACGCCTGCGTGTTCCTCAAATTCTTTCGGCAAATGATGCAATTGATATAATGCCCAAGGCCGATGATGACGTACAGATGGGCATGATGGAAATGGCTGCTAAAAAAATGAAGGAAACTGTAAAAGGCGGAACAGCCAGCATTGACTGGGCGCCTGTAAATAAAATTTTTGAAAAGGTACAGCGGGAAAAACTGCTCGAAAATATTGCTGATACCGTTTTACAGACAAAGAGCCAGGTAAGCAATGCTGTGCTGGATAAATATGTGAATACAGCAAGCCGGGAAAACTATATCAAAAGTGCTGTCGTAAATTTTATGGCAACACCGGAGTATCAATTATGTTAATATAGCTGTTAGCTATTAGCCGTTAGCCCTTAGCTAGCTGCTGACAGCTAAAGGCTAAAAGCTTTAAGCAATGGTTATTAAAAGAAAAGAATTCTTACAAATCGGTTCATTAGCCACCGCATCTATGATGATGCCGAAATTTTTAAAGGCTTTTGAAAAACCTATGATGGTGCCGCCGGGTAATAAGGTAGTGGTGGTAATACAATTCAGCGGGGGTAACGATGGATTGAATACTGTGATACCGGTACGTAACGATATTTATTATCGCGAAAGACCGAAGCTGGGTATTACCAAAGACAAATCTTTATTGTTGACAGATGAAGTGGGACTAAATCCTGCCCTGGAAGCTTTTAAAGGCTTGTATGATGATGGCAGCCTGGCCATAATGAATAGTGTTGGTTACCCAAATCCCGACCGGTCGCATTTCCGCAGTATGGATATATGGCATAGTGCCAGCGAAAGTAATGAGTACGTAAACACAGGCTGGCTTGGCCGCTATTTAGATGCTCAATGTAAAGGCTGCGACAAACCAACGCAGGCCATGGAACTGGATGATGTACTGAGCCTGGCATTAAAAGGAGAAGAAAATAAAGGCCTTGCTTTTAAAGATCCTAAAAAATTGTACAATACGAGCAACGGAAAATTTATAAAAGATGTAAATGCAGATCATAAAAACGGCGAAGAAACCATTGATTATTTATACAAAACAATGAGTGCCACGCTCAGCAGCGCCGATTATATTTACCAGCAGAGCAGGGTGCATCCAACTTCACAGACTTATCCAGGTACCGGCATGGGTAAGGATTTGAAAACGATTGCTTCTTTAATCATGTCTGATATCAACACCAAAGTATATTATGTAAGCCTCGGCAGTTTTGATACGCATGTGAACCAGGATAATCAGCAAAAAAGATTATTTACTGAGCTGAATGATGCGGTAAAAGCATTTACCACCGACCTGAAAGCCAATGGCCGTTTTGATGATGTTCTGATGATGACCTTTAGTGAATTTGGCCGCCGGGTTACGCAAAATGCCAGCAATGGAACCGATCATGGAACGGCTAACAATATGTTTTTTATCAGTGGTGGATTAAAGGAGAAAGGTGTGCTGAATACTATGCCTGACCTGTCAGACTTAAATGAAGGCGACCTGAAACATAAAGTTGATTTTAAAAATGTATATGCTACGGTTTTAAATAAATGGCTGGCGGCTGATGATAAGATGATATTGGGTAATAAATTTAGCCATTTGAATTTTATATAAAATGAGTTTGGGCTAAAGCCCGTAATGCATTTATTGAATAGCCCCGGCCTTAAGGCCGGGGCTATTGATTTGCGCTATTTGGTGGGCTTTAGCCAAATAATTAATACAAAATTTTATTTCACATTCCCTATCAATCTCTTCAAAAACGGAACGGTAAATATCAGCAACAGACTGATTACCGCTGAGGTAATACTTATTTTAAAGCCTGAGCTTGTCGAAGGCGGAATGTTTATAAAAGAAACAATTAGTTTAAATCGCCTTCGACAGGCTCAAGCTGACAACTTTTATTTTTAAGATATTACTTTACTCCTTTTTCTTTCATGATCCGGTTCAGCCATTTCAGCATAGCAAAAATGATGAAGGTTGCAATCATCAGCAACACAAAATTCACCCAAAAGAAATTAGTCTTGTCTTCATAACCATCCCACATGGTTGCCAGTATACCGGATAATTTATTACCAATAGATGTTGCCAAAAACCACCCGCCCATCATGAGCGATGTTAACCTTACCGGGCTTAGTTTTGATACCAATGATAATCCCATCGGACTAAGCAACAGTTCGCCAATCGTTACAACGCCGTAGGTCCCAATCAACCACCAGACACTTGCTTTCTCGGCACCGTTTTTTGTAGCAAATACAGCTGCTACCATTACCAATACCGATAGTGCAGGGATAAATAAACCAAATGCAATTTTTGTTGCCGTAGATGGTTCTGCATTTTTTCGTCGCATAAAAGCAAAGAAAGCAATGACAAGCGGTGTTAATAAAATTACCCATCCGGGGTTAAAAGATTGTGTAATTGGGGTTGACCATAAAGTTGCTTTGCCTCCATCTTCAGGCAGTTGCTCTGGTTTTACGTTTTTAAAATACACCGGGTAATTATATTCCTTAATTACGTTGCCATCTTTTTTCTGAATGCGGAACATGTTATCATATAAATCCACAGAGTCTTTTTTATAACCGATATCATCTGCCTGTTTTAAGCTTTTGAAAATATCTGCAGTAGTGCCGGTAACCTGTCTGTCGGTATAATTCTCTCCCCATATAGTAAGTGCAGTGCCGTTTTGTTTAAACACAGCCCAGAACATAACTACTGCAGCAAAAATGGCCAGCAGCGCAGCTATTGGTCTTTTCTCCGATGTTTCGGCCCTGAAATAAAGCGATGCATAAAAATAAATTACCGGTAAGCAGGCAAAGATGAATGCATCAGTACTGTCGGAGCCAAAAATATTATTCGGGATTATCCAGCCAAGAACACCGGCAACAATAGCCGGGATAAATATGGTTAATACAATCCTGTTAAAAGGCATGTCTTCCTTCGTCATTGGTTTGCGTACATCGCCGGTTGTATAGTGTTTTGTGCCCAGCATAAAAATGATAACACCCAGGAACATGCCGATGCCTGCAGCAACAAAAGCATATTTCCATCCCCATACAATAATAATGGCTGCACTGAAAAAATTACAGATGAATGCACCGATGTTGATACCCATGTAAAAGATATTGTAACCTTCATCTTTCCGGTGTTCAAACTGTGGTGTGTTGTATAAATTACCCAGCAGGGTAGAGATATTGGGTTTAAAAAAACCATTACCAAAAATAACCAATGCCATGCTCAGGTACAGCATGGGCAGGCTATGCACTGCCATCAGGCAGTAACCGGCCCCCATCATTAAACCGCCGGCAATGATGGATTTGCGGTAACCAAAATACCTATCGGCCAGCAGGCCACCTATAAACGGGGTAAGAAAAACAAGCGCTATAAAAGTACCGTACAGGTCCGATGCCTCAGTGTTGGTCATGGCAAAACCATGTTCTACATTTTTAAGGTACAATAAAAAGATACCAATCATCAGGTAGTATCCAAAACGTTCCCACATTTCGGAAAAAAATAAAAACGGTAATGCTTTTGGATGTTTAGCTGGTTTGCTCATACAGTTATTTTTTGTATTGTAAGATAACTAAGAAAATTAAAAAGGCGACCCTAAGATCGCCTTTTACCTGTTGATAGAATATTTTAACGTATACCATGCATCATTTTCTTCAGCTTGGGTGTAAGCATGAACAGGAGAGCAGAGGCAACTCCGCAAAGAATCACAAATACCATAAAGAACTCAAACAGGTTATGAATCGTGAAACCAGCAAAAGTTGGATATGTATTTCTGATTTGATTTTCGGCCAGCAATTTTAAATGTTCAGCCGAAGGAACAATAGTCTTATCCAAAACTGCCTGCAAATCAATTCCAAGATCCTTAGCTTTTGTAAATTTATCACCGGTAGCAGGCATGATGGAACCCAGGGTTCCGGCCAGCGCATATCCCGATGCATTTGAAAGGAAGAAGACGCCATATAATAATGATGAAAATCTTTTAGGAGCCAGTTTTCCTACTAATGACAAGCCAATGGGCGACAAACAAAGCTCACCAAATGTTTGTATGAGATAAAGCAGAATTAACCAATGAATAGCCAGTAAACCAGCGGTACCTAAATCTTTTACATTATGGGCAATAATGAAATAACTCAAAGCGATTAATGCTAATCCAATCGCTTGTTTAAAAGGCGAGATAGGTTCTTTACCTTTTGCCCGTAGCTTATCCCACAAAATACTGAAAGGAATGGCAAAGGCGATTACAAAAATACCGTTAAAGATCTGTACCATAGAAGGCGGCATAAGCCAGCCAAAAAAGTTACGATCGGTTTGATTATTGGCAATAAAAGTTAAAGACGAACCCGCTTGCTCAAATGCTGCCCAAAAGAAAATGATAAAGAACGATACTATATATATAACCCAAATACGGTCTCTTTCAATTTTGGTTAAAGAACTATCGGAAAGAATCAGTCCAGCTAAAGACAAACCACTGGCATAAATAATTGAGTAAATAACATTTTGCCCTACTACATAATAAAACAAAAGGCCTAAACCAATAAAAGCAACTACGGCAGCACCCAATGCCTTCGAAGTAAACACCGCTTTTGTAGATTCTCCTTCCTCATAATCGGCTGCATCATTCTTAGATGGCAAACCGCCAATGGGCCTGCCTTCTGGCGTAACAACGTACTTGTTTTTTAGCAAGATGAAAGTAGCTGTACCAATCAGCATGGCTATCGCAGCCGCCAGGTAACCCCACTTAAATGCAAAAATATCTCTAACTCCATTGGCATCAATAACATCACCAATTAAAGGACAGATTAACTGGCCTAAAAAGGCACCAAGGTTAATACCCAGGTAAAAAATAGTGAAGGCGGTATCCAGTTTATTCCTTTCGGCTTTTGGATACAGGTTACTTACCATGCTGGAAATATTCGGCTTAAAGAACCCATTTCCTAAAATGATTATTCCTAAAGCAACATAAAGTAGTGTTCGGGCCAGTTCCAGATCGGTACTGAAAGTTGAGGCACTTACGAACAAAAGCATTTGTCCGGTAGCCATCATCAATCCGCCAAGAATGATGCAAAGCCTGTTTCCTAAAAAACGATCGGCAATAAAACCGCCCAACATAGGAGTTAAATAACAAAGGCCTAAAAACCCGCCATAGATGATAGAAGACTGCTCTTCACTCATCATTAACGCATTAATGATAAATAAAGTAAGTATGGTACGCATACCATAAAAGTTAAACCGCTCCCACATTTCGGTTCCAAATAGAACCCATAGTCCTTTGGGGTGACTTTGTTTTACTGCTTGTTCACTCATGTTTGTTAGTTTTAATTGCTTGAAAGTTGATTTGGTTGCCCAAAATAGTGAAATTCTGTTAAGCACAATCAAAATAAAATAACCAATTTTTAAAACTTACGTTAAGAAAAAAAGGCATGTAGCTGCAGTTTTTCTTAAAATAGTTATTGATTTGCGCCATTAGAATTTTAAATTCGCAATCCAATCGTTCAAGCACTCATAAATCAATTTTGATGAACATACTTATTATTGGCTCAGGAGGCAGAGAGCATACACTGGCATGGAAGCTTATTCAAAGTCCCTTGTGCAGTAAATTACTTATAGCGCCCGGCAATGCAGGTACGGCTTTGTGTGGAAGCAATCTGCCCATTGCTGTTTCGGATTTTGATGCTTTGGCAAATGCCTGTCTGTCCAATAATGTTGATATGATATTTGTTGGCCCCGAAGAACCGCTTGTAAAAGGCATCTTTGATTATTTTCTGCAAAAAAAAGAACTAAGCCATATAAGAGTTATAGGCCCGTCTAAAGCAGCATCACAACTTGAAGGCAGTAAGGCTTTTGCAAAAGCTTTTATGAAGCGGCATAATATTCCCACTGCGGCATACGAAGAGTTTACTGCCGATAAATACCTGGAAGGAGTTGAATACATTAAGAAACAGTCATTACCCATTGTTTTAAAAGCCGATGGCCTGGCGGCAGGTAAAGGAGTTTTAATTTGCCAGAATCACCTGGAAGCTGTGTCGGAATTTGACCTGATGTTACTACAGGCAAAATTTGGAGAAGCCGGGAAAAAGGTAGTGATTGAAGAATTTTTAAATGGTATAGAACTAAGCATATTTGTTTTAACCGATGGTGAAAATTATGTGATATTGCCCGAAGCAAAGGATTATAAGCGTATTGGTGAAGCTGATGCCGGCCTGAATACAGGCGGAATGGGTGCCGTAAGTCCCCTTCCTTTTGTTACAACAGATTTTATGCAGAAGGTAAAAGACAGGATAATTGAACCAACCATTGCCGGTCTGAAAAAAGATAATCTGGTTTACAGGGGTTTTATTTTTCTGGGGCTGATGAATGATAATGGAGAACCCAAAGTTATTGAATACAACTGCCGCCTGGGCGATCCGGAAACAGAAGTGGTGATACCAAGGATAAAAAACGATCTGGTTGAATTGTTTCTTGCAACTGCCGAACAGCGGCTTCATGAAATAAAAATTGAAACCGATGAAAGAGCGGTGGCAACTGTGGTGGCGGTAAGTGGTGGTTATCCCGGCGATTATGAAAAAGGAAAGATCATCAGTGGTTTGCAGGATCCGACATTGGACGACAGCATTGTTTTCCATTCGGGTACAAAAAAAATTGGTGATGATATTGTTACCAATGGTGGCCGGGTATTGGCTGTAACGTCCTATGGCGGCAACATTGCAGAAGCCGTGGAGTTATCAAATTATATCCTGGAGCAACTTGATTTTGAAGGCATGTATTACCGATCTGATATCGGGTTTGAATTTAGTTTTCAGTAGATCATTATAAAAATAAAACCACACAATTTTTGAATCATGCATTCGTTTCAAGAATAGTTTTCAGAAATAAATCTTTACAAAAAACATCGCAATGCAAAAGTTTAGGTAAAATGTTGAAAAATAAAGGAATTGCGGTTGTTATTTCAATTATTTTCCACCAACTTTGCTGGCATTGATTAAAATCCTTTTTCACATACATTAATATGGGCCTTTTTAATTTTTTTACACAGGAAATAGCAATTGATTTAGGTACTGCAAATACCCTCATCATTCATAATGACGAAATTGTAGTAAATGAACCTTCAATTGTTGCTTTAGACAGAAATAATCCGAAGAATATTTTGGCCGTGGGCAAGAAGGCATTGATGATGCATGAAAAAACCCACGAAAGTATCAGAACCGTTCGTCCGTTAAAAGATGGCGTAATTGCCGATTTTAATGCGGCCGAGCTGATGATACGTGAAATGATCAAGCTGATCTATCCCAAAAAACCATTGTTTGCACCAAGCTGGCGTATGATGATCTGCATACCAAGCAGTATTACTGAGGTAGAAAAGCGTGCGGTTAGAGATAGCGCTGAACAGGCAGGTGCAAAAGAAGTTTATTTAATTCATGAGCCCATGGCAGCTGCTTTGGGTATTGGTATAGATGTGGAAGAACCGGTGGGTAATATGATCATTGATATTGGCGGAGGAACCACCGGTATTACGGTAATTGCTTTGGCAGGTATTGTTTGCGATCAGAGCATCCGTATTGCAGGTGATGAATTTACTGCAGATATTATGGAAGCCCTGCGCCGTTACCATAGTTTATTGATTGGAGAGCGTACCGCCGAGCAAATTAAAATACAGGTTGGTGCCGCCATGAAAGATCTGGACAATCCTCCTGATGATATTCCGGTTAATGGACGTGACTTGGTTACAGGTATTCCAAAACAGGTGATGGTAAGTTACCAGGAAGTAGCAGAGGCTTTGGATAAAAGTATTTTTAAAATTGAAGAAGCGATTCTGAAAGCATTGGAAACTACTCCTCCCGAACTGGCATCGGATATTTACCGCAGAGGTTTGTATATAACCGGCGGTGGTGCATTGTTGCGTGGACTGGATAAAAGACTGAACGCAAAAATTAAATTGCCTGTACATGTGGCAGATGATCCGCTGAAGAGTGTTGTTAGAGGTACGGGCATCGCTTTAAAACATTATGACAGGTATCCTTTTGTAATGAGATAGATCGAATTCAAAAATAGAAATTCTAAATTCAAAAGTGGAACTTGCTGCAGGATTTAGAATTTTGATATTAAATATTTCCCCTCGGTGCGTAATATCTTTCTTTTCATTCGCCGGTATTTTAATCTTATCCTGTTCCTTTTGTTACAGGGCTTCAGCATCTATTTAATCGTTCATTACAGCAATTATCATAAAGCTGTTTTCAGTAAAACAGCCAACCAGCTTACCGGCAAAGTGAATGAACAGTTCAGCAGGGTTGAATATTATTTTCAGCTTAAAAAAACAAACGACTCGCTGGTTGCTGCCAATACAAAACTGTACAATAAATTAAAAGCCGATTTTGAAATGCCGGATACCAGCAGCAATTTCATTATTGATTCGCTTAAAATAGATTCGATAGAACAGTTCAGAAGGTATCATTATTTTCCTGCCAAAGTGGTTTATAATTCTGTAGCTGCACAAAATAATTTTGTTGTTCTTAACAGGGGAGCTTCTCAACAAATTAAAGAAGGGATGGGTGTTATTGATCCCAACCGTGCTGTTGTAGGTATTGTTACAGAAGTAAGCGCAGGTTTTGCTGTTGTTATGAGTCTGTTGCATAAGGACAGCCGCCTGAGTGGAAAACTTTTAAAAGGACAGGAAAGCGGTATATTAAGCTGGGATGGTAAAATACCGAATATTATTTCGCTTAGCGGGATCTCCAAGGGTGCAAAAGTTGTAAAAGGCGATACTGTTATTTTCAGCGGACTAAGTACCAGCAGTATTCCCAAAGGGATGATCATTGGCAGGGTACAGGAAATAAGATCTGATAAAAGCACTAATAACTATCTGATAAAAATAAAAACAGCAGCTAATTTTCATAACCTGGAAGATGTATATATTATAGATGATAAGCAGGCTGAAGGCATAAAAGAAATTTTAGACAAAGAAAAAAAGAAAGCTCAGTAACATACTTACTGTAAAATATGAGTACACTGGTTAAAAATATTATCCGTTTTGCATTGTTTATCCTGGTACAGGTTTTTGTGCTGGATAAGATACACCTGCACCAGATGGTAACACCTTATGTGTATTTCCTGTTTATCATCTGGCTGCCTTTTCGTATGGGGCGTACACAGTTGATGCTTGTTGCTTTTATTGTTGGGTTTACTATGGACAGTTTCCGGCATCATCCCGGTTTTCATACGGCTGCCTGTGTGCTGTTAGCTTATATCCGCCCCTTTCTTATTAATATATTGATACCACAGGAAGGAGCCGATAACAATTACGAAGAACCATCGTTTAAAAGTATGGGAGGTATTTTACCTTATATGATCTTTATAGGCATACTGACTTTATTGCATCATGGATGGTTGTTTTTTCTGGAAGCCTGGCAGTTTGGAAACATCTGGTATTTTTTAGTAAAAACATTATTGTCAACGGCATTAAGTTTGCTTTTAATAATCATAACCGAATTATTGTTTACCCGTCAGCAAAAATTCCGGACCAATACAGTATAAAGAATGGTATATGATTTTAGAAATAAGCGGTAGTTGTAAAAATGATAATACAAAACTCTTAACACAAAACTCCAAACTGAAAATTGTCTGTATTTAATCAATCAAGAAAGAGTGTAATTATACTGGTCTTCGTAGCCCTGTTTATTGTCATTTTTGCCCAGTTGATAAATCTGCAACTTTTTTCTTCCAAATATAAAATTGATGCTGAAAACCAGGGCATATTCCGCAAAGTGGTTTATCCCGATCGTGGAATTGTATTCGACCGCAAGGGCCGTTCAATTTTACAAAACACGGTCATCTACGATCTGATGGTCATTCCCGGAAAAATAAAAGGAACTGATACTGCGGCTATCTGTAATATTTTAAATATTGATTCAGCCGAATTTCATAAGCGCATTATTTCAGCAATCATAAAAAATAAAAGCTACCGCCCGTCTGTTTTCGAACCCTTACTCAGTAACGAAAAAATGGCCAAGCTAAATGAGAATATGTATAAATTGGCGCCTGGTTATTTTATGCAGGAACGTTCGGTACGGGATTATCCTTTTGATGCCGGAGGAAATATTTTTGGTTATCTGGGAGAAGTGGATTCCAATATTTTAAAAAGTCCCAAGTATGAAGGTTATGTAATGGGTGATTATATTGGTCGTGCAGGTCTGGAAAGAACTTATGAAAAAGTGCTGATGGGGCAACGTGGTATTGAGTTTTGGAAAAGAGATAATAAGAACCGGTTGACTGACCCGCTGGAGGATGGCAAATTTGATACTGCTGCCATTGCCGGGCAGAACATGTACACCTCTATTGATATTGAATTGCAGGCACTCGGCGAAAAGTTGATGGAGAATAAACTGGGATCCATTGTGGCTGTTGATCCAAAAACGGGAGGTATATTGGCGATGGTGAGCAGCCCTACCTATCAGCCTAAATTATTAACCGGTGCCGAAAGAAGAAAACACTATGCAGAGTTATTACTGAGTCCGGCACGCCCTTTATTTAACAGGTCGGTAAGTGCAACTTATGCTCCGGGTTCAACTTTTAAAACATTACAGGCACTTGTAGGTTTGCATGAAGGGGTGATAAAAACTGATTTCAGTGTTAGTTGCTCTGGTGCATTTTACGGATGTGGTTCTGGCAGACCCATGAAATGTCTCGATTATGGAACATTCGATCTGCGTAATGCCATCCGGCTTTCTGACAATACTTATTTTGCTACAGTAATGCAGCGTGTGATAAATAATCCGAAGTATCCGAATATTGACAGCAGTCTTGCGGTATGGGACAGGTATATGTATGCATTCGGACTGGGTCACCGTTTAGGTATTGATGTACCTTCTGAGTATTCAGGAAATATTCCAACACCGGCTTATTTTAATAAGATTTACGGAAAGGGTTCCTGGAACTACTGTAATTTCCGTTCGGTAAGTATCGGGCAAGGAGAAGTTACTGCAACCCCAATACAGGTTGCCAATGAAATGGCATACATTGCCAATAAGGGCTGGTATAAAATTCCACACCTTATTGACTCAATTGAGGGAGGAGATACGTTTGATATGTTGTCAAAATTTAAGGAAAAACACAGCGCCGTAGATATACCCGACAGTACTTTTGAAGCAGTGCATGATGGTATGCAATGGGTGGTTGAAAGAGGAACAGGCGGCGGTGCAAAAGTACCGGGCATTACTATCCTGGGTAAAACAGGAACTGTGGAAAATTATTACAGAGGTGTTAAACAGCCAAACCACGCATTCTTCTGCGGATTTGCACCAAGAGATAATCCTAAAATTGCCATTATGTGTGTGGTTGAAAACAGCGGCCGCTTTGGTGGTACTTATGCTGCACCCATTGTAGGATTGATGATTGAAAAATACCTGAATGATACGATTGCAAAATCGAGAGAACCGATAGCAGAAAGGTTTTATAAACTGAACCTGATACCGCCACGAATTTATGCCGAAATGAAAACCGTGGATTCGATGCTGCACCGTAAAGATTCTGCTTACCTGCTGGCTAAAGGATATATCAAGCTGATAAGAGATACCATGGAAATTGATGCTACAGATGAGCAGGAAATTCTGGATCAGATTAAAAAAGGAAAAGAAGATTTAAAGAAAGAGCAGAAGAAAAAAGAAGACAGCGACAGCAAACTTAAATTTAACACTGAAGCGATATTACCAACAGAAAAAAAGAAACCTGAATTGAGAGATACGCTAAAGTGAGGCGTGAATCTTCAAAGGTGAGTAAGGGCTTAGAATTATAAAGCGCTTTTCTCACAACTCACGACTCACGACTCACGTTTCACAATTATGAACCACAAAAATCCAACCATATCAAAAGGAATAGACTGGCTGATGGTTTGGCTATATGCCGTCATTGTGATCTTTGGTATTGTGTGTATTTATTCAGTTGAGTATAAAAGCACTGATAATTTTATGCAGACGCTGCTGGGATTCAAAAAAAATTACAGTAAGCAACTTTTCTTTTTTGTTGCATGTGCTGTGCTGGCCATTTTTATTTTATTAACCGACAGCAAACTTTTTACTGCCACTTCAAATATTTCTTATTTAATAGGTATTGTACTTATACTGGCAACATTTGTATTTGGAAAAGAGATCAAAGGATCTAAAAGCTGGATACCACTGGGCTTTATGAACCTGCAGCCGGTGGAGCTTTGTAAAATATTTACTGCACTGGCATTGTCGAAATATTTATCAATGCCCGAACTTGATTTTAAAAGGCCTAAGTCGCAGCTTATAGCAGCAGCTATTGCATTTGCACCTGCAGTACTTTCAATATTACAAGGAGAAACCGGACTAGCATTGGTTTATTTTTCCTTTTTAATTCCAATGTACCGGGAAGGGCTGCCGGGATTTTACCTCGTAGGTTTTATGGGGTTAGGAGCGCTTATTGTTATAAGCCTTGTTCTTCCGGCAAAGACAATTCTAATTGCATTTTCCGTAATTGCATTTGGAGCTATTTATATTTTAAGACGGCAATTTAGGAGAGATAAAAGTTTATTGATAGTGATTATCGGCGTTTGGATATTTAGCTCTGCTATATCAACACTTGGTGTTAAGTTGTTAATGACCGAGGTGTTTAAACCATACCAGGCTGCCCGTATTTACAGTATGGTTGGAAAAACCAATCCTTATGTTGATGATAATACAGTAAACCTTAGCCCCGAAGAGTTGAAGGCAATGGAAAGAGAAAAAGAAAAGCAGAAGCAGGCACAGAATTATAATGTTAATCAATCAAAGATAGCCATTGGTTCGGGTGGGTTTACGGGCAAGGGTTTTTTAAAAGGTACACAAACCCGGGGTGATTTTGTACCCGAGCAACATACCGATTTTATATTTACATCAGTAGGCGAAAACTTCGGATTTTTAGGCAGCGGGTTGCTGATGTTAATTTATCTTGTTTTTCTGTTGCGGATAATAACCATTGCCGAGCGGCAGCGAAGTACATTCAGCAGGGTATATGCTTATTCGCTTGCAGGTATCATGTTCTTCCACATTGCTGTTAATATATGTGTAACTATTGGCCTGGCGCCGGTTATTGGTATTACATTACCGTTAATGAGTTATGGAGGTTCGTCACTGCTCACTTTTACCACGCTTATTTTTATTTTGATAAAACTTGATGCTGACCGGCAGATGGTATTGAGGTAGATTTATCTCAGTTCAAAATCCTGCCGGCTTGCTTTGTATGCCGGAAACCAGGAAGCGATAAATGCTATGGCAGTTGCTGTTGCGGCTACTAAAATAAAATCAGTTGCTATAAGTTTTACAGGAAAATAATCCAGCAGGAAAGAACCTCCTGCTAATTTTATTATTTCAAATTTTATCTGAAGCAGGCAAAGGATAACAGCCATTAAAATACCTGTTGCTGTTCCAATGGCTCCCAATAACAATCCTTCACTCAAAAATATTTTTAAAATACTTTTTTTGCCGGCGCCCATACTTTGCAATACACTGATGTCTTTCCTTTTTTCCAGCACCAGCATGGTTAAGGCACTTACCATATTAAATGCAGCAATGATAAGAATCAAAGTAAGTACGCCATAGATGGCCCATTTCTCCAGTTTCATAGTATTGTACAAACTGGTGTTTTGTTCGTACTTGGTTTGCACTTTATAATTATTACCCAATAGCAAAGCAATATTTTTTTTCGCTTCTTTGGCGTCTGTATCTTTTTTCAGTTTTATTTCCACGCCGCTGTATTCATCTGCGGCAAAGCCCATCTGTTGTTTTACAAAATCAATATTGGTGATGGCATATTTATCATCAAACTCCTGCTGAATGGTAAATGCACCGGCGGCTTTAATGTATCCTTCACTCAAAGACTGCAGCGGATCATTATTGCGGCTGTTTCTTTTGGGTAAAATAACTGTAAGGTCATCTGCCGGAAATGCCGGATCGAAATTTAAGGCTGCTGCATTCTGGATGCCTGAACCGGCGACAAGTAAGGGCTCCTCCGTTGTACCGGTTAAATATTTTCCACGGTTTGTTTTGGATGCAACGCCGGTTACATGTTGATAATTATCATCCACTCCTTTTAAATAGATAACAGTTTGGGCATCGTAATTTTTAAGCAATGCTTTTTCTTCGGCAATCAATGAAAAATTTTCAACTGCCGGTTGTTTTTTTATTGATGCTATCTGTGCTGCGGTAAGCGTACATGTCTTTCCTGTTTGCGGTAAAATTTTTATATCAGCATAAAAAGAAGAATAAAGTGATTTTACCAGGTCTTCAAAACCGTTAAAAACGCTCAATACAAGAACCTGACAGCAGGTAGCAAAAGCAATAACACCCACCGTAACCCACGCAATGATGTTAATGGCGTTGGCGCTTTTTTTTGCTTTAAAATATCTCCAGGCAAAAGTTAAATACATGGTTGGTTTGTAGTTTGTGGTTTGTTGTTTAAGGGCAGCCAGCTGTTTAGACAACGACTAACTACAAACATTATTTGTCTTCTTCTTTTTTTATCTCCTTAAATATTTTATCCATCTTATCAACATAATCCAGCGTATCATCTATATAGAATGTAAGGTTTGGCATACTGCGTAACTGATGCCGTACTCTTGAAGTCAGTTCTTTCTTTATCTCCCAGCTCCGTTCTTCAATTTTTTTAAAGGCATCAAAATTATCCTTTACCTGAAAAAAGCTCAGGTATATCCTTGCTTCATATAAATCGGGAGTAATTTTTACTGATGAAATGGAAACCATACCGCCATCCATCATCGAAATTCCCAGGCGCTGAAAAATATCACTCAATTCTTTGTTCAGCAATCCAGCCACCATTTTCTGTCTTTTACCTTCTAACATGTTATTACGCTTTAATCATTGTAAAATTAGTTACTTTGCCCTGATTTATCCGAATTTTAAAGACAATGAAGAAATACGCAAGGCTTTTCCGTTATCTGGCAGCATATAAAGCCAACATAACATTATATTTTTTGTTCATCATACTGGCGATAGTGTTTTCCGTGGTATCCATTGGTTCCTTACCATTTTTTCTGGATTTGATTTTTACCCAGGGAAAACAAATTGTTGTAAAACCGGAGTCTGTTAATTCTTCACAGGATCTGATAAATTTCCTGAGTTACCAGTTGCAGGAGCTAATGGCTACAAAAGGTAAAGTTTATGTATTAGCTGTTATTTGTGTAATGGTGATAGTTGCCGTTCTGTTGAAGAATGTGTTTACTTACCTCTCGTATTATATTCTGGCACCCATGAGAAACGGCGTAATGAACAGGTTGCGGAAAGAACTTTTTCACAAAATACTTATGATGCCTATTGGTTATTTTACTGAGCAGCGAAAAGGTGATATCATGAGCCGGATGACCAATGATGTAGGAGAATTAGAAAACTCTGTAGTAGGTACGGTAGAAGGATTTATTAAAGACCCAATCAGTATTATCTTTTTTTTAGCGACATTGATATTTATTAGTCCGCAGCTTTCTTTGTTCTTGCTTATTTTTTTACCCTTAACCGGTTTTATTATTGGCCGAATAAGCAGATCGTTAAAAAAACAATCTAGTGTAGCCGCTATTAAACAAGGGGAAGCCCTTTCTGTGTTGGATGAAACCTTAGGTGGTCTTAGGGTGATAAAAGCTTTTACTGCTGAAAAACTGGTAGGTAAAAAATTTGATGATCACAATGAAGACCTGTTTCATATCAAAAATAAAATGCAGTATCGCAGGGATTTGGCTTCACCCTTGTCGGAGTTTTTAGGTGTGTTGGTTTTATGTGGTATTCTTTATTTTGGAGGGCAGTTGGTACTGGGCAGCAGTGCAGGCGATTTGACAGCCAAAGGTTTTATTATATACATTGGCATATTTACACAAATCATCAGTCCGGCTAAATCCTTATCCACTTCCTTTTATAATATGCAAAAGGGTAGCGCCGCCATTGCACGTATTGAAGAGGTTTTAAATGCACCCGTAATGGTTGAAGAAGCCACCAACCCCAGGCCAATTCTAAGTTTTGAGCATTCCATTGAATTTAAAAATGTAGGTTTTGCTTATGATGATGTTACGATATTAAAAGACATTAATTTAAAAGTTGAAAAAGGAAAAACGGTTGCACTGGTTGGCAGCAGTGGTGCAGGCAAGAGTACTCTGGCCGATCTTGTTCCCAGGTTTCATGATGTAAGTACCGGAGAGTTGCTGATTGACGGCATTAATATTAAAGACTATTCACTAGATCAGTTGAGAGCGTTAATGGGAATAGTAACCCAGGAACCGATCTTATTCAATGATACTATTGCTAATAATATAACATTGGGAATTGACAATGCCACACAGGAAGCAATTGAACAGGCAGCAAAAATTGCCAATGCACATAATTTTATTTTACAAAAGGAAGAAGGTTATAAAACCAATATCGGCGACCGTGGCGGCAAACTCAGCGGTGGCGAGCGCCAGCGCATGACTATTGCACGTGCTGTATTAAAAAACCCGCCAATCTTAATTCTGGATGAAGCCACTTCATCGCTCGATACTGAAAGCGAAAGATTAGTACAGGATGCCATTAATAATTTGATGAATAACCGTACCTCATTGGTAATCGCTCATCGCCTAAGCACCATCCGCCATGCTGATGAAATTATTGTTTTACAAAAAGGTGAAATTGTGGAAAGGGGAACGCATGATTCATTGATTACACAAAATGGTTTTTATAAGAGGCTGGTGGATATGCAGGAGGTGAGATAAATAGTTTGCACTAAAAAAGGAGAAAGATTACTCATTCTCCTTTTCTTATAACTTTATATACTCAAATTCTTACCTCGCTGCTCCCATCTTCGCTTCCATACTCAGCGTAGCATGAGGCACTGCACGTAAACGGGCTTTGTCAATCAACTGTCCGGTTACACGGCAAATTCCGTAGGTTTTATTCTCAATACGCATTACCGCTTTCTCCAAGTGATCAATAAAAGTGATTTGGCGGCTTGCCATCTGGCTAAGCTGCTCTCTTTCCATGCTCATACTGCCATCTTCCATGGTCATGTAACGGGCATCATCATTATCTCCACCCATTTCATCTTTACGGGTAATTAATCCCTGTAAATAAGAAAGTTCCTTTTTTGCTGATTCGAGCTTGCGTTGAATAATTTCCCTGAATTCTGCAAGATCAGTATCGTTGTAACGAACAATTGGAGCACCAAGATCATGCTTTGGCTGGTCTAAAACCGATTTGGTAAACTCAGGCTGATATTTACGTGAAGTTTTGGTATTAATTTTTGGCAAAACTACCGCTTTGGCCGGTGCAATTTTAATATCCTTGGCTTTTTCTGGTGATTTTACTCTTACCGGAGCCGCAACTTTTTTTACAGAAACCGGCTTCGCCGCAGGCTTTTTTACTTCAATTTTCTTATTCATAGGTTTAATTACCGGTTTTTTTGCAGCAGCTTTAACTACCGGTTTTGCTGCTTTTTTTACCACAATTGCCTTTTTTGGGGCTTTTTTTATAACTTTTACTGCTTTTTTAACGGTTTTTGTAGCTGGTGCCTTTTTAACCACAGCTTTTTTGGGCGCTGGCTTTTTAGCAACAGTTTTTTTGGCAGCAGGCTTTTTAGGAGCCACTTTCTTAGCCGGACTGGCTTTTTTTACCGGTTTAACAACCTTTTTTGCAGCTGGTTTAGCTGCTTTCTTTTTTGTAGCCATACTATTATCCTTTTTTAAGTACGTTCACTTTTAATAAGGCATCATTCACTTCTATCTCAAAGCCGTCAGTTATTCCGGGTAAAAAAGCAAGCGAATCTGCCAGAATTTCGGCGCAAATATAATCTTTATATTGAATTATAGACGGTTGCAGACCTGCATTTTCACTAACTGTTACATCTATTCTGTCTGTAAGGTTAAATCCGCTGTCTTTTCGCAGGTTTTGAACCCGGTTTACAAACTCCCGGGCATCTCCTTCTTTTTTCAAATCATCCGAAATAGTTATATCTAACGCCACTGTTAATTGACCTTTTACGGCAATTTCGTAGCCCGGTATCTCATCGGTAGATATTTCCAGATCTTCAGCATTGATGATTATGGGTTCTTCACCTGTTTTTTCATAATCGGGGTTAAGAATATATTCATTTTCAAGTACTTTATCAATTGTAGCATTATCAAATGAGGCAATTTGTTCAGCAGCCCATTTCATTTTTGGCCCCAGTTTTTTACCCAGGGTTTTAAAGTTGGCCTTTGCTTTTTTGCTGATAAAATCATTATCAGCCTCCAGAATTTCTACTTCCTTGATATTTGTTTCGGCCTTAATAATATCCTCAACCTTTTTTATCCTCTCTGCCATGGTGTTATCCAACGCCGGAATAAGCACTTTTTGCAATGGCTGTCTTACTTTAAGATTTACCTTTTTGTTTTTACGCAGCGATAAGATTAATGAAGAAATATCCTGTGCCAGTTGCATCCTTTTTTCCAGGTCTGTATCAATTACCGTTTCATCAGCTTTAGGAAAATCGGTATGATGAACTGACTCATTGTTGAATCGCTTAGAGACTGAATTAAGGTTATTAAACAACCAATCGGCAAAGAAGGGCGCCACGGGAGCCATTAGTTTGCAGAGTGTTTCCAGGCATTCATACAATGTTTGATAGGCACATATCTTATCATGCTCATATTCTCCCTTCCAGAACCTGCGGCGGCAAAGCCTTACATACCAGTTGCTCAAATGGGCATCTACAAAATCTTCAATAGCACGGCCAGCTTGCGTTGGTTCATAGGCATCAAAATTTTCCTGTACATTTTTTATCAAACTGTTTAAGGAAGATAAAATCCATTGGTCAATCTCGGGCCGTTCTTTAACCGGAATGTATTTTTCTTTAAATGCAAATCCATCTACATTGGCATACAATGCAAAAAACTGATAGCTGTTGTAAAGTGTACCAAAAAATTTACGCTGTACTTCTTTAATACCTTCCACATCAAATTTCAAGCTGTCCCAAGGCGATGCATTGGTGATGAGATACCAGCGTGTAGCATCGGCACCAAAATTATTAATGGTTTCAAAAGGATCAATCACATTGCCAAGGCGTTTGCTCATTTTGTTGCCGGCCTTGTCTAAAACAAGACCATTACTTACAACAGTTTTATAGGCCAAACCTTTAAGTTCGCCGGTTGGCGGCGGATAAAGCCCTTTTTCTTTTAATTTTTCTTCAACACTTTCTTTTAATAAAGAACCAAGTGCATGAAGTGTATAAAACCAGCCTCTTGTCTGGTCAACACCTTCGGCGATAAAGTCTGCAGGATAACTTTTTGCAAATGTCTCCACATTTTCAAAAGGGAAATGCCATTGTGCATATGGCATTGCGCCGCTGTCGAACCAGACATCAATTAAATCAGCAACTCTTTTCATTGGTTTGCCAGAGTCACTGACCAAAGTAATTTCATCTACATAAGGTTTGTGAAGATCCAGGATGCCTTCGTGCAGATAATGTTTGTTGGTTTCGCCACCTAAAACTTCAGCAGCTTTTTTTATTTCGTTGTTTAGCTCTTCAACCGAGCCAATACAAATTTCTTCTTCTCCATCTTCTGTTTTCCAGATGGGCAGTGGTGTGCCCCAAAAGCGGCTGCGGCTAAGGTTCCAGTCAACCATGTTTTCCAGCCAGTTACCAAAACGACCCGTGCCGGTACTGGCAGGTTTCCAGTTGATGGTTTTATTCAGTTCCACCATCCTGTCTTTAACGGCTGTGGTTTTAATGAACCAGGCATCCAGCGGATAATAAATGATAGGCTTATCGGTGCGCCAGCAATGAGGATAATTATGTTCGTATTTTTCTACTTTAAAAGCACGGTTTTCTTTCTTAAGTTTTACGGAGATGTCGATATTTACATCCACATAATCCTTATCATCTTTATAATTTTTTACATAGCGGTTGCTGAATTCACCAACGCCTTCAATAAATTTTCCCTGCTTATCAACTAAGATTAAAATGCCAAGGTTATTCTTTTGTCCAACCTTGAAGTCATCGGCTCCAAAAGCAGGTGCAGTATGTACTATACCTGTACCATCTTCGGTGGTAACAAAATCGCCAAGAATTACTTTAAACGGTTCAGCACCTGGTGTGATTTCCTGAATTTTTTCTAACGTATTTGCTTCGGATGGGAGGAGTTGTTCGTAAGTTATACCTTCCAGATCTTTACCTTTAAATTCTGCAATAATTTTCCAGGGTAATAATTTTACATCAGTATTGTAATTTTCAAAATCGCCATTCTCTCCTTCAGCTTTAAAATATTTACTCACCAATGCTTTTGCTAAAACAACGTTATTAGGCAGGTGTGTATAAGGATTGAAAGTCTGCACCAACACATAGTCAATATTTGGTCCAACCGTCAATCCAAGATTCGATGGGAGTGTCCATGGAGTGGTTGTCCATGCTATCAGAAAAATATCTCCAACAACACTTTCAACTTTCAATTTTCCATTGTCAACTAATTTGAACATCGCAACCGCACTCGTATCCTTCACATCCTTATACGTTCCCGGCTGATTTAACTCATGCGATGACAAACCTGTACCCGCTGCAGGCGAGTAAGGCTGAATACTTACACTCTCATATAAATACCCTTTCTTGTACAATTCACTCAGGCACCACCAAAGTGTTTCAATATAGTTGTTTTCAAATGTTACATATGGGTTATTCAGATCAACCCAATACCCCATTTTCTGGGTGATATCGTCCCACTTATCTTTAAACCGCATCACCACTTCACGGCATTTCTTATTATAATCTTCTACCGATATTTTTGTTCCGATATCTTCTTTGGTAATACCTAGTTCTTTCTCCACACCCAGCTCAATGGGTAAACCATGGGTATCCCACCCGCCCTTGCGCTTTACCTGGAAACCCTGCATCGTTTTATACCTACAAACCAGATCTTTTAAAGTTCGGGAAATTACATGGTGAATGCCGGGCATACCATTGGCACTTGGCGGCCCCTCGTAAAATACAAATGGAGGCTGTCCTTCCCGGAGTTCCACACTTTTTTCAAAGCTGTTCTCTTTTTTCCATTTAGCCAATATCTCCTCGCTGATAGACGGGAGGCTAAGTTGTTGATATTCTGTGTATTTAACGCTCATATACGGTCTGAAATTCTTTTATTTTTTGTAATTGACCATCAATCACCTTAAAATAAGTGTGCAAAGGTAATAAAATAGGAGGGTTTGATAATACTGAGATTTGTTGCTAAAAACACAGCTTTTATGCGGATTTTGCCAGGTAATTATACTATCGTTATTTTTTATTTTACGTAAAAACAATAACAGGCCTGTATTTTAGGCTGACTTATCCACATTTTTAATTCTTTGGCACAGAATTGGCTTCTATCATTCCAGATAAGAAGAACAATACTATATAAAGATATTTTATGAAGATTTTTGCTGGTTTAGGGTTTTATTAGGGTAAAAGACGGGGGTAGTCTTATTCCCGTCTTACTTTTTAATTAATTCTCTTTTAATCAGTTAAGTCGTTCCGCTTTAAAAATTCAAATTCTGTGAAAATTCAAATTGTTACGATTGAATATCCTTTGAAAAGAACCAACTAAGTCTGAATACATATAGAAGACGAAATTGTAACAAAATAAGCACAACAAAAAGAAAAGGCCTCCACTGTAAAATGGTGGCCTTTTCTTTTTGTTTATTTAATGAGTGCGTATTTAAACTCGGGCTTTCCTCTTGTTCCTCCATCGCTGCCAATGCCCATTGAAATGCATTTTAATTTATAATAGTTGCCGGCCGGGTCTTTTATAACATAAAACCTGTCTTGCCGGGCGCCGGTTGCAGGCTGTGTACTTCTCCAGCCACTGCCAATACTCCACCTGCTGGTTGAAAATGACTGAACGTTATTAGAAACACTATCCTGATTAAAATTGGCGTAAGCCGCATCTGCTGTTGCAGCATTGGCATATATTTTATGTGCAACTGTTACACCCGAAAGATAATTGGTGGCAATCATATCACTGAAGTTGTAAGGCGAGTTGCCTGCTCCAAAATTTGCCTGAAACAGCCCATAACTCCAAACCAGGTCCCACTTTGTTTTTTCGGGCTCAGCATTTACAACACCTTGTTCAAAATTGAAAAAATTAAAATGATAGGCTGCATCTTTTCCAATTTGTACGGTTATAAAACTGGTTTGCTGTATACCTGCATACTGCATGCTGTAGCCGCCGTTGCTGTTACGCAAAACCCTCAGTTTAATCCACGGCCTTGCAGCAATACTGCCCCCTGTACCCCTGTTAAGAATAATCACTTTGTTTTCTGTATCTATTGCCGAAACAGCAGGTATTACCGTTTTAGTAAGGTCGCCATTAATATCGTCAAAAAAGGCAAGTTGTTCTGGCAACGGATTAAACTGGCTGGTGGTTAACGAAAGGCCGATTGTATCAACAGCGGTTACATCGTTTAAATTATTTTTCGATAATACAGTTGCACCGGCAACAGCATAATTATTAATGATGACCCTAAAATCGGTACCGCTGTAAAAACCTAAATCCCATCCGGCCCGTAAAACGGGAGTATGCCTGTCTCCTGAAAGATCAATATAGACAGCATTGCCCGCAACCGATCCTGCCTCTGTGCCGGCGATGCCGTTTAACTGCAGTTGAGCGCCGTTGCTGGCTGGTATCACAAATACGGGATCCACATCTTTTTTGCAGGCTGCCAGAAAAATAACTGCAAGCGTAATTATCATTATATTTTTAGAACGTATCATGCTAGTGTATTTATTTTTTTAAGAAGATTATTTTTTGTTCCACTGAAAACTCAAGCCTGCAAAATAAGAGCGGCCATAGCCAACTGCAATGCTTGCACCGGTGTTGTGTATGCTGCCGTTATCGGGCGCACTGTTATTTACATTGGTTACATCAAAGATGTTTTTTACGCCCATTGTAAATGAAATGTATTTGTTGATTTGTGTGTTGCTGATAAAATCGGCCAGGTGAAAAGCATTGGTTTCCGAAACAGTTAAGATGGCCTGATTGGATGCATTTTTTCCGGTAACCAGTTGTGGTCTTTTACCGGTAAGTTTATAAAATACATTCAATTTTGTTTTAAATACGGGCAGGTTATACATGATACCTGCACTCAGTTCCGGACTCCAGAAAAAATCCTGATCGGTTTCTTTTACATAATCCTTCTCATCAAAAAGTTGGCGTGAAATACCTATGTACGAAAAGCCCAGTGTGGCATCCAGGTTCTTACGGCTGAATTTATTTTCTAGCGTAGCCCCGGCAGTTTTTGCATTGTTTACATTAAAGTAAGTGTACTGGTTTGATGTGGGTGATGATAAGGCAAAGTCAATCTGGTTGGTAAACTGGTTGTAAAAACCGCTTAATGAAACGCTGTAATTTATATTGTTTTTTGGTACTGCCACCCAGTTTAATGAACCATTGAAACTGTTTGATGTTTCAGCTTTCAGGTTTGGATTGCCAACAATATTGTGGTTGGCATCAATAAACTCAAAATACAATTCTCTTAATGCAGGCGAACGAAATCCATAGGCATAAGCCAGGCGAAAATCAAGTTGATTGCTCAGCGAAAATTTTGTGTTGATAGATGGGATTACCGGAGGTGCATCGTAAACTGAGTTTTTTATGAAACGTAAACCCGGCCTAATGTTTATTCCAGCGGTAGGTTTTATTTCAGCAGACACAAAAGCTGCATAGTCGGTAATAACCGGTGTGCCCAAAATCCGCTGACCGCTTGCCTGCTCACGATTTATATCAATGCCCGGCTGTAAAGAAACCTTTGTTGACACTTGGTATTGTACTGTTGTTCTAAAAACAAGATTGTTGAATTTTGCAATATCCTGTTCACCGTCGCCGGTTGTTAACTCGTCGGTGCCTTTTTCAAAATCGTGGCGGGTTGTTTTTGTTTGTCTTTTATAATTGGTATAACCCAATAATGTTGCCAGTTGTAATTTGTTATTAAAACTGTAAGAGCCTTGTAACTGCTGTGTTATCCTGTTGGTAAAATACCGCTGATCAATGGCTTTATAATTGCTGTAATTGATGGGGCTGCGGTTTGTAATGGTTTCATCCAGTACATCAATGCGGTAATAGGCATTCAGTGGACCTTTATCGTATCCAATTCTGGCGTTTCCCAGCCATTGTTCTTTTGGCCTCCATGCTTTTCCTCTGCCAAATTCATCGCCGCCAAAGCCATTAAAATCATTGTGTGTACCACCGGCTGTAAAACCCCAGCTATTTTTTTTGTAGTTGAGATTGATGTTTTGGTGATGAACACCTTTATAGCTGAACGGATGATATTCCGTACCGGCTGTTTCTTCCTGTACTTTAGCTGTAACCGAAAAGTTATCCGTTTTATTTTTTTTAGTGATGATATTGATCACGCCAGCCAATGCATCCGAACCATAAGAAACCGACATTGGGCCTTCCACAATTTCAATTCTTTCAATACTGTTTACATCAATCTGGTTAAGACTTTCACGGGTATCGCCACGGTCAACCATGGGCATGCCATCCAGTAAAATTTTTACATTTCGGCCGTTCATGCCCATCAATTGCACATCAGATGTGCCCAATGTATTGTCGCTCGAAAAACGAAAACCTATCTGATTATTAAGTACCTGCTGTACATTGGTTGCAGCACTCTGCTGAATGCGTTCGCTGTTAATTACCTTTATCTGGTAAACCGATTTTTTTAAAGTTTGCGGTTTGTACTGGCCGGTTACAATTACTTCATTCAGGTTTACAACCTTGTTGCTGTCTTTTTGGGCATTAGCTGGTAATATGTAACATGCCAGCAGCATTGTTACAATTATTTTGCTTGTTTTTTTCATATTCACTTTGTAAGATTTCATAAAATTTTTAACAGAGAAATGGGCTTGCAGTTATTTGATGATGCAAAGTTGGTTGTGCATGATTGTAGAATTATCACAGTTATGTCATGATGTTAAAATATGGGTAAGAATCATATTGTTTTACAAAAAGATGACAGAGAACCTGATTTAAATCAAAACAGCGGCTGACGAAAATCAGCCGCTGTTTAAAGAATGAAATTTGATTTAGAATTTTGCTCCCACAGAAACAAAAAACGTTCTGCCATCGGCCGGTAAAGCACCGGGACCGGGATAACCACCTGCACGCCGGGTAAAATATTTTTCGTTGGTTAAATTATTGATGCCTGCTTTAATGTTCAGCTTATCACTGAATTTATATACCGCAGTCAAATCAGTTACCGCATAAGAAGGTATCAATCCGTTTTGTGCATTGGCTGTTGCTGTAACCGTATTGTTTGCATCTGAAAAAGATTCATCAACATAGCTTAATTGACCTGTCAGCGAAAGGTTATTATAAGAAACAGTCAAACCTGTCCTGATGATATTTTTCGGAGCGTTCTCTACTTTTTTGTTTTTCAAATTGGTTTCTACTAATTGGTTGCTGGCGTTTTTAGTAATCACTTTTAAATTGCCGTATTCTGCATTGGTGTATGCATAAGATGCAAACAAACTTACATCTGCCTTATTAATCTTATTGCTGAATGCTTTTACCGGACTGAATTCTACCAGGCCTTCAAAACCTTTGCTGCTGCTGTTTCCTACGTTGGTACGGTAGTTGTAAAAACTGCCGTCGATGCGTTGCTGCACAATAGAGCCAATACGGTTATTGTATTGCAGGTAGAAGAAACTGGCATCAAAAAACAACCAGCTTTTTACTTTACCACGATAGCCCAGGTCAATATTATAACCCTTTGCATCTTTCAGATCCTGATCAATTACATCGGTTGTTGGCGGTGCAGTTAAGTCGGCAAATTGCACAGGCCTGTATGCCTGGGTGATATTACCGTAAATTTCTGTCTTGCTGCTGGTATGGTATTCGGCACCAATGCCAGCCAAAACAAATCCTCTTGATTTTGTTTGATCTTGTAAGATAATGGGCGTAGTTCCGCTGTAACCATTTCTTCCGCTGGCATTACCGGTAATATATTCGTACCTGATACCCGGGATGATTAAAAAGTTTTTAGAAACCCTGAAAATATTTTCGGCAAATGCAGCTACGTTGGTTGTATTAAAATCTATATCACGTGTCCATTGCCCGTCGGATAAACTCATGTCGTAATCACTGCCTGTTGTGCCTTTGCCATCAGCAGCGTAGCGATAAGTAGTTCCCTTGTAAAACCGAACACCAGCAGATAAAGTTTGTTTTGTGTTGAACAAATTATAATCGGTTATAAAGCGGGCTTCCAAACCGCCATTGCGGTAATTATCCTTATTTACATTCCGTGTATTATACTGTTTGGTTGTTTGGTTGATTGTATCGGCAACCACAATTCCTCCCGACGGAAAATAACCTACACTGTTGCGGTCACCAAAAATGCCGAATGCTTTTACATTCAGTCTTGCGTGGTCATTAATTTCATAGTTGGCAATTACGGCTGCTGTGGTCCAGGTAATATCAAACCAGTTGCGGCTGCGGAAACTGGGTTTTACATCCTGCTCAATCTGTGCATCTGTTAAGCCGCCCGGTTGCTGACTGCGGATATGTGAACGCATGAGTTCAGTTGTAAGCGATAACTTTTTATTGATCTTATAAGTAAAAGTTCCAAAACCGGAGTTGGTAAAGAACTCACTGTTCTGCCGATAGCCATTTGCATTGCGGTGATCAAAAAATCCATAGTAATGATATTTTTCTGTCTTGCCACCAACAGCGTTGTAACTGTTGAACAGGCCGTTGTTGCCAATAGTTTGCTGTGTTTCAAACTCAAACTTTTTACTAATCTCACTTCCGTTGCGTAGAATATAATTTACCAGTCCGCCAAACTGAGCGCCGTATTGTAAAGCACCATGACCACGAACAATTTCAATGCGCTGTACTGCCTGCATCTGCGGATTGTAATATGCTTCGGGGTAACCAAACGGGTCGGCTGCAATATCATAACCGTTCTGGCGAACATTAAATTCCCAACTGCGGTTGGGGCTAAGGCCACGGGCTGCAATCCCAATCTGGATGCCGCTTCCATCACTTTCCCAGATATGGATACCGGGCACTTTGGCAACTACCTGTCGCATGGTATTGTTTACCACGTTGCCCTTTACATTATCTAAAACGATTAATGCATTTTTTTTACCTGCATAGATAGAAGTTCCTACAATCTCAGGCATTTGCTGTATATCGCTTTTACTATATCGCCCAACAACCGTAACATCGGGTAAATATTTGTGATGGGGTTCGGTGGTATCTTTCTGGTTATTTGTTTTATCCTGTGCAGTTAAAGAAAAACTTAATCCGAGTAATAAAATTGAAAGGTTGATTCTTTTGTCCATTTTTATCATTTGTGCAAATGTGCATACACAAAGAATAAAACAGATTCTTAATCGGGAAAAGCATTTACGGTAAGAGGAAAACTAGTGCATCAACAACTCACAAGGCTTGATACCCGTGTGTTTTTTAAAGGCAGTAGAAAAATGGGAAATAGATGAATAGCCCAGCAGCATAGAAACTTCAGTTACACTCAATCCTTTTTCATACAAAAGATATTTGGCGTGTTCCATCCTTTGACTTTGATAAAAATCAAAAATGGTGGTACCAAAAATTTCTTTAAAACCTTTCTTTAAATAACATTCGTTAATGGCAACCTTGCGGCTTAAAGCCTTGATGGTAATGGGTTCGCCAATATGTTGCAATAAAACTTCACGTGCTTTAATGATCTTCTCCCTGTCTTCGGCGTTTTGCAGAAACTTGCAGGTGAATTCGGTTTCTTTATCATCGCCCAACATACAATCCATACTGTACAACAATAGTATTTGTGTTTGTGCATTGATGAAAATATTCTCTCTGGTATCGGTATAAGTGTGGTTCAGCAATGCTTCAATGGCCGTTCTTGTCTTGCCACACAATGGCAATTGTTTACTGAAAGAAGTCTTGTGCCTGAACGCAAGTACATCTTCTGTTAAACCCGTATCAGTACTGTTATTGGTAAACTGGGTAAGATAATTGGGCTTAAAACTAAAGCTCACCACATCAACACTGTCCACTTTTTCAACACAACTTTTGCTGGTGTTGAATTTACAATAATCACATTCGGTTTGCTTTTGCCTGCAGTACACATTTCCACTTACACAAAATTTTAGTTCCAGGCGATTGGCTTCCGGGTTATTTTTTTCAACATGATAAATCAGTATGCCGGTATCATCAATACTCCATTGAGGCTGCTTGCGGTAGCGTTTTATGGAATATTGTACAGAACCGGGGACGGTACGGTCAACATGCAGCAAAACATCCAGATCCTCGTTTAAAAGAGGCTGGCGGTGAGCTATTGCTAATATATCGGTTAATTGATCCATTTAAACTGAAGAGCAAAGATACAACTATTCAAATTAACGTTTAAACATCGTAAATTGTTAAACACTTAATACCGGCTTTTAAAGTCTATCGAATCGGTATTTTGACCGACCCTGAAACCGGGTGGATTTAAAGCTCTGTTTGGACTTAAAATATTGTGGATATCCATGTATAAAATCATCCCAAAATAAACCCTCAATTGTTGCCTTAAACGCCTTATTTTTCGTACATTTGCCCGAATCTGAATTTTACAAATAAAAAGAGATTTTGAACGACAATATGAGTACAGAAGAAGCAGTAGTTCCGGCCCCCGCCAGCAAGAGTTATGGCGCAGACAGCATCCAGGTTTTAGAAGGTTTAGAAGCGGTTCGTAAACGCCCCGCCATGTACATCGGCGATGTGGGTGTAAAGGGTTTGCATCACCTGGTATATGAAGTGGTTGATAACTCTATTGATGAGGCCCTTGCAGGCCATTGCAAAAACATCAGCGTAACCATTAACGAAGATAATTCCATTACCGTAGAAGATGACGGTCGTGGTATTCCAACAGGTATGCATACCAAGGAAAACCGCAGTGCACTGGAAGTAGTAATGACGGTTTTACACGCTGGTGGTAAATTCGACAAGGATTCTTACAAAGTTTCCGGCGGCTTGCATGGTGTGGGTGTAAGTTGTGTGAATGCATTAAGTACCAAATTGCATGTAGAAGTTAACCGTGACGGTAAAAAATTCGAACAGGAATATGGTATCGGTATTCCAAAATACCCGGTACGTGAAATCGGTAAATCAGATACGCACGGTACCAAGGTTCAGTTCTGGCCCGATACTACTATTTTTATTACCAGCACTTACAACAGAGAAATTCTGGAAGCACGTTTACGTGAGCTTTCTTTCCTAAATAAAAGGATTACAATACACATTCATGATCTGAGAGAAAAAGAAGAAGACGGTTCTACCTATTCTAAAACATTTTACAGCGAAGGCGGAATTGTAGAGTTTGTGGAAATGCTGGATAAGAATGCCAACCGCAACGCACTTTTACCAACAGTTATCTATTGCGATAGTCATGATGAAAGCAGTAACGTGATGGTGGAAGTAGCTATGATTTATAATACTGGCTATCAGGAACACCTGTTTAGCTATGTAAACAACATCAATACCATTGAAGGAGGTACGCATGTTGCAGGCTTCCGCCGTTCTATTACCCGTGTGTTTAAAAGCTACGGCGAAAAAGAAGGCATGTTTGAAAAAGCAAAGGTAGAGATAGAAGGCGATGATTTCCGTGAGGGCTTAAGCGCCATCATTTCGGTAAAAGTACCCGAGCCTCAGTTTGAAGGACAGACAAAAACCAAGCTGGGTAATAATGAAGTAATGGGTGTGGTTGATTCTACGTTGAGCAGAGTTTTAACTGCTTACCTGGAAGAGAATCCGAAAGATGCCAAGACCATCATTCAAAAAGTAATACTTGCAGCGCAGGCAAGAGCAGCGGCCAAAAAAGCCCGTGAAATGGTTCAGCGTAAAAGTGTACTCACTGGTGGAGGCTTACCTGGTAAACTGGCCGATTGCAGTGATAAAGATCCAAACAGATGTGAGCTTTATCTTGTCGAGGGAGACTCGGCCGGTGGTACAGCTAAACAAGGCAGAGACAGATCATATCAAGCCATACTTCCTTTACGTGGTAAGATTTTGAACGTTGAGAAAGCCATGGAGCATAAAATTTACGACAATGAGGAGATACGCAATATGTTCACCGCATTGGGTGTAAAGATTGGAACACCTGAAGATCCTAAAGCATTGGACTTATCCAAACTGCGCTATCATAAGTTGATTATTATGACGGATGCTGACGTGGATGGAAGCCATATTGCAACGTTGATTTTAACTTTCATCTTCCGCTATATGAAAGAAATGGTAGAGCAGGGATATGTATACATTGCACAGCCGCCGTTATATCTTGTTAAAAAAGGAAAAGAGCAGGCTTATGCATGGAACGATGAAGAGCGTAAGATTTTAATTAAGCAATTTGGCCAGGGTAAAGACGAAAGCGTAAACACGCAACGCTATAAAGGTTTGGGAGAGATGAACGCCGAACAACTTTGGGAAACCACCATGAACCCGGCAACCCGTACGTTAAAACAAGTTACCATTGAAAGCTCTGCCGAAGCCGACCGTGTGTTCAGTATGTTGATGGGAGATGAGGTTCCACCACGCCGGGAATTTATAGAAACACATGCTAAATATGCCAAGATTGACGTGTAAAAAGGGCTGATTTCAAGCTAAAAGCAAGTTTTTTTAAGAAATTTAATAATATATATTAACATTAAATCCGGGGTAAAAACTCCCGGATTTTTTTATAAGTTGAAATTGCCGGCTGTAAGTATTAAAAACACTGCTTCTAAGTATAAAGTCCATTGGGTAAAGGGTTTGCAATGCATGATGACAAAATAGTAGAACTCATGTAAAGCTAAAAACAGGTGTCTTTACCTGTTATTTCCGTATAAAACCAGCTTTTGAAATGTGGGTAACTCAAGCTGTTTTCAAGTTGTGTTCAACGGGGGATTTTTGCCAAAACCAATATTTTAAGTAGCTTGTAACTGGATTTTACGTAGTAATTCGCTCCAGAGCGGATTTTTACACCCATTATTTACTAACCATAAATTTATCAAAATGTCAAAAATGTTAACAGCCTATTGCATGAAAACAAAGGAAAAAAATGTTCCAATGCAGGATGCAGTAATAACCAAAACTTCCCGTGGGGGCTATATGGCCCAGGGAAATGACGGAAAGGGAAACAAGATGACCACCATGCTCAGCGAAGCTACAGCACTGGAAGCCGTTAAAAACGGTGTGGCTAAGAAAGCCTGGTAATCTGAAGCTTAAAATTATTCCGGCCATTCACTATAAGTGAATGGCCTTTTTTATGCCTTTAACCAAAAGGTTCCTGATGTATTAAATAAAAATATTAATTTTCAGAAACAATCCAAACTTAACCCGACTGCAATGAGAAAATTAATACAGACCCTTGTCTTTTCGTCAATACTATTTATATCCCAGGCACAAGACAAACTTCCCTCATTTGGTAAAATTGATAAAGCCGATATGCAAATGCAGGACTGTGATTTTGATCCCGGTGCCGAAGCCTATGTATTGATAGATGTAGGAGATATTGAATTTAGTTATATGCAAAACAACGGTTGGATAAGCGAAAGTAATTACCGTGTACGTATTAAAGTATTAAAAGAAAAAGGCGTTAACAGGGCACAGGTAAGTCTCAGGTACAGGGCAAAAAACCGGTTGGAAGAAATAACCAATGTAAAGGGCGTTTCATTTAACATGGATGCAAATGGAAAGATTGAGGAATCTGAATTAGAAAGAAAATCAATTTATGAAAAAGCTATAGATAAAGAAATAACTGAAATATCCTTTGCCTTACCCAATGTTAAGGCAGGAACTGTTTTTGAGTACAGGTATAAACTTACCCGTAAATCTTTCAGCCATATCCCTACCTGGAATTTTCAACGGAGTATTCCCGTACGGTACAGTGCATATCGTGCTAAAGTTCCGGAGTATTTCCAATTCACTGTATTAACAACCTTGCGCCAAAAAATGGAGAGGGAAGCTAAGAACTCTGGTGAGGATGGGAATTGGTATATGATGCATAATGTTCCGGGATTAAAAGAAGAACCTTTCAGCTCAGGAAGGGATAATTATTTACAACGGATAGAATTTCAGCTGTCAGTTATAGATGCTCCCGGTTTTTACCAAAGCATACGAACCACCTGGCCAAAGATTATTGAAGAACTATTAGAAGCCCCTGAGTTTGGTGGAGCCTTAAAAAAGAATATAAAGGGTACTCCTGATCTGGATGCCCTTTTAAATTACAGTAAGAACAATCAGGATAAAATAAGGATAGTCTATAATTATGTACAGCGTAATATGCAGTGGAACGAAGAGTATGGGATTGTTACTTATGACGGGATTAAAGAAGCCTGGGATAAAAAAAACGGTTCTGTAACCGAAATCAATTTTATTTTAATCAGTCTTTTAAAAGATGCCGGTATAAAGGCAAAACCTTTATTGGTTTGTACCAAAGACAATGGTGTTGTGAATGCCTTTTATCCTTTTTTAAATCAGTTTAACTGCACCATGGTTTATGTTAAGGATGGTGATGATGTTTTTATAATGAATGCAGCAGATAAATACAATCCGTATAATTTAGTGCCATATGATGTTGCATTTACCAATGGTTTAATAGTTGATAAGAATGAAGATGCTGTAACTCCGCTGATAGCTGCTGGTAAGTTCACTAATAATGTTTTTTTTACCTGCAGCATAGAACCGGATGGCAAACTGGCCGGGCAGGGAACTTTAAAAAGCTCAGGCTATGCCAGGAATATCCGTATGGAAGCATTAAAAAAGAAAAGGCTCAAAGAAATTTTTGAAGACAACGCCGGTATAAATATTAAAGCCGATACGGCTTATGTAAATAATGAAAATGAAGAGTTACTGCCGCTGGAACAAAAGGCTGAGTTCAGCGGATATCTGCAATCGGGCGGGGAGTATCATTTTTTGCCGTACAACCTGTTTATGGGGCTTGGCAAAAACCTTTTTATAGAAGAAAACCGGGTAATGGATATTGATTTTCATTTTCCTAAAAGTTATGTTGTTACTGGTACATATTATCTGCCCGATGGGTTTATCGTTGATGAATTACCTAAGAATACAAAAATGATTATGCCCGATACCAGTATTGTATTAACCCGTATGATGCAGAAAGACGGGGGTATCATTTCCTTTCGTTTTTCACTTGATATACAGGTGATGGGTTATGCTGCAGAATCTTATCCCTATGTAAAGGAGTTTTTTAAAAAAATGTATGCTATACTTGATGAAAGGATAGTTTTGAAGAAAAAATAAAAATCCTGCCGATGAAAAAAATATCCTTATTTCTATTGTTGAACGGAATTATAGTTTGCAGCTATGCTCAAAAAAATATTTATTCAGCACTTACTATCCCCGACTCGTTGCGAAGGAATGCAGATGTGGTGGTAAGGGAAGAAATTATAAAACTCACTATCAAAGATAAAAATACTGCCAGGTACGAAGTACGTAAGGTGATTACCATTATGAACGAACAGGGTAAACAGTATCTTGATTTTTACTGGTTTTCCTATCAGTTCAGGGTGTTGGAAGATGCTGAAATTAAGTTGTATGACCTGCTGGGAAATAAGAAAAATTCCTATTCAAAAAAAGAAATGAATTCGCAGAATTATGGTGAAGGTCTGGTACCGGAAGGTAAATTAACTTATTTCAGTGTTAATGCGCCCTCATTTCCGTTTACAGTTGAAGTGATTTATGCTGAAAAATACAGGGGGGTTTTTAATTTACCTGAATATAAAATGCAGTTACCATGGCAATCTGTACAGCATAGTTCCTTTGAGGTAGAAGTGCCATCGGATTTGGGTGTACGGTATAAATTATTAAACACAGATAATAAACCGCTCATTACAATAAATGGCAGTAAAGAATCTTATAAATGGGAAATCAGTGATCTGCAGGCCTACAAACTGGAAAAACACAGCGGTTCATCAGATAATTATGTGCCTCAGGTATTATTTGCACCCAATAAGTTTCAGCTTGATGATTACGAAGGTGACATGTCGACCTGGAAAGGATTTGGTGATTGGTACAATTCTGTTTATTTAAAAACCACACAACTGAAAGAAGACCGCAAACAATTTTACAAAACACTGGTAAAAGACGAATCAACAGATATAGGCAAGGCGAGGTTGTTGTACAATTACCTTCAACACAACATGAGGTATGTAAGTATTCAGCTTGGTATTGGAGGACTACAGCCGTTTCCTGCAAGTTTTGTTGATGATAAAAAATACGGCGATTGCAAGGCATTGAGCAATTATTTAAAATCTGCGCTGGATGCAGTTGGCGTAAAATCTAATGTTGTCATTATAGAGGGAAGTACAAATCCTGGAAATGTTTACCAAGATTTTCCGGCTCATTATTTCAATCATGTTATACTTTGTATTCCGCAACCCAAAGATTCAATATGGCTGGAGTGTACAAGTACTACATTGCCCTTTGCAGAACTTGGTACCTGGACAGAAAACCGTAAAGCCATGATGGTTACTGCAGATGGCGGAGTATTGATAAATACACCGGTAAGCACATATCAAAGCAATACCGGGAGCATATACACAGTAATTGATGTTAATGAAGAGGGTGGGGCAAAAGTAAATCTCCGGTATAATTTGCAAGGCGACGACCGGAACGATATGCTGATGTATTTCCATGACCTGAAAGACGATGAGAAACGAAAATTTTTTATTTCAAACATGGAATGGAAACATCCCGATGTATTGGATATTAGTAATTCTAAAAATAAAGACCACCCATATATAGTTACAGCCAATATGGAGTACGAAAAAATTTATTCCTTCAATGCCGGCAGTAAACTTTTTTTCGAATCAAGACTTTATCCCATTTTTGATGAAGAAATTCCTGAAAATGAAAAAAGGATAAGAGATTATTATTTTATCAGCCCTTATCAATCTTTTGATACTACTGTCTATAAATTCCCGGCAGGATTTACCATGGAAACCATGCCTAAAAATAAAACAGTAAAATTTCCATTTGCTGAATATACCTGTACTTATATCTGGGATGCAGCAAGCCATACGCTCAGCTCTTTTGCATTACTGCAGATAAAAGAACGTATTATAAAAGCTTCTGACTACAGCAAGCTCATTGATTTTAAAAAACAGGTAATGGCCGATATGAATGAGAAGATAGTAATGAAGAAGGAATAACTGTACTACATAAAATAAAAGTTTTCCTGAGAATTTTTAACCGCTTTGGACAGGAAGTTTTTGACAGATATCTTATCTGCCTATAGCAGCATTGATCTTTTCACGTATTGTTTTTTCTGATTGCCTGCCAACAGATTTTATATCTATCCATTTTCTGCCTAAAGAAAGCCGGAAATAAATAAGCGGATTTGAAGGAGACAAACCCATCCTGGCAAAGCCCATTCTTGGTATGCTCAGCATATTGGTATCTGCTGATAATGTATCCAGTTCGGTTGAAAAACACATGCTGATATTATTTTGTTTTAAGCAGCGTATTTCCCTTTCGCCAAAATCAATATGTGGCCTTCCATTCGGGTATGCAAAATATTTTACCGGGTGTTGCAGAAGCTCTTCAAATTGTTTTATGGATTCAGCTATTTCTGCAGAACAGCTTTTGTCGTCTTCATTTTTTAAAATAGGGTGGTTTAACGTGTGTGCCCCAATTGTTACGAGACCGGAGTTTTCTATTTCATGCACTTCATCTAAAGAGATATTTAATGACATTTTTTCTGGGCAGTTCGTCTCTTGCCGGTAAGTATGGATAATGCCACTGATTTCTGCGTATGTAAGGCTTTTTAAAATATTCTGGTAACTGAATTTGTTAATTTTTTGTTTTGAAATTTGTAATTGTCTTGCAATTATATCTTTCACGATAGTTGAATCATAACCCCTGATTTCCTGGAACCAGAAGTTTTTGCCTGTGGTCAGAATTTCAGGAGAAAGAAACAGCGAAACAGGAACCTGGTGTTTTTTTAATATTGGAAAGACCACTGTATAAAAAGAGCGTTCTCCATCATCAAAAGTTATGTGGCAGATATTTTCAAGTTTAGTTTTCCCCAACAATAATTCTTCTAATTCAACTGCGGATACCAGCTGGTATCTTGATTTAAGCGACAGGATTATCTTTTCAAACAAGGCTTCATCAGCTTCATCATGAAAGTACAGTACAAAGCTTTTGCCCATATTTTACCAGGTTTTAGAATCAGAAAATATCAATGCTGCCAATCATAATATTGAAATGCTTTACGGGGGGCATATTTAAGTTGAAAAAAATAAAGGGATTTACTTTGGCTTTTTTCCAGCCATTAAACAGAGGGGTAAGATTATTGGTTCCGCAACTTAATGCCTGAATAAAAAATACACTGTACTGCCTGAAAATTTCTGCTGTTAAATGTTTTAAGTGATTTTCATTTTCCAGGTGAATTCCACCAATGTAAAATACCGGTATTTTTATCCCAAACTTTACTTTGGTTATATATTTCCCCCAAACCCAACTGTCATTATAGTTAATGGTTTTTACTTCGGATGGAAATTGCAACGCCTTATGCTTTTTTACCTGCTCTTCATTTATCTGGCAAACATCAACTTTATCAATGGCGATGTTATTTACACAGAAATTTTTCATTAAAGGAAGGTTAGGAATCCTTGTTACCAAAGATGCGATTTCCTTAAAGCCGAGTTTATTAACAAAGATTGGATGAGAATTATCATTTGCCAGGCCATAAATAAAACCGGCACCTTCATCTTTCAATTTTTTTTTTGCCTCATTAATGATACCTGCAAATATTCCTTTTCCCCGATGATCAGGATGTGTTGCAGACCAGCAGCTCTGATAACCAACATAAGGCATATTGTTTACAGTAAAATCATTTGCAAGGAAAGCATTGCAGCCAACAATTGTATTGTTTTCTTTTGCAACCAGAAAAAATCCCGGCCTGGAGGCATTGCTTTTTATATTACCTGCAAGACGTCCTGCTGGTAAAAGAGCCGTCTCAATAAAAGCAGCTTTAACTAAATGCCTGAGTTCAAAATCAACATGCTCGTCATCTATGTTTACTGTTTCAATTGTAATATCCATTATTAAGTTGTAAGAGTTTAAATCTTACAGTTAAAGATAGAGTTTTTTATAAAGCTGCATAGCAGTCAGCAAACGGAGGATAGTTATTAGGCGAATGGAATACTATGTTATATGTTTCTGCATCTTAGTTATAAACCCATATAGTTCACTCATTGTTTTTATATCTTCCACAACCAGTATCCCGTTCTTGCCAACCTGTTTTAATTTCCCCTTATTGGTGCCGGTTTGTAAAAACAAAAGGATGCCATTAAAAGTTTCGCTCTGGAAATAAGGAGAGTCGGGGTTACTTACAAAGAAACATTTCAGCGTTTCATTCTTTAAAAACATTTTTTCGAAACCAAGTTCCACAGCAATTTTCCGACAACGGACGGTAGTAAACAAATCTTCTACTACCGGAGGTATCGGGCCAAATCTATCTGTCATTTCTTTATGGAATGCTGTAAGGTCTTCTTCTGTTTCGCAATTATCCAGGCGACTGTACAACGATAATCTTTCGGTAATACTTTCTACATAATTGTCAGGGATTAAAATTTCCAGATCAGTATCAATACTGCAATCTGTTACGAAATCATCCTGTTGCTGTATTTCTGTTTTAAACAGTTCTTTAAACTCGGTACGTTTTAATTCACGGATGGCTTCATCTAAAATTTTCTGATACATTTCAAAACCTATCTCGGCAATAAAACCGCTTTGCTCTCCGCCCAGCATATTACCTGCACCTCGTATGTCCAGGTCTCTCATCGCAATCTGGAAACCACTGCCCAGTTCGCTGTATTGTTCTAAAGTAGATAACCTTTTTCTGCTGTCAACAGGAAGCGTACTCATAGGCGGCGCAAATAAATAGCAGAATGCTTTTTTGTTACTGCGGCCAACTCTTCCTCTTAATTGATGCAGGTCACTCAAACCAAATTGATGAGCATTATTTATGATGATGGTATTTACGTTAGGAATGTCAACACCGCTTTCTACAATGTTTGTACAAACCAGCACATCATATTTCTTATCCATGAAATCGAGGATGGTGTCTTCCAGGTCATCGCCATCCATTTGCCCGTGTGCATAAGCAATACTCAGGTCGGGACAAAGTCCCTGTATCAAACTCTTCATCTCAGCCAAACCCTTTACCCGGTTATGTATAAAGAAAACCTGACCACCTCTTTCGGTTTCGTAGTAAATAGTATCACGGATAGCATCTTCATTAAACACCATTACTTCGGTTTGTATGGGCTGGCGGTTGGGTGGTGGCGTATTGATGATGCTCAAATCCCTTGCGCCCATCAAACTGAATTGCAAAGTACGTGGAATGGGTGTTGCAGTTAAGGTTAAAGAATCAACAGTAGTTCTTAATTGTTTTAATTTTTCTTTTGCAGCCACACCAAATTTCTGTTCCTCATCAATTACCATCAGTCCAAGGTCTTTAAACTTAACATTTTTATTAAGCAGTGCATGTGTGCCGATGATGATATCTATTTTTCCTTGAGCTACTTTTTCCATTGTTTCCCGTTTTTCTTTTGCTGACTTGAAACGGTTTATATAATCAACAGTTACCGGAAAATCTTTTAACCGGTCGCCAAATGTTTTGTAATGCTGATAAGCAAGTATGGTTGTTGGTACTAAAATAGCAGCCTGTTTTCCATCGCAAACAGATTTAAAAGCAGCCCGTATGGCAATCTCTGTTTTACCAAATCCCACATCACCGCAAACCAGCCTGTCCATCGGCGAAGGTTTTTCCATATCACGTTTTACATCTTCTGTTGCCTTGCCCTGGTCAGGCGTGTCCTCATAAATAAAACTAGCCTCCAGTTCGGTTTGCATATAATTGTCCGGTGCATGAGCAAATCCTTCCTGGCTTTTGCGCTGGGCGTATAATTTTATAAGATCGGTTGCAATATCTTTTACCTGCTTCTTGGTTTTGTCTTTAAGTTTGTTCCATACATCGCTGCCGAGTTTATTCATTTTTGGAACTGTACCTTCCTTGCCGCTGTACTTTCCAATTTTATGCAGCGATGAAATATTTACATACAACAGGTCACCATCTTTATATTGAATACGCACTGCTTCCTGCATTCTTCCATTAGCTTCAATCTTCTGTAAACCACTGTACACACCAACACCATGATCAATATGGGTTACATAATCTCCGGGCTGTAATTCCCTCAGGGTTTTTAAAGTAAGCGCCTTGTTCTTACTGAATGCCTGTTTTACTTTGTATTTATGATAGCGCTGAAATATCTGGTGATCAGTATAACAAACAACTTTCAAATCGTCATCAATAAAACCTTCATGAATGGAAGTAGGGACAGGGATTACATTGATCTCTGCTTTAAGATCTGTAAAAATAACATGCAGCCGTTCTAACTGTTTCGGGTTTTCGGCAAACAGGTAGATATTGTATTTCTGCTCTTCGTATTCTTTTAAATTTTTTATTAAGAGGTCGAAATTGCGGTTAAAGGCCGGTTGTTCTTTAGTGTTGAACTTTATTTCATCAGCTTTTGAAAAATGCGATTTACTCCCAAACTCTATAATATGTCGTTGCTTTATTTCTTCTTCAAGTATTCCGGATTTTACAAAATCATTTATAACAACTTCTGTTTTCGACTGGTAATTATCTTCTTCTTCAGTTGCGACAGCACTGACAGGATTATCCTTCAGCAATTGTAAAAAAATATCAAGGTCTTCTTCCTGTTGTTCTATTTTCTCTTTTATAAAATTCCAGTCTTCACTCCACACAACTGTATTCTCCGGTAAAAATTCCATGATAGAAACTTTTTCACCGGAATCAAACTGTGTCTCAACATTTGGAATAATACTCACTTGCAGTAACTTCCGTTCACTCAACTGTGTTTCCGGATCAAAAATGCGGATGCTGTCAACCTCGTTACCAAACAACTCAACCCGGTAAGGTTTTTCATTGCCGAATGAATAGATATCCAGAATGCCACCACGTACCGCAAACTGCCCCGGCTCATACACAAAATCGGTACGGGTGAAACCATAGCCAACAAATTTTTCGTAAATGCTTACGGTGTCAATAGTATCACCTTGTTTAATGGAGATGATATTAGCAGATAGTGTTTTGGGTAAAACAACTTTTTCAAATAGAGCTTCGGGATAAGTTACAATAGCCCCGACACGTTCACCCATTGGGTTGCTGAAACGGGTAAGACATTCGGTCCTTAACATCACATGGCTGGCATTAAGCAGCCTGTAGTTCTTTTTATTTTTAAATGAAGATGGGAAATAAAAAAGGTTGAGGGCGCTGGTCAGATTTTCGAGTGTGTTGTGAAAATAGGCAGCTTCTTCTGCATCACGTAAAATAATCAGGTGATTTAACTGCGATGCAGAAGCATGGCTAAAAACAGCTGAAACGATGAATGGTGCTGCACTTCCGTGGAGCCCTTTAAGCTGGATTTGCTGGGGCTGGGATGCAGTAATCCTGTCCACTATTTTAAAACAGCGGCTGTCATCAGCGTATCCATTCATCAACATTTCCAGATTCATCAGGGCAGCAAAGATAAGCTGAATAAGAAATTAAAGCATATTCTGTGTAAAATGGCAATAGAGCAGGCAACAAAAGCGTTATCAGTACATCTTATCAATGTTTTTATGTATATTTTTGTAACCAGGACTATTTGATAAAAATCCAATGACAATTTAGCAAATGAAAAAATTTTATTCTTTCTTCCTTTTTATTATTCTGTCGTCAATTTGTATAACCATATCTGCTCAAAATGAAAATATACCTGTTCGCTTTGCGGCAGGTAATTTTATTACGGGAAATAATGTTCAAAATCAAAATTTTCAAAAGCAGGACTTACAGGCATCTTTGTTTAATAACGATTATTATTTGCTGGTACAGTTTTCTGTATTGCCATCATTACAGGTTCAAAAAAACCTGAGGGCTGCCGGGCTTTATCTTGAAACTTATTTACCTGGCAATGCTTATCTGGCTGGTATTAAAAGTGCATTTGATTTTTCAAAAGCCAACGAATATAAAATTATCTCAATCAACAGCATCCCGTCATTTTATAAAATTGATAAAGCGGTTACTGTTTACCTTGAAAACAAAAATGCAACTGATAAGAGATTGATGGCTGTTAACTATTATGCTTCTGTAAATAAAGCGACAGTCATTGAAGAGTTACTAAAGACAGGTGCGGTTGTAGAGCAAACAAAATTTACAGGAAATAATGTAATCTATATTCAGGTAGATATTGACAAAGTGAATACTATTGCTTCGTTGCCATTTGTAAGTTATATAGGTCTGCAGAATTTTACCGATAAGACCCTCAATTATAAAGGTGCTGGTAAGCATGGTGTATCTGCGCTGCAATCTTCATTTGGAAAAAATTTACTGGGCAGGGGGATTGTTGTGGGCGTGGGTGATAATGCCCAGATTGAAACTTCGCATATTGATTTTAACGGAAGGGTTATTAACCGGGTTCCTTTTCCCATTAGCTTTCATGGCACACATGTTTCGGGTACTGTTGCCGGAGCCGGTCTGATGGATCAGCGGTATAGCGGTATGGCGCCAAGAGCTACCATTGTAAGTCAATACCTGAGCGACATTATTACGAGTGTGCCCACATATGTTAACGACTACAATATGATTGCCACCAATAATTCCTATACAAATGCAGAAGCCGGTTGTGAAGGCACAGGTACTTATGATATAACAAGCAATTATGTTGATATGCAGATGGGGGAGTATAATCAATTGCTGCACGTTTTTTCTGCCGGAAATGATGGAAGTAATACCTGTTCCCCATACCCGTTATCATTTGCAACCATTAAATCGGGATACCAGGTTGCCAAGAATGTACTTACTGTTGGGGCTATTGATACGCTTTATAATCCTGCTGTATTCACCAGCCGTGGGCCGGTTAATGACGGAAGATTAAAACCTGAGATCATGGCTTCGGGTCTTCATGTATATTCCACTGCCCCGCCGTTTTATTATGAAAGAAGTAGTGGCACTAGTATGTCGGGGCCGATGGTGGCAGGAGTAGCTGTTGTATTGAATGAACAATATCGTAAATCAAACAGTGGGGCTATCCCGCCTGCTGCTTTGATCAAAGCTGTGTTGTGCAATGCTGCAGAAGACCTTGGTAATCCCGGCCCGGATTTTACCTATGGTTTTGGAAGCCTGAATGCCAGGCGTGCAGCAGCTGCAATCGAGGAAAACAGATATTTCATCAGCAATACCACACCATCTTCAAATACCATTACTGTTCCTGCGGGAGCAAGGCGTTTAAAAGTAATGTTGTATTGGAAAGATACTGCTGCTGCTGCAAATGCTTCAACAACCTTAATCAACGATCTTGATCTTACCGTTGTTGCTCCGGGTAATATTACTCACCTGCCGCTGGTGCTTGATCCTTCTGCAGCCAATGTAACTGTTAATGCTGTTGAAGGTGCCGATCATTTGAATAATATTGAACAGGTGGTTATTGATAACCCGGCAGCCGGAAATTATGATCTGAATGTAAATGCATTTGCGTTGCCCTACGGAGCAATTGATTATGTAGTAACATACCAGGTTGATATGAACGGTATCATTATTGAATATCCTTTTGGCGGAGAAAAGATGGTGCCTGGTGAAGTGGAAGTGTTACGCTGGAATGCATACGGAGATGAACTCAATACATTCACACTTGAGTATTTTGACGGCACAGGCTGGAATCTGATTGATAACAATGTAGCTGCCACTGCACAATCTTATAATTGGCAGGTACCATCAACCATCAATGAAAATTATCTGATCAGGGTAAGCAGGAATTCATCTGCCCATACAGATCAAAGCGATTTTGCATTTCATGTTATTGGTCAGCCTGTTATTACAGCCACAGTTCCCTGCGATGGATTTGCACAACTGAATTGGCCTGCAATAACCGGCGCAACTAATTATGATATCTGGCAACAGAAAGGAGATTCCATGTCACTGATTGGTAATACAACAGGGCTTACTTATTTAATACCAGGGCTGAACAATGCAACTACTTATTGGTTTGCAGTGAGTGCTAACACAAGTACAGTGTTTGGCAGAAGGTCTTTAGCCAAGTCTGCTTTGCCTTCTACCGGGGTATGTACTTTATCAGTTTTTGATAATAATCTAAAAGCCGTTTCTATTAATGCGCCAGCTAGCGGAAGGCAGTTTACATCTTCTTCATTAACTGCAGCAGATTCAATAAAATTCACCATAAAAAATCTTGATGATATTGCAACCTCCGGCAACTACGATCTCTATTACCAGGTAAACAGTAATCCCGTTGTAATGGAAACCGGCTCTGCGGTGATTGCAGCCCTTGGTTCTTATCAATATATATTTACAACTACTGCCGATTTTTCCGCAACCGGAGTTTATACAATTAAGGCATGGGTAAAAAGAAGCGGCGATACACAGGTTTTAGATGATACCACAACCGTAACAATTAAAAACCTGGCAAATGCTGTAATAACATTACCGGTGCTTGATGGTTTTGAAAATGCTATAGTAAAAGATTATATCACTAATACAACAGGTCTTGATAGTATTGACCGTGTTGATTTCAGGGCGAATACTGTCAGGGGCAGGGCACGTACATTTGTAAATACCGGCTTTGCATTTAATGGCAACAGGGCAATAACATTAGACCAGTTTCCGGTTGGGGCATTAAATACTGACAGCCTGCTCATGACTTATAACCTGAGCAATTATATAAGTGGACAACAATTACGGCTGGATTTTTATTATAAAAATCATGGCAACGAAAATCATCCAAACAATAAAGTATGGATACGTGGCAGTGATACCGACGCCTGGATATTTGCTTATGACCTGATTGCAAACCAGGCAGCATTGGGCCAGTATAAACATGCAACTATTAATGTTAATGATGTACTTGATACTACTGTACAATTGATCAGCAGCAGTTTTCAGATCAAGTTCGGGCACCAGGGTTTTACTTCTGCCAATATGCCTAATCCCATTCTTGACCAGGATGATGGTTATACATTTGATGATGTTGGTATTACCGAAGTGTCGAATGATATTGCGATAAACAGAATCTTATCGCCTTCCATTTCGGGATGTGGTACTGCAGGCAGTCAACCCGTTTCATTCGAAATAAAGAATTACAGCAGCACAACATTTACCAATGTGCCGGTATATTATAATGTAAACGGCGGCGGAACGGTAATGGAAACAATTGCTTCGTTACCTCCGGGATTAACAACGCATACATTTACTACACCCGAAATTCTTGCAGCAAATACTGATTACAGGTTTAATTTCTGGATCAACGAGCCCACAGATAATTACAACAGCAACGACAGTATATTAAATTATAATTTTCATACGGCACCTGTCATCAGCAGTTTTCCTTACCTGGAAGGCTTTGAAAGCAATGACGGAAGCTGGTACAGTAAAGGACAAAACAACAGCTGGCAGTGGGGTACACCGGCCAATACAATCATAAATAAAGCTGCAAACGGCAACAACGCATGGGTTACCAATTTAACAGGTAAATACAACAGCAATGAAATATCGTATTTGTATTCGCCCTGTTTTAATTTAAGCGGGCTTACACAACCGGTGCTGTCTTTCAGCCATATTTTTCGAATAGAAGATGGAACACCTGCAGACTATAACTGGGTTGAATATTCAACTAATGGCGGTGTAACCTGGACAAGACTGGGAACTAACGGAGCAGGTACAAATTGGTATAATGATCCAACAGGCAAACATCAATGGCGTACTTCATTAAGAACCTGGCATGTTGCAAGCATTGATGTTCCAACAACCGGAAATAATGTACGTTTCCGTTTTGTAATGGCAAGTGATCTGGGATATAACGTGGAAGGGGTTGGGATTGATGACATCCATATTTTTGAAAAGCGGTTAATTTATACAGGAACACAGATAACAGGAATAACACAAACTGTAAATGGTTCGGGCTGGGTTGATTTTAATTCGGGTACCGGAAGAAGAGTTGCTTCAATTAATGCAAATGGAAATACTTTGGGCAGCACAACAGTTGATGTTTATCCCTACGTTGGAACTGTAAGGGTCGCAAACAATCAATATTATTTAAACAGGAATATTGTTATCAGGCCTGCAACACAACCTGGTGCCGATGTAAGTGTACGTTTTTATTTTACAGATGCAGAAGCAAAAAGTTTAATTGCTGCTACCGGTTGTGCCGGATGTACTGCAACCAAAGATCCCTATGTGCTTGGTGTAACCAAATACAGCGGGACAGCTGCACAGGAAAATGGAACGCTTGCAGATAATTCTGATTTTTATTATACATATATTCTGCCGGCCAATACCGAAATTATTCCATATGATAATGGCTACTATGCCGAGTTTCCGGTAAACAGCTTCAGCGAATTCTGGCTGAATAACGGAGGCGTTGGCGGTACGCATCCGTTACCTGTTAACGTGCTGAGTTTCGAAGCCATAAAACAATTTAAAAAAGTTTTACTGCAATGGACAACAGATAACGAATTGAACACAGACAGATTTGTAGTGGAAAGAAGTACTGATGGAATTAATTATTCTGCAATAGGTACTGTGACGGCTTTTAATACCGGTAATAAACATAATTACAACTTTACAGATTTGCTGCCTGTTACGGGATTAAACTATTACCGGTTAAAGATTCTTGATAAGAATGCGTCGTTCCTTTACTCAGCAATAAGAAGAATTAATTTTAATAATGCCGGAGATGATATAACTGTTTATCCAAACCCTGTTACAGATAATAAATTATTTATTGCATCTTCAGGTAATACAGTATCAGCCGTATTGTTTGATGCTTCCGGAAGAACGATAAGGTCATTTAAACTGAATGGAAGAAACAATACACTTGATGTGAGTGGCATTGCTAAGGGTACTTATCAATTGAAAATATTCACAGAAAATTCAATCAATACTTCTAAAATAATTATCCAGTAAAAAACTTTGTCAAAGTTCCAGACTTTGGCAAAGTTTCTTTGTAACTTTCCGCAAACATTTACAATGGCATTATTACCGTGGCGAACCGGAAAAGTTATCCGCATAGAAAATGAAACTGCTGACACAAAAAGATACTGGATTGAAGTACCCGAATTAACTTCCTTCGATTTTACTCCCGGCCAGTTTGTAACCCTCGACCTTCCCATTCACGAAAAAACAAACAAGCGCTGGCGCAGTTATTCCATTGCTTCCTGGCCCGATGGCACCAATGTGTATGAGTTGGTGATTGTGTTAGATAAAAAAGGAGCCGGCACTAATTACATTTTTGATGAAGTGAAAGTTGGTACTGATCTGACTTTTCGTGGTGCACAGGGTGTATTCACATTAAAAGAACCGTTGGATAAAGAACTTTTTCTCATCTGCACCGGCACCGGCATAGCACCTTTCCGTAGTATGATGCATCATATAAAAAATAAGAACATACCTCATAAAAATATCAATCTCGTTTTTGGATGCAGGACAAAAGATACCTTATTGTATTATGAAGAGATGAAAGAACTGGCAGCTTCAGTTTCCGGATTCAAATACATACCAACACTTTCAAGAGAAGATTGGGAAGGTGCAACCGGATATGTACATCCTGTTTATGAAGATCTGCTCAAAGATAAAAGACCAGCTAACTTTTTTTTATGCGGATGGAGAGGTATGATTGATGAAGCGAAGAAGCGAATAGTTGATTTGGGTTATGATAAGAAAGATATTCATGTAGAGATTTATGGATAAATGATATGATAATGAAGCCTGGTAAAAAATGATCTTCATCATCTGAAATACTGATCAATACGATTGCACAATTTGATTCAAAATAGATATTTCTTCCTTAACTTGTACCATAAAGAAATTCAATAATTCATTTGCTATGGGTGCATCTTCCATGATTGTTTTGATTGTAGCGGCACTGGCGTTTTCTTCTATTGCAGTGCTGGTTGCAAGGCTTGTAACAAAAGCCACTAAAAATCCGCAAAAAGGCCAGCCATACGAATGCGGTATTCCCACACATGGTAAAACCTGGATTCAACTAAACGTGGGCTATTATTTGTTTGCCCTCATCTTTTTAATTTTTGATGTGGAGCTGATTTTTATTTTTCCCTGGGCAGTTGTTGCAAAATCAGTTGGCTGGATAGCTTTAATCGAGATTGTCATTTTCTTTTTCATATTATTTATGGGATTTTTATACGCACACAAAAAAGGTGCACTTAAATGGAAGTAAGGCCCCTTCTATCTCCCCCGGAGGGGGAGGAAAAGTAGTAGATTGAAGCGAAGTACTAAAAAACAAAAAAATGAACTTTTAAATTAATGCTCAATTCTTCAAATAATTCAGAGTCTTTCCAAGCCTCCCCCACGGGGGGAGGTTTGGAGGGGGCTTTTCCGGGGCAAATAACTGAAACTCCAGGAGGAGGCATTGTGTTAAGCAAACTGGATGACATCATCAACTGGGCCCGTTCCAATTCGTTATGGCCGCTCACATTTGCTACGAGTTGCTGTGGTATTGAATATATGGCCGTTGCCGGCGCCAAATATGATTTTTCCCGTTTTGGCTTTGAGGTGGCACGTGCCTCGCCACGGCAGGCCGATGTGATTATAATTGCCGGAACCATTGTTAATAAAATGGGACCCGTGCTCAAAAGATTATATGATCAGATGGGCGACCCAAAATATGTTATTGCAATGGGTGCCTGTGCCATCAGCGGCGGACCTTTCTTCTATAATACTTATTCCGTTGTAAAAGGTGCAGATCATATAATACCGGTTGATGTATATGTGGCCGGATGTCCGCCAAGACCGGAAGCCTTATTGCATGCACTGATTTCATTGCAGGAAAAAATAAAAGCCGGAATGACAAGAGAACAAATAAAGTCGGGGATTTAAAATGAATAACGAAGAACTGAAAACCAAAATTACTGAACTGCTTCCTGCTGCAACTTTCGACGAAAGCGGAGAGTGGCTCAATATTAATGTTGAGCCTGTTGATTGGTTATCTTTTGCCAAACAACTTCGTAATGATGATTCTTTATACTTCGATTATCTTTTTTGTCTTACCTGTATTGATTGGAAGACACACCTCCAAATGGTGTATCATCTCAGTTCTACAAAATACCGGCACAATATTGTTATCAAATCAAAACTTGATAACAGCAAGCCCGAAATTGAAACCGTCAGCCATATCTGGAAAACGGCAGAATTTCATGAAAGGGAAGTGTATGAAATGTTTGGTGTTAATTTTTTAAATCATCCCGATCTGAGGTTGTTGATATTGCCTGATGGATGGGAGGGAAAGAACCCGATGCTCAAAAATTTTGAGGATCCTGTTAATATGATAAAACTGTAAAAGCCCCCTCCAGCTCCCCCGGTGGGGGAGAGTTATCGTAGCGATGATTATGGAGAAGATTGGGCTGACAATAAAGTAAAATGTTCAGAGAAACTGAAATATTGAAAAGCGGTTCACAAGTCTCCCCCACCGGGGGAGATATAGAGGGGGCTGAAGGCGATCTCATCATCAATGTAGGACCACAACATCCTGCAACCCATGGTGTATTGCATTTGGTGATTACTTTGAACGGAGAGACTATCAGGAAAGTGGAGCCGCACCTGGGTTATATACATCGTTCTATTGAAAAAATGTGTGAAAGCCTTACCTACCGCCAGTTCATTTATGTTACCAGCCGGATGGATTACCTCTCTGCACATATCAATAACCAGGCCTGTGCTTTGTGTGTTGAAAAAGGTTTACAGGTAGAAGTACCTGAAAGGGCGCAGGTGATCCGTATCCTCATGGCCGAACTTACCCGCATTGCATCACATGAACTGTGGTGGGGTGCCATGTCTATGGATATCGGAGCATTTACACCTTTCTTTCATGCCTTCCGTGAGAGGGAAGTGATCAATGAAATTATGGAAGAAACCTGTGGTGCCAGGTTGACAATGAATTATAGTGTGCCTGGTGGCGTGATGCAGGAACTGCATCCCGATTTTCAAAAGAAGGTTAAAGAATTCATAGTTCTGTTTAAAAGTAAGATTGATGAGTATGATGAACTGATTACCGGCAATATCATTTTTCAGAACCGGATGAAAGGAGTGGGAATTTTATCAAAAGAAGATGCGATATCATTTGGCTGCACCGGACCAACCGGAAGAGGAAGCGGCGTGAGTTGTGATATCCGGAAATTATATCCTTATGATGGTTATGAAAAACTGCAGTTTGATGAGATCATAGAAACAGCCGGAGATTCATTTGCCCGTTACATGGTACGTATGAAAGAACTCCGCCAGTCAATAAAAATAGTAGAACAATTAATAGATAATATTCCCGAAGGTGATTTTCAGGCAAAAACAAAAGCCGTTTTAAAATTACCCAAGGGAGAATTTTATACAAGAGTGGAAACAGCAAGAGGGGAGTTGGGTGTATATATTGTAAGTGAGGGAGGCATGACACCTTACCGGATTAAATTCCGTTCACCGGGATATTCGAATCTTTCGGCATTGGATACAATGGCAAGAGGTGGTAAGCTGGGAGATCTGGTGGCAATGATGGGAACATTGGATTTAGTGATACCGGATATAGATAGGTAATGGCCCCCTCTATCTCCCCCGCCGGGGGAGGAAACAGAGACGACCGTAGCGCAGAATGAAATTTTTTGAAAAAACTTAAAATAGAAAACTACCCCTTCGGGTTCCCTCTCCTCGGGAGAGGGGTTGGGGTGAGGCCGCATGTGGAGCTTAACAAACATATCGTCTTCTATTCATGATTGGCTGAATGAATCCTTCAGTTCAACATGGGCTTTGATCTTTGAAATGGTCATTGCAGGCATTGCTGTAATTAGTTTGTTTGCTGTACTGGGCTTGGTTTTGGTATTAATGGAAAGAAGGGTAGCTGCCTGGATGCAGATCAGGCTGGGACCAAACCGTGTTGGTCCGTTTGGATTACTGCAATCGGCAGCAGATACTGTGAAGCTGTTGGTGAAAGAAGGCATGACACCTGATGGTGCGGATAAATTTTTGTTTAACCTGGCACCTTTCATAGCTATGATTGTTGCCATGTTATTGATGGCTCCAATAGCTTTTGCAAGAGACTTTCAATTATGGGATCTTAATATCGGCGTGTTGTTTGTCTCAGCCGTTTCATCCATTATGGTCATCAGTATTTTAATGGCGGGTTGGGCAAGTAATAATAAATATTCCTTGATGGGTGCCATGAGAAGTGGCGCACAGATTGTGAGTTATGAATTATCGGCAGGTTTATCCATCCTTACCATTGTTGTGTTAACCGGCAGTCTTAATATTAATGATATAATTATGGCCCAGGCTGATGGCTGGTGGATTTTTAAAGGACATATCCCTGCAATAATTTCCTTCGTAATTTTTATCATTGCCGTAACAGCAGAAACAAATCGGGCACCATTCGACCTTGCCGAAGCTGAATCAGAACTAACAGCCGGATTTCATACGGAATATTCAGGAATGAAATTCGCCTTATTCTTTTTAGCAGAATACATTAATGTATTTATTGTTTGTGCAATTGGGGCTACTTTATTTTTAGGCGGATGGATGCCGTTTCACATCGGTAATTGGGAAGCATTTAATAATGTAATGGATTATATTCCAAGCAGTATCTGGTTCTTTGGAAAAACATTTTTCCTGATTTTTATAATCATGTGGTTCCGGTGGACATTCCCCCGTTTGCGTATTGATCAGTTATTGAATTTAGAATGGAAATATTTATTACCAATAAGTATGTTTAATTTATTATTGGTAACCGTGATTGCAATTTTGGGATGGCATTTTTAAAAAGCGTAAATGTTTATAACTAAATACATAAAGGATGTTTTCAGCGGAGTAAAATCATTGCTGGTAGGCATGCGCCGCACAGGTTATTATTTTACGCATCACAAAGAAATCATTACAGAAGAATATCCTGACAACAGGGATACTTTAGTGTTGCCCGAAAGGTTCAAAGGCGAAGTGGTGCTGACCCATGATGAAAACAACGAACACGCCTGTACCGGTTGTACAGCCTGCGAACTGGCCTGCCCGAATGCAACGATAAAAATTGTAACTCAATTTGATATAACTCCGGAAGGAAAAAAGAAAAAAGCACTGGACAAATTTGTATATCACCTGGAGTTATGTACCATGTGTAACCTGTGTATTATTGCTTGTCCTACGGATGCAATAAAGATGGCACAGACATTTGAGCACAGTGTTTTCAACAGAGCTGATTTGACAAAAATTTTAAATAAACCCGGATCTAAAATAAGAGAAGGAGTTGAATAGCGGGCAAATGATGAAGTTAGCTGTCATCCCGAGCGATAGCGAGGGATCTGCCGAATAAAATGATGAAGTAATAATAAAATGAGCGGAGCAACTATAATATTTTACTTACTGGCAGCACTTACATTAGTGAGTGGGTTGCTTGCTGTAACCACAAGGATGATCTTCCGTGCGGCAATTTATTTATTGTTTTCATTGATTGGTATTGCCGGTATTTATTTCTGGCTGCAATATGAATTTATTGCAGCAGTACAGATCGTTGTGTATGTAGGTGGCATTGTTGTACTCATCATCTTCTCCATCTTCTTAACCCAGCAAGCCGGAGAAGAATTGCCAAAACAAAAGATCGGCCGGCAAATTTTTTCTGCCCTGGCATCTTTTTGCGGACTGGCATTGGTGCTTGTACAATTAGTGCAACACGAATTTGTTGAAACAAACGGGAAATTAATTGAACCCACCGTAGCAAACATAGGCTACCAAATGCTGGGTGTGAATGATGGAGGCTATGCATTACCATTTGAAGTAGTGAGTATTTTGTTGTTGGCAGCATTGATCGGCTGTATCGTTATTGCATTAAAATCAAAACCCGAAACTGAATGATGGAACCGGGATTATATCATTTATTATTTATCAGTGCTGCACTGTTCTTTATCGGTGTGTACGGTTTTTTTACCCGCCGGAACCTGGTTACCATGCTGATGAGTGTAGAATTGATTCTGAATAGTGTGAATCTGAATTTTATCGCCTTCAATAAATATTTGTGGTACGATAAACTGGATGGCCTGTTCTTTACCATCTTTATTATTGCCATTGCAGCTGCCGAAGCCGCTGTAGCTATTGCAATTATTATAAATCTCTACAGAAGTCATAAATCGATAGATGTAGAAAATGCCGAAGAATTAAAATACTGATGCCGAACGCAACATTCATACTGCTTATCATTTTACTGCCACTGGCAGGTTTTCTGATGCTTGGTATTTATGGAAGAAAATATTTTAAGAACACATCAGGTATCATTGGAACAACGCTTTTATTAATTTCAACAGTCTTGGCGTTGTATACAGCCTACGGCTATTTCTTTGAATATGGTAAGGTAGATGGCGTTTATCAAAAACTGGTTCCGCTAAAATATACCTGGCTGCAGTTTAGTGAGAGCGTTTCCATAGATATGGGCATCATCATCGATCCCATTTCTGTAATGATGCTGGTAGTGGTAACTTTTATTTCATTGATGGTGCATATTTATAGTCTGGGTTACATGAAAGGCGATGAACGCTTCCCCACTTATTATGCATTCCTCGGATTATTCACTTTTTCCATGCTGGGATTGGTTATATCTTCAAACATTTTCCAGATTTATATTTTTTGGGAGTTGGTTGGTGTCTCATCATTTTTACTGATTGGATACTATTACGATAAACCAAGCGCCGTGGCGGCCTGCAAAAAAGCTTTCATCGTAACAAGATTTGCTGATGTTGGGTTTTTGATCGGGATATTGATTCTGTCATTCTATTCCGGCACACTTGATTTTAATACACTCATTGAAAGATTAACTTCTGCTGAATCAACTCAATTTAAAAATGCAGTTGCTGCGTCTTTCATGGGAATGTCGGCATTAACCTGGGGACTTGTTTTGGTTTTCATTGGCGGTGCCGGAAAAAGTGCGATGTTTCCCCTGCACATCTGGTTACCCGATGCCATGGAAGGTCCCACGCCGGTTTCAGCATTGATACATGCGGCAACCATGGTAGTGGCCGGAGTATTTTTAGTAGCCAGATTATTTCCAGTCTTCGCCATTTCGGCACCCGATGCATTGAGTCTTGTTGGATATGTAGGCGCTATATCTGCATTAATAGCAGCAATCATTGCCTGCACACAAACAGATATTAAAAGAGTGCTGGCCTATTCCACCATGAGCCAGATTGGCTATATGATGTTTGCTTTGGGTGTTTCAAAATATGGCGGAGAAGATGGATTAGGTTACACGGCATCTATGTTTCACCTGTTTACACACGCCATGTTTAAAGCATTGTTATTCTTAGGTGCAGGTGCCGTCATTCATTATATACATAGCAACGAAATGAAAGACATGGGCGGACTGAGAAAATTCCTGCCCATCACCCATATTACATTTTTAATTGCCTGTCTGGCTATTGCAGGTGTGCCGCCTTTTGCCGGCTTCTTCAGCAAGGAAGAAATTTTATTGGCCGCATATCAGAATAATTCAGCAATCTACTGGATCGCTTTAATTACTTCTGGATTAACAGCGTTTTATATGTTCCGGCTGTACTTCAGTATTTTTTGGAATAAAAAATGTGAGTTGCATGGCGAACATAAAAGCGAAGGCGGTTTTGCAATGATGATGCCGTTGGTTTTGTTAGCTGTTGGCGCGGCTGCTGCAGGGTTTATTCCTTTCGGTAATTTTGTTAGCTCCGACGGAACAAGGCTGGAAACTGAATTCCACCTGATGTTCTCAATTGCACCAGTAGCATTGGGGCTTGCAGGTATTTTTTTAGCCATGTGGATGTATAAAAAACAAAATGACAGGCCGGATAAGCTTGCTGCATCGTTAAGCGGATTATACAAAGCGGCCTATAACAAATTTTATATTGATGAGATCTACATCTTCATCACCCAAAAAATAATTTTCAATTTAATAGGAAGGCCGGCGGCATGGTTTGATAAAAATGTGGTGGATGGATTGATGAATGCAACAGGTAACAGCACAACAGATATTTCTGAAACCATAAAAGGATTTCAATCGGGTAAGGTTCAATCTTATGCCATTTACTTTTTGGTAAGTGTGATAGGACTGGCTTTGCTGTTTATTTATATATGGAAATGATTAAAAATTATGAATGTAGAATTATGAATTCGGAATCGATCAATTCATAATTCATAACTCATAATTCTAAATTGGAAAAATGAATTTATCGTTATTGATATTATTACCATTACTCACATCAACAATCATATTGCTGATGCGTAATGCCGCACAGGTAAAATGGGTGGCATTGGCTGGTGCAGCTTTGCAGTTTGTTTTGGCTTTTGTCTTACTGTTTACTTTTCGGGAACAGCGGGCCAATGGTAATACAGCTCAGATGTTATTCGAAACAACCTACAACTGGTTCCCATCCTGGGGCATCAGTTTTCATTTGGGTGTAGATGGAATTTCTGTAGCAATGATTTTATTAACCGCCTTTGTTGTAATCGCCGGTGTGTTAGTTTCCTGGAACGTGACCAAGATGACCAAAGAGTTTTATTTCCTGCTCATCCTGCTGAGTCTTGGTGCTTATGGTTTCTTTATTTCGCTTGATCTCTTTATTTTGTTTTTCTTTTTAGAGATTGCTGTTATTCCAAAATATTTACTGATCGGCATCTGGGGCAGTGGTAAAAAAGAATACAGCGCCAATAAACTGGCATTAATGTTAATGGGCGGCTCGGCTTTGGTGTTGGTTGGTTTACTGGGCGTTTACTTTTCGGGTACCGAACGCAGCTTTGATTTAATGAAGTTATCGCAGTTAAATATTCCTTTTCAAACACAAATGATCTGCTTTCCGTTATTATTTGTGGGCTTCGGTGTGTTCACTGCCTTGTTTCCGTTTCATACCTGGGTGCCCGATGGTCACTCATCTGCACCAACAGCGGGTTCTATGTTTTTAGCGGGTATTTCTATGAAACTGGGTGGTTACGGTTGCTTACGGGTTGCCACTTATCTCATGCCCGACGGAGCAAAAGAATATGCAACCATCATCATTGTTCTTTCTGTAATTGCTATTTTATACGGAGCCTTCGCTACCATGATGCAAAAGGATCTCAAGTACATTAATGCTTACTCTTCGGTAAGTCATTGCGGATTTGTTTTATTAGGAATAGGTATGTTAACCAAAACTTCCATGACGGGTGCAGTGATGCAGATGGTTTCGCATGGTTTAATGACGGCCCTTTTCTTTGCTGTTATTGGCATGATTTACGAACGTACACATACCCGTCAGGTAAGTGAAATGGGCGGACTATTAAAACGCATGCCTTTTATTATGTCAATATTATTTATTGTGGGATTGTGTTCATTGGGGTTACCCGGCCTTAGTGGTTTTGTTGCTGAGATGACGGTGTTCATGGGGTCATGGGAACATCCGGATACATTCAGCAGAGTGGCAACAATACTTGCCTGTTTATCGATTGTTGTAACTGCGGTTTATATTTTACGTGCCGTTACAAAAGTTGCGATGGGACCATTAACAACAGGGTTTGAAGAATTAAGAGATGCCACCTGGAATGAGAAACTTGCTGCATTAATATTAGTGGCCGGTATTATTGCCATTGGAGTAGCGCCGTTCTGGTTGAATGATTTGATTAGACCAGGAGCAGAAATAATTATGCAGAAATTATCGATACCAAAATAAAAAGATGAACGATTTTTTAACATTGATGAAACCTGAACTGGTATTAACCGGTATCATTTTCCTTTTGTTGTTTATCAAGATAGGCAAAGGGATAAAGAATGAGCCGTTTTTACTGCTGATACAGGTTTTATTGTTGTTGAATTTTTTAACCGGATTCTTTTTTTATGCGGAAGGCACATTGTTCGACGGTATGTATCTGACGACCAACATGATCGTTTTGCAGAAAAATATTCTAAACCTGGCTGTTTATCTGATTTCTTTGTTATTTGCCGGTTGGCTTAAAAAGAGTGAACACATGCCCGAATTTTTCATGCTGATGTTATCGGCATTGCTCGGTATGTTCTTCTTAATATCAAGTGGAAATTTGCTGATGTTCTTTTTAGCATTCGAACTGGCAACCATTCCGGTGGCAGCCATGGCCAACTTTGATCTGGATAAAAAACGTTCTTCCGAAGCAGCCATGAAGATGATTTTATCATCAGCGTTTTCTTCCGGTATATTATTATTTGGCATCTCTTTGGTTTATGGAGCAACCGGCAGCATCAGTTTTGCAGAAATTCCTTTGCAGTTACATGGAAGTCCACTGGAGATTTTAGCATTGGTATTTTTATTTGCTGCGTTCGCTTTTAAATTGTCTATTGTACCTTTTCATTTATGGACAGCCGATGTTTACGAAGGTTCGCCGATGGCTACAACATCCTTTTTGTCTGTGGTTTCCAAAGGAGCTGTAGCATTTATTTTCATGGCCACATTGTATAAGGTGTTTCAGCCAATGGAGGCAATATGGTATAATATGCTGATGATATTATCGATTGCCACCATGATCATTGGAAACCTATTTGCTTTGCGGCAACAGAATATAAAACGTTTCCTCGCTTTTTCATCCATTGCACAGGTTGGTTTTATTATGGTGGGTATTAGCAGTAGCCACCCGGTGGAAGGTGTTACTTCTGTTGTGTATTTTATTTTGATCTATGTTTTTTCCAATCTTGCAGCATTTGGTGTGGCAGCAGCTATTGCATCACAAACCAATAAAGAGGAGATTGATGATTATAAAGGATTGTATAAAACCAATCCGTTCCTAAGTTGGATACTGGCACTGGCGTTATTTTCATTGGCAGGCATTCCGCCTACCGCAGGTTTCTTTGGTAAATTATTTTTGTTGACTGCAGGGGCAGCCAAAGGAAGCTACCTGTTCATTACCATAGCTGCCTTGAACATGATCATCTCTTTGTATTATTATTTACGGGTGATCCGTTCGGTGTTTATGGAGAAAAATGACAACCCAATTGAGAAAATAAAAATTGAACCTTCTGCAAAACTGGGATTAATTATTTGTGGAGCAGGTATTGTGCTGGTTGGATTATTGAGTTGGATCTACGATTATATTCAGTCTTTAAATTGAAAATTAAGAATTAAGAATTAAAAATGGTTTGCGTTTTAATTCTTAATTCTTCACTCTTCATTCTTAATTGGAACACATGGCAATTAATAAAAATCATGAATTTGAAGAACTGGATGGCGTAAAATGCGGCATCGTGGAGAAGAATGTACCCACCGCTAGAGTTGAGTTTTTAAAAAAATTACTTGAATATAATGGTTTCACCGTTGTGGTAGTTCCATCACCTCCACCAAAAGCTGCTCCGGCTCCAAAACCAGTTGAGGGTGAGGAGGCTGCTCCTGCCGAAGTACCTGCATCTACATCACCTGAAACATTTACCGTTGGTGTAACAGACTATACTTTCAATACCATCAATGCCATTTTCGGAAGATTGTTGAAAACACCCAACGGGCATATAGTGACACTAGCTTACTGGCATCAAAAAGAAGCCGTAAGTCACGATGAAATTCCTTATTACGAGGACATTTAAATACCTTTTTTTTATTGCGTAAAACCTTTGCCAGCATTGATTCTATCAATATGATGAGAATCAGTTTTTGGTATGAGTTATGTTGTCAATTATATGCCTGTGTTGGCTTAACTCTGTATCGAATAAAAGAATCGACATTATGAAAAAAGTTACAAAAGCCGCAAAGTATATCTACTTTTTTGGCGGCGGCAAAGCAGATGGAAATGAATCCATGAAAAATTTATTGGGCGGTAAAGGAGCCAATCTTGCAGAAATGGCAGGTCATCCAAAATTGAAATTACCGGTGCCTCCGGGTTTTACGGTAACTACCGATGTGTGTACCTACTATTACAAGAATAAGAAAACATATCCAAAAGCAATAAATAGGCAGGTTGAAGATTCAATCCTGAAAATGGAAAAGCTCACTAAAAAAATATTCGGTGATGAAAAAAATCCATTGCTGGTCTCTATTCGCTCTGGGGCCAGACGTAGTATGCCCGGTATGATGGAAACAGTTTTGAATGTGGGATTAAATGATAAAACCATTACAGGACTGATAGCACAAAGCGGCGACGAACGTTTTGCGTATGATGCCTACCGGCGCCTGATTATGATGTATGCTGATGTGGTTATGGAGAAAGGGAATGCTGTTGAAGTTAAAGATGGGAAAGGCATACGTAAAGTGCTGGATGAAAAACTCGGACATATAAAACACAAACAAGGGTACAAAAGTGATACAGAACTGACCGTTAATGAACTGAAAGCTTTGGTAGCAGATTATAAGAAAACTGTAAAAAAAGTATTAGGCAAAGATTTTCCGCAGGATCCCTGGGAACAGATGTGGGGCGGCATAGGTGCTGTTTTCAGCAGCTGGAATGGGAAGCGTGCTATTGAATACAGGCGTATTGAAAAAATACCGGACGAATGGGGAACTGCAGTAAACGTGCAGGCCATGGTATTTGGCAATATGGGTGATGATAGTTGCACCGGTGTTGGCTTTACCCGTAATCCCGGCAACGGCGAAAATAAATTTTACGGCGAGTATCTGGTGAATGCACAGGGCGAAGATGTGGTGGCAGGTATCAGAACGCCTGCGCCGGTAAATCAATACTCAATGAATGCACAGAGCAAACATTTTACTTCACTGGAAAAACTTATGCCCAAACTTTATAAAGAATTGCATGGTTATCAAAAAAGGCTTGAGCAACATTATAAAGATATGCAGGACATAGAGTTTACCATTGAAAAAGGAAAACTCTATATGTTGCAATGCCGGGTAGGTAAAAGGAATGGTATTGCTGCTGTTCGTATGGCAACCGAAATGCACAAGGAGAAACTGATTGATACGAAAACAGCCATCATGCGGGTTGGGCCAAATCAACTCATTGAATTATTGCTTCCGATGCTTGACCCTAAAGTTGAAACACTTACTAAACCTATCGCCAAAGGATTACCTGCGGGACCAGGCGGCGCCAAAGGCCGGGTGGTTTTTTCTTCAGATGACGCAGTAGCATGGGCGAAGAAAGGAGAGAAAGTGATTTTGGTAAGAGAGGAAACTTCACCGGAAGACGTGGACGGTATGCATAAGGCACAGGCTATACTTACAACCAAAGGTGGTATGACTTCTCATGCTGCCCTGGTGGCAAGAGGTTGGGGCAAATGCTGTATAGTGGGTTGCAACGATATTGAAATTCACAGTGCCACCAAAACTTTTCATGGCAATAATGGCGCAATCATTAAAGAAGGCGAATGGATAAGCCTGAACGGTACCAAGGGTTTGGTATATGAAGGAAGTTTGCCGTTAACAGATATCGACATTAATAAAAACCAGGCCTACAAAGACCTGATGCTTTTGGTTGATAAAACAAAAACAATGGGTGTACGTGCCAATGCTGAAACACCAAAAGATGCAGCCCAGGCTATGGCATTTGGTGCGGAAGGTATCGGTCTCTTCAGGATGGAACATATGTTTTACGGCGAAGGAAGTGAACAACCATTATTCCTGTTACGTAAAATGATTGTGAGTAAAACTGAAAGGGAACGGCGTATAGCACTGAATGAAATGTTTAAGTTTGTGAAGAAAGATATAAAAGAAACGTTGATGGTTATGAAAGGCCATCCGGTAACCATTCGTTTACTGGATCCGCCGCTACATGAGTTTGTTCCGCATGATGCAGAAAAATTACATCATCTGGGTAAGGAATTAGGTATCAGTATGAGTATGCTGAAAAGAAGGGTGTTGGCCCTGCATGAGAACAATCCAATGCTCGGTCACCGTGGCGTCCGCCTGGGAATCAGCTATCCCGAAATTACTGAAATGCAGGTTAGGGCAATTTTTGAAGCGACAGCAGAAATGCTGAAAGCCGGTAAAAAAGCTTTCCCTGAAATTATGATTCCGGTTACAGTTACTGTTAATGAACTGACTCACCAGAAAGAAATTGTTGACAGGGTGTACAAAGAGGTTTGTGAAAAAATGAAGATGAAGAAAATACCTTATCTCTACGGTACCATGATAGAAACGCCAAGAGCCGCTATCCGGGCACAACTCATGGCACATGTTGCCGACTTCTTCAGTTATGGAACCAATGATCTTACACAAATGAGCTTTGGATTCAGCCGTGATGATATTGGAGGATTCTTACCAAAGTATCTTGACCTGAAGATTCTTCCTTACGATCCGTTCCAGACCATTGACCAGGATGGCGTTGGAGAACTGGTGATGGATGGCGTACAGAGAGGAAGGAAAATAAAACCTAAACTTAAAGTTGGAATTTGTGGCGAACATGGCGGTGATGCCGACAGCGTGAAGTTCTTTCACCGGCAAGGATTGAACTATGTCAGTTGCTCTCCGTTCCGGGTGCCGATAGCGAGGCTGGCAGCAGCACAGGCAGCGATAGAGAATCCTGTTAAATGATCAGCATGAGAAAAACAAAAGCGGTGTTTGAATTCAAACACCGCTTATTTATTGAACGGGGGTTAGCAAGAAATTTAACTGATACCGATAATTTTCCCATCAACAACATCTATGTTTTTGGCCTGCGGAACTTTTGGAAGTCCCGGCATGCGCATGATCTCGCCGCAAACTGCAACAATAAATCCGGCGCCTTTGTTGATGACGATGTCTTCCACGTCAATGGTGAAACCACCGTCCAGTCCGCTTTTGACAACATTATCTGTAAATGAGTATTGTGTTTTAGCCATACAAACCGGCAGGTGACTTAATCCAAGTTTTTCAATTCTGGCTATCATGTCCTTTGCTTTTTTGTATAGAACAACGCCATCGCCGCCGTAAATCTTTTGTACAATCTTGTTCATCTTTGTTTCAATATCGTCGGTCAGTTCGTAGGTATGTTGCAAAGGCGGAGAAGGGTTTTCACAAATATCAATAACAGCCTGGGCCATTTCAACGGCACCATCACCTCCTAAAGAAAAAGCATCATTAACCGCAAAAGCTGCATCATTGTCACCACACCAACTCCTCATAAATTCAATTTCCTTTGCATCATCAACCCCGTGTCTGTTGATCACTACCAATACTTTTTGTCCGAATGTTTTAAGAATTGAAATATGCTTCTGCAGGTTCCTTAATCCTTCTTTTAGTTTACCTAAATCAGGCTGCTTCATATCTGCCTCAGTAGAACCGCCGCTCAATTTTAACGCCTGAAGGGTTGCAACCAATACACTCATGGCGGGTTGTAATCCTGCCTTGCGGCATTTTATATTGAAAAATTTCTCCGCACCCAGGTCGCTTGCAAAACCGGCTTCGGTAACAACATAGTCGCCAAACTGCATGGCCGTTTTTGTAGCCATCAGCGAATTGCAGCCATGTGCAATATTGGCAAATGGTCCTCCATGAATCAGTGCGGGCGTATGTTCCAGTGTTTGTACAAGATTTGGAAGAATGGCATCTTTCATAAGTGCTGTAATGGCGCCCGTTACACCGAGGTCTTTTGTAGTAAATGGCTCTCCGGCAAAAGTAAAACCAAGTAACATGTCATCGATCTTAGTACGCAGATCTTCTAATCCTTCTGATAAACATAACACAGCCATCAGTTCGCTGGCAGGCGTAATTACAAAACCGGTTTCGGTGGTAATACCATTATTTGGGCCATGCAGTGCCGTTACTATGTTTCTCAGCGACCTGTCGTTTACATCAAGGCAGCGCTTCATTAAAACCGTTTTTACACCCTCCGGTTTTCCACGGGTATAAAAACGATAATTGTCAATAAGCGAAGAGAGCGTATTGTTGGCAGCTGTGATGGCATGAAAGTCGCCGGTAAAATGCAGGTTGATATCTTCCATGGGCACCACCTGTGAAAAACCTCCTCCGGCTGCACCGCCTTTCATTCCAAAACATGGGCCCAGAGAAGGCTCCCGTAATGCCAGCACAACTTTTTTATTGAGTTTATGCAGGCCATCGGCCAGACCTACTGACGTGGTAGTTTTGCCTACGCCTGCTTTATTTGGTGTAATGGCAGTAACTAAAATTAATTTTGATTTTGCAATTTTCTGCTCGTCAAATTCAGTGATATTTATTTTGGCTTTATTGTGTCCAAAGGGCACCAGCATTTCTGCAGGTAAGTTCATTTCAGCCGCAATGGCCGAAATTGGCGACATGATATTTTCATTCGCAATTTCGTAGTCAGATTTCATCTCTGTTAGTTTTGATCAGGTTAAATGTAAGCAAAATCAATTTTATCTCACGCTGTCCAGTATTTTTATATAGTTGGCTCTTTCGTAGGCTGTGGGGTCTGCAATATTTTTCTGGCTCATGGTTCCTTTAAATGAGTCGATGGAATCGAATCCCATTTTATACATCCAGTCATACAATTCTTTGTTCATCGTTTTTAAATAGGGTATTCCATATTTATAAAGTGAAGAAGCTGTCATTACCACGTCTGCGCCCGCTAAAATATATTTTATCACTTCTGTTGCCGATTGAACGCCGGTAGTAGCAGCAAGTGATAGTTCAACTTTTCCATACAATAAACCGATCCACAGCAATGGCAGTCTTATTTCGTTCGATTCACTGTAATGAAGATCTGTTTTTATAATCAGCTCATTGATATCAAAATCGGGTTGATAAAACCTGTTGAATAAAACCAACGCATCGGCTCCCCGGTTCTTCATCCGTAAAGCCATATTACCTGTTGTGCTGAAATAAGGATTCAGTTTTACTGCCACCGGAATTTTTACCGATTGCTTAATGGCGTCAATAATATTCAGGTAACGATTCTCCACTTCTGATGAAGAAAGGCTGATATCTGCCGGAATAAAAAAAATATTCACTTCTATCGCGTCGGCTCCGGCGTTTTCCATTTGCACGGAATAGTCAATCCAGCCTTCGTTGGTTATACCATTCAGGCTGCCGATGATGGGTATATCAACCCGTTCTTTTGCTTTGCGGATATGTTCGAGGTATTCATCTGTACCAACATGAAAATCATCGAGGTTTGGGAAATAATCCAGCGCTTCGGCAAATGAATAGGAAGTTTCGCTCAAGATGGTTTTGTATGTTGCTTCTTCTTTCCTTATTTGTTCCTCGAACAAAGAATAAAGTACCACGGCACCGGCGCCATTGTCTTCCATCATGGCTATGTTATCTGTCTTTTCCGATAATGTGCAGGCTGATACAACGATCGGGGAGTTCAGTTTCATCCCCATGTAGGTGGAATGTATTTTCATCTGTTTAGTTTTTTTTGCCGGGAAGGCGGGAAAACGAAAAGAAAATTAAAACGCCTTCCTGCATTCCCGACTCTTTTATGTTACCGGAACAAAGTCACTGGCCTGCTTGGTAGCCAGTTCTTCATAGTTTTTCCATTTCAGGTTTACCAACTCCTGTGCATGTTTCATTAATGTTTCCGCTGCTTCAGGATTCGTCATGGTAAGTACTTTGTAGCGTAGTTCATTGTAGGCATAATCTTTCAATGGTATTGATGGCCTGATGGAATCCAGTACAAATGGATTTTTCTTTTTGGTTCTTAAAACCGGGTTATACCTTAACAGTGGCCAGTGGCCGCTTATCACAGCTTTATGTTGCTGGTCTAAACCATTCTTCATATCATACCCGTGTGCAATGCAATGGCTGTATGCCAGTATCAAAGCCGGCCCGTCATAGGCTTCGGCTTCCCTCATGGCTAATAAAGTTTGTTGCGGGTTGGCACCAAAGGCAACTCTTGCCACGTAGACATTTCCGTAAGAAATAGCCTGCATGGCCAGATCTTTTTTACCACCCGATTTGCCTGCAGCCGCAAATTTTGCGGTAGCTGCTGTTGGTGTTGCTTTGGAAGATTGTCCGCCGGTGTTGGAATACACTTCGGTATCCAGCACAAGTACTTTAATATTTTTTCCGCTGGCCAGAGCATGATCTAAACCTCCATAACCAATATCGTAAGCCCATCCATCGCCGCCCACCAACCACACGCTTCTATGCACCAATTGATCGCAAACTGATAATAGATGATTGGCAGCAGAAGATTTAATAGTCTTCAGCTTTTCTTTCAATTGCTGAACTTTCAACCGCTGAATGGCTATTTCTGACTCTAATATCTGTTTGGCATTTATAAGATCATTCACAAATTCTTCTCCCAGTTTATCTTTCAATTCAACCAAATATTGTTTGGCCAATTCAAGTTGTTTATCTGCTGTAAGGCGCATGCCTAAACCAAATTCGGCATTGTCTTCAAACAAAGAATTGCTCCAGGCAGGTCCACGCCCTTCTGCATTTTTGCTCCAGGGGGTTGTGGGCAGGTTGCCACCATAAATAGATGAGCAGCCCGTAGCATTGGCAATCAATAATCGGTCGCCAAATAATTGTGATAATAATTTAAGATAAGGTGTTTCGCCACAACCGGCGCAGGCACCGGAAAATTCAAACAGCGGTTCTAAAAATTGTGCCCCATGTACTGTTGAAAAATCAATTTTGGATCGATCGTTCCAGGTAATATTTTCAAAGTGTTCAATATTCTTTTGTTCTATTTCCATCAATGGTTCTTTCTCCACCATGTTGATGGCTTTTTTTGAACGGTTGCCCGGCTCTGTAGCCGGACAAACTTCTACACATAAATTACAACCGGTGCAATCTTCCAGGTAAACCTGTAAGGAATATTTTGTTTCAGGAAATCCTCTTGCATTGATCGGTGCTGATTTAAAACCATCAGGTGCTTTTTTCAAATTGTCTTCATGAAAAAATTTAGCTCTGATCACACTATGCGGACAAACATAAGCACAGTTACCACATTGAATGCAAAGGTCAGGTTCCCATAAAGGAACAAGATCAGATACATTTCTTTTTTCCCATTGGGTAGTGCCGCTGGGATAAGTGCCGTCAATCGGCATCTTACTTACTGGTAGCTGATCACCATGATCTGCCATCATCTTAGCAGTAACCTGTTTTACAAAATCAGGTGCGTTGTCAGAAACAGTTTGTATTTTATTTTCTGCAGCAGTAACTTTTTTGGGAACAGTTACTTCAAATAGATTAGCCAAGGTAGCATCTACTGCTTCAAAATTCTGTTCTATAACTCTTTTACCTTTTTTGAAATAGGTTTTTTCAATTGCCTTTTTAATTTGCTTGATGGCATCTTCTCTTGGCAATACACCCGACAAAGCAAAATAGCATGTTTGCATAATGGTGTTGATGCGGCCACTCATACCTGTATCCCTTGCAACTGTTGTTGCATCAATCACATAAAATTTTATTTTTTTAGTGATGATGTTTTTCTGAACCTGTCCCGATAATTTATCCCAAACATCATCTTTGGAATACGGACTGTTTAACAAAAATGTGGCACCATCTGCTGCGTATTCCAGCATCTCTACTTTTTCGGTGAAGTTGAAAAGATGACAGGCAATAAAATCTGCTTTGGAAATCAAGTACGGTGCCCTGATGGGTTTTGGTCCGAAACGCAGATGCGAAACAGTTCTGGCTCCCGACTTTTTTGAATCGTATACAAAATATCCCTGTGCGTATAAGTCGGTATTTTCTCCAATGATCTTTATGGTATTTTTATTGGCGCCAACAGTTCCATCGGCACCCAAGCCAAAAAATAAACCCTGCCTCCATTGCGATTCATCTAATTTAAATGATGGGTCATACGTTAAACTGGTATTGGTTACATCGTCATTAATGCCAATGGTAAAATTGTTTTTAGGGTTTTTATTTTTCAATTCATCAAAAACTGCTTTCACCATCGCCGGCGTAAATTCTTTGGATGAAAGTCCATAACGGCCGCCCACAATATTGGGCAGCTTTTTAATTTTTCCCTGTTGCAACGCATCTACCAAAGTTGACAGAACATCCTGGTACATAGGTTCACCCGATGCGCCTGATTCTTTTGTGCGGTCCAAAACGGCAATTGATTTTATTGTTGTTGGCAATGCATTTATTAGATGTTCTAAAGAGAATGGGCGGTATAATCTCACCTGGATAACACCGATTTTTTCGCCGGAAATATTCAGCGCTTCTACAGTTTCGGCTACTGTTTCTCCACCCGAACCCATAATAATGATTACCTGTTCTGCATCTGCAGCACCGCTGTATTGAAAGAGTTCATATTTTCTGCCGGTCATCTTTTCAAAATCCTGCATTAGTTTTTCAACAATACCGGGCATATTATTATAAAAAGTATTTACCGTTTCTCTTGCCTGGAAATACACGTCGGGATTTTGCGCAGTACCCCTGATGAATGGATGTTCGGGATTTAATCCCCGGTTGCGATGTGCAATCACTAGTTCGTCAGGTATCAGTGATCTGATTTCATCATCACTCAGCATTTCCAGTTTGTTCACTTCATGCGAAGTGCGAAAGCCATCAAAAAAATGTACGATAGGAATTCGTGAAGTTAAAGTTGCTGCCTGTGCTATCAAGGCAAAATCATGCGCTTCCTGAACGCTTGCAGAACTCAGCATTGCAAAGCCTGTTGTTCTTGCCGCCATTACATCCTGATGGTCGCCAAAAATAGAGAGCCCCTGTGCAGCCAGCGAACGTGCCGCCACATGAAAAACAGCAGCCGTTAATTCGCCGGCAATTTTGTACATGTTGGGTAACATCAGCATCAACCCTTGAGACGCTGTGAAAGTTGTGGTGAGTGCGCCGGTTTGCAATGCACCATGCACCGTACCTGCTGCGCCGCCCTCACTCTGCATTTCCATCACTTCCGGAATATTGCCCCAGATATTTTTTGTGCCTTTTGATGCCCATTCATCGGCCAGCTCGGCCATTGTTGATGACGGTGTGATTGGATAGATGGCACAAATTTCATTAACGCGGTAAGCCACATATGCAGCTGCTTCATTGCCATCAATCGTGGATATAATTTTTTTATTTTTTGACATCAGCATTTGAATTAACAGGTTCAGGAATCATTTCTATTGCATGGCAGGGACATTGTTCGTAACACACGGCACAACCCGTACATGCATCATAATTGAAAGCATAGCGGTTGCCTTTGCCGAGTTTAATAATGGCATCTTCGGGACAGGCGCCAAAGCATCCATCACATTCAAAACAATTACCGCAACTTAAACAGCGCTGGGCTTCAAACCTGGCTTCGGGTTCCGAAAGGCCTGCAATCACTTCATCAAAATTCTGAATGGCTTTTTCGGGTTTTAGTTTATCCTGTTCCTTCTGCGGTGCATCTGTTTTATACCACATGTGCAGTTTTCTATAACCGGCCGTTGGGTGTTTGTCAGGTTTTTGAAAGGGTTGTTTTTTAAGATAGGCATCAATATATTTAGCCGCTTTTTTTCCATGCCCGATGGCAATGGTTGCACTTCTTGTCTCTGAAGGCAGCAGATCGCCACCGGCAAAAATTCCATCATGACCCGTCATGCGGTTCGTATCTATCTTGATTGTGCCATCCTCATTGATGGCCATATCGGATACGACTCTTAAAAAATTAGAATCGGTTTCCTGCCGGTTGGCTATAATGAGTACATCAGCATCAACTGTTTCAAATTCGCCTGATCCAACCGCTTTTCCTTTTTCCACTTTGAGTATTTCCAGTGTAATTTTTTTCTTTTCTGTTTTTTGGATACTTCGGTTCAGCCATATGTCAACACCTTCTGCCAGTGCATCTTCGGTTTCATAATCATAAGCAGGCATCATTTTTTTATCACCGGGAAAATAAACGGCAACTTCGGATCCGAATCTTTTTAATATCCTTGCCAGATATAAGGCCAGTTTACCGCCACCATAAACTATCACTTTTTTGTTTATGTATGGAGATGTGTTGGTTTTAATTTCGTCAAAGAATGCAAAGGCATCTTTTATAAAGACAGATCCATCGGCATCAAAATCTTCGTGACGAATTAAACCTGCACCAATAGCCAGGTAAACCGCATCAAAATTGCCGGCTTCTTTTTCTTTTATTATATCTTCTACTTTGTAGTTGAGTTTAACTTTTATTCCGGTGTTGACAATGCGGTTAACTTCAAATTCCAGAATATCTTTTGGTAACCGGTAGTCCGGAACTCCGGTCCAGAGTAATCCGCCGAGCTTACTGCCTGCTTCACAAATCTCAACCTCATGTCCCATGCGGATAAGCTGATAAGCAGCAGATAAGCCTGAAGGCCCGCCACCAATGACCAGAACTTTTTTACGAGAAGTGTAGGCGACATATTGTATTGGCCATTTTTCTTTTATGGCCTGGTCGCCGATATATCTTTCTACGGCGTGAATGTTTACAGTAGTATCAATATGTGTGCGGTTGCAACCGGTTTCGCATGGCTTAACACACACACGGCCCATAATGGCCGGGAAAGGATTGTCTGCTACAAGGATTTGAAAGGCTTCGAAATAATTACCCGATTGGGCATGTGATAACCAGGCCTGGATATTTTCGCCGGCCGGACATGCACTGTTGCAGGGGGGCATAAAATCCATGTAAACCGGCCGCTGCGTTCTGAGGTGCCCGGTACTTTCAATATTTAAGGAGAGATCAATTGGTTTGGTGATATCAACATGGTTCATACCGATAAGTTTAACCGGCATAAGCTTACTGCTTACACAGGTTTTGTTTATAGAATATGAACAAAGTAGGAGTTATACCAATCTCAAAAGATGATGTATTTCAAATGAGAAAATGATTTTGGTCATCTATAAGTTGCCAAGGAAAAAAAGGGAAGAAATATAAAAGGAATTTCCGCCTGCAAAACACAGGGCCTTAGTTAATCTTACCAAGTACAAGTTTTTTCACATCACTTAATGCAATCCTTTCCTGCTGCATGCTATCCCTGTAACGGATGGTAACGGTATTATCTTCTTTGGTTTGATGGTCGATGGTTACACAAAACGGCGTACCAACAGCATCCATCCTGCGGTATCTTTTACCGATTGCATCTTTCTCTTCATAAAAACAATGAAAGGCCGATTTGCATTCGTTCATAAGTTCCCTTGCAATTTCAGGCAGGCCATCTTTTTTTAATAAAGGAAGTATAGCAAGTTTGGTAGGAGCAATTTTTGCCGGAATCTTTAAAACCACACGGCTGTCTTCGCTGCCATCTTCTTTTAACCATTTCTCTTCGGCATAAGCAAGGCTGATGATTGTTAAGAAGAGTCTATCTAAACCAACAGAAGTTTCTACAACAAAGGGCGTGTAGTTGCCAAAAGGCTTTCCATCATCTTTTAAATCATTATCAAAATACTGTATTTTCTTTTTGCTGAATTCCTGATGCTGCTTCAAATCAAAATCGGTACGACTGTGAATACCTTCCAGTTCTTTCCAGCCAAAAGGGAATTCAAATTCTATATCCAAAGCTGCATCGGCATAGTGCGCCAGCTTAACATGGTCATGAAAACGCAGTTTCTCCGCAGGTATACCCATGCTCTCATGCCATTTTTTTCTTTCGTCTTTCCAATAGTTATACCATTCCATTTGCGAACCGGGACGAACAAAAAACTGCATTTCCATTTGCTCAAACTCTCTCATTCTAAAAATAAACTGACGTGCAACAATTTCGTTACGAAAAGCTTTTCCGGTTTGTGCAATACCAAAAGGTATTTTCATTCTACCGGTTTTCTGCACATTTAAAAAGTTTACAAAAATACCCTGCGCAGTTTCAGGTCGTAAATAAATGGTGTCGCTTTCTTCCGCAACACTACCAATCTTTGTGCTGAACATGAGATTGAATTCTCTCACATCTGTCCAGTTACAGGTTTTGCTGATGGCGCATTTTATTTTATTGTCTTCAATTAATTTTTTAACGCCGGTATAATCATTCTTTGCCAGCAGAGATTCCATAGTTGCAATAAGTTCCTTTGCCAAATGCTCATTGCCATTTGCCAACTGCTCTTCAGCATATCCTTCAATCAAATGATCAACCCTGTACCGTTTATTACTGTCTTTATTATCAATCATCGGATCGCTGAAATTATCAACGTGCCCGCTGGCCTTCCAGGTGGTGGGGTGCATAAAAATAGCGGCATCAATACCAACAATATTGTCATGTATTTGCGTCATGCTCTTCCACCACTCGTCCCGGATGTTCTTTTTTAACTGGGCACCGTTCTGGCCATAGTCATATACAGCCGCCAGTCCATCATAAATTTCGGATGATTGAAAAATATAACCATATTCCTTGCAATGGGAGATTAGTTCTGTGAACCTGCCTGCCGTTGAGGCAGGATTGTTTGCTTCTTTTACCATAGGCCGCAAAAGTACGGCAAAACTCAAAAACTATAAACAAACATTTTGCAATCAGAATAAGCCTATACCTTTGTATTTCAGCATATAATTTGTAATCGGCAAATGGAAATAACAGCGGAAAAAATAAAGTTGGTAAGAAAGCAGTTAAGAGCAGGGGTGCCAGAAGGTGAAATTAAGAACGAGCTGCTTGCTGAAGGGTATTCGGAGGAAGACCTTGAGAAAATATTTATACCGCACCGCCCCGATATGCAACGCTGGTATCTGGTATTTGCAATTCTGTTTTTTGTGGTAGGGTTTTATAATCTGGTAACAGGCAGCAGTTACCTGTTCCTTGTTTTTGCTGCAGCTATGTTTGCCGTTTATTATGCAGAGCGCCACAGAATAAAAAATAAAAAAATCTGAATTTAATTTTCGGGCGGCTGTTTATCTGTTTTAATGACAGCTTTTTCTTCTGGTTGTTCTTCGATTGATTTTTCTGATTCAACTTCTATCTGCTGTACCCATACCGCATAATTATTGGGATAGATTCTGGTTCCGGTATGAGCTGCGTACACATGGGTAAAAACAGCACCAAAATATAATATCATGGCTGAGTAGTACACCCAAAGCAGCATAACAATGGCTGACCCCGCAGTACCATAAGCAGTGGATAGTGTACTATGACCCAGATAATACCCAATTAAAAATTTACCGGCCATAAAAAGAGCTGCGGTGGTAAAGGCTCCGGCTCTTACATGTTTCCATTTTACTTTGGCGTCGGGAAGTATTTTAAATATCATGCCGAACAATAGCGATGTAATACCAAAAGTTAGTATCACGTTGAATGAATAAGCCATGATTACGGTTATTTGTGGAAACATACTGGTAAGCTCGTTAAGCAGCGCATCCATGGCTCCGTTAATCAACAGCGAAACCAGCAAGAGAAAACCAAGGCTTACCACAATTGAAAATGAAAGCAGGCGGTTCAGCAACATTTTCAAAAAGCCCATGCCCTTGGGTTTAGATTTTAATTTCCAGATGAAATTGATGGAGTCCTGTATTTCGGTAAATACGCTGGTGGCACCAACAACTAAAGTGATAATTCCTATAATGGTAGCAACATAGCTGCCTTGCGAAAGCGCCACCCCACGCATGGCCTGCTGTATCTGCAATGCTGCATCTGTACCCACAAATCCGGCAATCTGGTGAAACAAAGTGCCTTCTACGGCTGCACGTCCGTAAAAAACATCGCTGATAGAAATAATAATGATCAGCATTGCAGGCAACGAAAATATAGTATAAAAAGCCAGGGCCGCACTTAATTTTAAAACCCTGTTGGCAATAAAATCAGAGAAGGATTGTTTGATAATAGACCAAATACTTGTAGCAAAAATTTTCATATTGTTATTTAAGCTTGTCATTTTGTTGATGCCTTTCTTTGTCTCTTAGATTCTTCTTCTCAAAATTCTTTTGCAGTGCGTCGGTTAAATCAACTCCGGTTTGATTAGCTAAACAGATTAATACCCATAGTACATCAGCCATTTCATCACTAAGTACTTTTCCTTTATCCGATTCTTTAAATGATTGTTCGCCATATTTTCTTACCATCAGCCTGGAAAGCTCTCCAACTTCTTCCATTAATACACCGAGATTGGTTAATTCATTAAAATAACGAACTCCGGTGGAGGTAATCCAGGTATCAACCTGTTGTTGTGCTTCTCTAATTGTTGTATCAGCCATTATTCTTTGTTTTTGGTATCAATGGTTATTGTAACAGGCCCGTCATTAAGCAGCAGTACTTTCATATCTGCACCAAACTCACCGGTAAAAATATGCTTGCCCAAATCAATCTCTAATTGTGCGATAATTTTTTTATATAACGGAATGGCAACATCGGGCTTGCTTGCTTTTATATAAGATGGCCTGTTTCCTTTTTTGGTTGATGCATGTAATGTAAACTGGCTTACCAGTAAAATGTCAGCATTAATATCTTTTACAGAAATGTTGGGTATTTTATTTTCATCATCAAATATTCTAAGGTTTACAATCTTGTTGCTCAGCCATTCAATATCCTCATTATTATCTGCATCTTCAATTCCAATTAATACCAGAAGTCCGGTACCAATCTCCGAAAAGACACTGCCGTTAATAGTTACAGCGGCTTGTGAAACTCTTTGTATAACTGCTTTCATTCTTTAAAAATTATTTTATTCTGTTTGCGGCAAATAAAAAAACAGCGCTAAGTACCAACGGTATCCAGAAAAGACTGTATATAAAATTTCCTTTTTCGGCAAAGCTGAATATCATTAGTGAAATAACAATGCATAGCAAAGCAATTATTGAAAATATTTTTTTTCTGCTCATAATCTGATTTTTATAAAGCTACTCTTTACAAATTAGTATTTCAATAATCCCCGGATATTTTCTATGTATGTATAAACGATTAGCTGAGAACCGGACTTACCGGAAGGTTTTCAAAGAGATATTGCAGCTGTAAATTTTCAGTAAATATGAAATATAAAAGATGGTGTGTCGTCCTGTTTCTACATGGCCTTTTTCAGGAAAAAATGAGCAAATCCAGAGTAATCAACCCATTTGCACATTACTGATATTTCCAAGATTTTAAACGAACATTTTATTATCCAAATGGGGAAAAGTAATCAAATCCAATGCCCGTTTGCGTCTTCAAAATTATCCACGTTTTTTTCCACATGTGTTAATATTTAAAGGTTTGTTTGTTCAGCCAATCCAGATATTTTCGTTTGCTTAACAGTTAAACAACCTTACCAACCCCTTAGTATATTAGTTATGTCAAAAAAAATCCAATCTGCCAAAGGGCTGCAGTTTTCCCGGCAGTTCACTAAAGATGAAGTTAGTCCCTTCGATATGTTTGAATACGATTATCGAACCTCTGTAATTAAAAATCCAACAGGCGAAGTAGTTTTTCAGATGGATAATGTTGAAGTTCCAAAACAGTGGAGCCAGATTGCTACAGATATTTTAGCACAGAAATATTTTCGTAAAGCCGGTGTGCCTAATGAAGACGGTACAACCGGAAGAGAAACAACTGTAAGACAGGTTGCACACCGTATGGCTCATTGCTGGCGGGTTTGGGGCGAACGCTATGATTATTTTGCAACGCCAAATGACGCACAGGTATTTTATGATGAGTTGGTTTATTCCATTTTAAACCAGGCATGCGTACCAAACAGTCCACAGTGGTTTAACACAGGTTTACATGAAGTGTATGGCATCACCGGCAAACCACAGGGACATTATTATGTAGATGCAAAAGACGGCCAGTTAAAAAAATCGGCCAATGCTTATGAGCGTCCACAACCGCACGCTTGTTTTATTTTAAGTGTGAATGATGACCTGGTTAACGAAGGTGGTATCATGGATCTATGGGTTCGTGAAGCAAGAATTTTTAAATACGGAAGTGGTGTGGGTACCAACTTCAGCAGCATACGTGGCGAAGGAGAGAAATTAAGCGGTGGCGGTACGTCAAGCGGCTTAATGAGTTTTTTAAAAATTGGTGACCGTGCAGCAGGGGCTATTAAAAGCGGCGGAACAACCAGGAGAGCAGCCAAAATGGTTTGTCTTGACCTGGATCACCCCGAAATTGAAAAATTCATCAACTGGAAGGTTGAGGAAGAAGATAAAGTTGCCGCTTTAATTGCTGCAGGTTATGCAAGCGATTATGAAGGCGAAGCTTACCGTACAGTGAGCGGACAAAACAGTAATAACTCCATCCGCATACCAAACGAATTCTTTGATGTTTTAGATAAAGACGGCGAGTGGGAACTGAAAGGAAGAAGCGACGGAAGAGTGATGAAGAAAGTAGAAGCTAAAAAATTATGGGAGCAGATCACTTATGCCGCATGGCGTTGTGCTGATCCCGGTACACAATACGATACCACCATCAACGAATGGCATACCTGTCCCGAAGGTGGTCCCATCAGGGCATCAAACCCTTGCAGCGAATATATGTTCCTGGATAACACAGCCTGTAACTTAGCCAGTGTTAATCTTCGCCAGTTCTTTGATGAGAGCAACAACACATTTAATGTTTCTGGATTTGAACATACCTGTCGCTTGTGGACAACAGTTTTGGAAATATCTGTACTGATGGCGCAGTTCCCTTCAAAAGAAGTTGCACAACTTTCTTACGATTACCGCACCTTGGGATTAGGTTTTGCAAATCTGGGTTCTATGTTAATGGTAAGCGGCATTCCTTACGACAGCGAAGAGGCAAGAGGAATTGCAGGCGCTATTACCGCCATCATGACTGGTGTATCTTATAAAACATCTGCAGAACTTGCCAGCTTCCTGGGTGCTTTTGATAAGTACGAAGAAAACAAAGAACACATGTTACGTGTTATGCGTAACCACCGTGCAGCTGCATACGATGCAACCGATGCTTACGAAGGCATTGAAATAAAACCTCAGGGAATCAATGCAAAATATTGCCCGGATTATTTATTGAAGGCTGCTACCAAAGCGTGGGATGATGCAGTGCAGTTAGGAGAAAAATATGGTTACCGCAATGCTCAAACAACTGTTATTGCGCCAACCGGAACGATTGGGTTGGTAATGGATTGCGATACCACCGGTGTTGAACCTGATTTCGCCTTGGTTAAATTTAAAAAATTAAGCGGTGGTGGTTATTTCAAGATCATTAACCAGAGTGTGCCACAGGCATTGCGTAATTTAAAATACAGCGAAGCAGAAATTGAAGAAATCGTTGCTTATGCAAAAGGTCATGCTTCATTAGATAGAGCTCCGTTCATCAACACCAAAACACTTTTAGAGAAAGGATTTATACAGGCAGATATTGATAAGTTGAATAGTGTTTTAGGAGCAGCATTTGAAATCGGTTTTGTTTTCAATGCATATACTTTGGGAGAAACCTGTTTAGAACGTTTGGGTTTTAAACCGGATCAGTACAACGATTATGGCTGGAGCCTGCTTGAAGCACTTGGTTTCAGTGATGAAGATATTGATGCAGCCAATATATATATATGTGGTACCATGACGGTGGAAGGTGCTCCTTATTTAAAAGAAGAACACCTGCCGGTTTTTGATTGCGCCAACAAATGCGGACAGATTGGTGAGCGTTTTATACATGCACACGGACATATCCGCATGATGGGTGCTGCACAACCTTTCTTAAGTGGTGCCATTTCAAAAACAATCAACCTGCCAAATGAAGCAACACAGGAAGAGATTGCAGATTCATACAGGTTGAGCTGGGAACTTGGTTTGAAAGCATGTGCTTTGTATCGTGATGGTTCTAAATTATCGCAGCCGTTAAGTAACAAGAGCGATAAGAAAAAGAAACTGGACGAACCCATCAGCGAAGAGAAAGCAGCAGCATTAGCCGCAGATATTACCAGCATGGTTGATATGGGTAAACTTACCATTGATGACCTGCTTGATGAAATGAACAAGCGTGTACAGAATAGTGCCGATACAACATTAAAGCGTCAGTTGGCAATGATTGTTGAAAGACGTGCATTACCTGCCAAGCGCCGTGGCTTTACACAAAAAGCAAAAATAAACGGACAGGCTCTGTTCCTGCGTACCGGCGAATACAACGATGGTACATTAGGAGAAATATTTATTGACATGGCCAAGGAAGGCGCTACCATGCGTAGTATGCTTAACTGTTTTGCCATAGCCATTTCCATCGGCCTGCAATATGGTGTGCCTTTGGAAGAGTATGTTGAAAAATTTGTTTTCACACGTTTTGAGCCAAGCGGTATGGTTGATCATCCGAATATCAAGAGCGCAACATCCATCATTGATTTTATCTTCCGTTCACTGGCCTATGAATATTTAGGACGTAACGATCTGGTTCATGTACTGGATGCTCCTGAGTTACAAAACCTGGGCAATGAAGCATGGGATGAAAATTCACCAACTATCGGAGACCGCAAGCCGGAGCTTAGCGAAGTAAGGGTGATTGGCGGAGCAAAAGGCTCAGCTGAAACAGCGCCTGCAAAACAGCAGCACCGCGTTGCACATAAAAAAGCCGAAAGCGGTATGGATGCAGTAAATGCAGCAGCTAAAAGTATGCAAAGCGATGCACCGGCCTGTAACACCTGCGGACACATAACCGTACGCAGCGGAACCTGTTACAAATGTTTGAATTGCGGAAACAGCATGGGCTGCAGTTAATTTGTCTTGAATAAGCACGACCATAAATTAAGGCGCCACTCAATTGAGTGGCGTTTTTGTTTAAGTGCTGTTATGTCGACGAAGGCCTGTCCCCGCAATTGGCGGGAAGACATCTGCCGGTTAAAGTTGCTATGATGATGTTACCTTCATTTGTTCAATATTCAGCATCGTTGTGTCACTCCCTTGTACAGTTTAACTTTATTGGGCTTTTTACGATGCGGAACTGGAATGATATTTAAGAAAGAATTGCGTATATTTATGTGTAACCCTTACCGAGTCTTTCACTCCGAATGAAAAAGAAGAAATTGCTTAATAAATTTGATTGTTTCATTGTAAACGAAATCAGTTATCAATTTAAACACTATAAAATGATTAAATTAGTTTCCCTAATATTATTTTCACTACCCTCCTTTCTCTTAGCACAACAGCCTAAAGCATTTACAATAATCGGGCATTCTGTTTTTTACAATAATAAGCAGTTGGCAATACAGGGTGGTGAATACTGGACAATCAATAAATATAATGATTTTAACTTCGTAAATGACAAAGCCGACACAGTCAATAACCCATACAAATTAGTACAGGTGTTGAATAACCAATTTACTATTAATGGTTTCTTGAAATATCCACATCCATTTCAAATTTCGTATTATGACGCTGAAAATAATTCAGGAAGAAGTTCAGATTTCTTTTTTGTAGATGGCGGCACAATAAATATTGACATTAGTGATTTATCATCTAACAAAATTTCAGGGAATCTTCTACAATCAATATCCAATAAGGAATACCAACATCTAAAAAAATTATACAGCAATTCTGTAGATACGTTAACCGAAGAAATTTATGATTTTAAAGCCAAACAAAAAACTATACGAAAATACATAATCCAAAATCCAAATTCGTATGTGGCCTTATGGGATATGGTAATTGATTACGCAATTAATAAAACCGCCAATAAAGAAGATGATATAAAAAGCATCTTAAAGAATGCTCAACTACTTTCATCCGCAATAAAAAAAACACAAACTTACCAGACATTGATAAAAAATATTACTCATGATTTAGAAATAGCCACGAATAAAATATTCCCAAATATTCCATTGGATTCCTTAGAAGTAGTTGAGGAAAAAATATTTCCAAGTATCCCGTTAAATTCCATTGATAGCTTAAATCCTATTATCAAAAAAAACAAATTTACTCTACTTGATTTTTGGTTCTCTACTTGTATGCCATGTATTAAACAATTTCCCAGTTTCAAAAATACCTATGACCTTAATAAGAGTAAAGGTTTTGAGATTATTGGAATATCTGTAGACAGAAATAAATCTACTTGGCAAGAATCAATACACAAACATGACCTAAACTGGTTACAATATTTAGACAGCTATAAGATTATCACTCAAAAATTAAATATTTCAAGTTTTCCTACGAATTATCTTTTAGACAATAACGGGAAAATAATAAAGAAAAATATTTCTCCCGAAGATTTAGCTACTTTTTTGCAAAAGAACATTAATTCCCAGTTAATTAATGGCACGAAGTAATAGGGCTACACACAACATCAGGTATTGTACAAGCCTTAGTAGTCGTCTGGTTTTATAACCAACGACGAATAACGATTTCAATTTTTACTTCTTCTTCACAAAATCTCTCAAATAACTACAGCTACCAAAAGCTTCTTTATAAAAAGGAGTTCCACTATACTCCTTCACAAACTGCGGAAAATATTTATTCTTTTTAAACACAGGCCAATAGCTTTTCAGGGCAACATCGTATTGGTCCCAGTTTGTTTGGTATTCATCATACTGCGGTTGGTGCACCTGCTTTTGTGCACATTTAGCCATCATAAATAAACAGCGGGCTTTAAAATTTTTATCGGTTGATGCATTCATGGCTTTTTCAAAATATGCCTGTGCTTTAAAAGCGCCATAATATTCTTTTTGAAAAGCAGTAGCATCTTTAGGTATAGCATATCCATCGCTGCCGCTGCGGTAATATTGCACAAGTTCCCAGGTATGGCCATAGTAGGTCATATTATACATACCCAGTGCCAGCTTGTAATAACTTATTGCGGCCAGGGCTGGTTGTGTTGCTTCTTTTTCCAGTTTCTGCATTTCCTGTGCAAAAGCAATTTTACTGCTGCTGAATTTTTTCTCAGCAGGTAATTGTTCTTCCCGGTCGTACAACAAATCAATAAAAGGATTTTTATTGATGATTGTTTTTTCAGTTGATCTTTTAAACCAGTCTATGGCTTTGCTGTATTCATGTTCCCGTAAATAGGAAGTACCGGCAAAATCAATCACTGTTTTTTTGCTGACAGAATTGTGAGCGAATAAATAACTTTCGAATGTTGAAGGTCGTTTATTATCCAGCAGGGAATATAATTTTTCTACATCTTTACTGGCCAGGTTGTTCCTTAAAAATTCAATGCCATTTGTTGCATAATAATAATTTTCTTTTCCTTTCATTACCCAGTCGGCAGCACCAATACTCAATGTTTCTTTAGCCAGGTCGCCCTGCTGGTGATAGCGCTTTGCTATAATCTCACTCATCAGGTTACGGTAAATAGTACGCCATTGCTGTACCTGCCAGTAATCCAGTGCCACTGGTTTTTCGGCCTTTACTTTTTCCTCAAGCCATTGCAACGATGGTAAAAGCTGTTCCTCAAAAACAGCATCAATCTTTTCTGTTTCGCTTATAGTAATGAGCAGCCGGGTTAAGTACAACTGATCTTTTACCTTTTGGCTCATTGTAATAGCTTCCGCAGCGCCAACATAATTTTTTGCAGTTTCGTAATCTTTTATCATGTAGGAAGCATACGCAGCAGCAGTTTCAAACAGCCCCGGATTTTTTACCAGTTTAGCCTGGGCTGCACCATGCAGAAAACGGGCCAGCGCCCTCGTCTCTGCTTTGGCATCGGTAATAATGCTGTCGGTATCAGCATCTGTCCAGGTAAAATAAAATGCTTTACCGCCTTTTTCTCTTTGTAATGCGGGTGTAAAATATTTTTCTTCCAGTTTGTTTATTTCACGTACTATCAAAACTTCCAGTTCTTCACTGCCGGGGTTAAGCTGGTAAATTTCCTGCAGTTTATTTAAATCATTATTCGGACTCCCCATGGCAAACAAAGCCATCATGGTTGCTTTTTCTTTATTGTTTTGGCAAAGATCCAGGTACTGTTGTTTGTCGGCTTTCCAGTCAACAGACCAGTTAAAGCCCAGATAATTGGAAACCCGTTTTGCTGTGCCTGCCGCAAAAACTTTGCTGAATAAATAAGCAGCTTCTTTTTGTTTCCCGGTACGAAACAGCCCCCCGGCTTTTAAAGCCAGGCAAAGCGGCGATAATAAATTATTGGTATTGATGTTTGCAGCATAGTCATTATGCCAGTTAATAACATCGTTATACCTTTCGCTGTAATGTGCCAACCTTAAAACCTGGTAAGCATATTTTGCTTTAAAAATATCTTTTTTAGCAACTGTATATAATTGCTGTCCGCTTTTTATCAGCTTCGCCATTTTAATACTGTCTCTTTTCAATGTCTCCCAATCTCCATCGCCGCCAATAACAAACGGCTCCACCTGTTTGGCATACAGGATATAACCCAGGGCCTCAAAATCTTTGCTCTGTATAAAATAACCCGTCATATTATTTTGCTTAACAGAGTCCGGAATTTTTAATGGCTGATTTTTTTCGAGGTGATAATACAGGTTGTTCAGATCCTTCCAGGCAAATTTGTTAATCAGCAGTTTTGCATCTTTAGCTTTTACAGCAGTTCCGCAATAAGCTGCCCATTCATCAGCAAACATATCGCTGGGTGATGCAGGTTCATTGGGGTCGTATAAAAAACTATAGCCGGTATAATAAAATGGCCGGTAGCCTTCAGACTCGGGCAGGTTTTGATGAAAGAAGGAAGTATAATAATCATACGGATCAGCCTCGGGGCCGCAGCCAATAATATTTGCAGGGAATGCAATAATGGCCGAACTAATGCAGGCTGTTATAAATAGTTTCCAGTTCATGAGTTGTGTATTTATTTAAAAGTACTGAATCCAGATGGTAGAGTGATACCCTTGGCCGGGTATTTTTTAACTGCTTACTTATTTCATTAGCTGCAGCAAGTACTTCCGTAATATCAGTTTGCTCATTACGTATCATATCGCCTTTTCTTAAATCGTAGCCATGCAGAAGCGTATCTTTTAATAACAGGTAGCGGTTGCCTTTTTTTTCTGAGAAGGAATTACTAAATACTGTTTCAGGCAGGTTTTGAATCAGGCCTGTGTAAATATTATTTCTGTACAGCACTTTCCAGTCGAACAAGGGCAAGGCAATATCCAAAGGCAATGGATAATTGGAAAGTCTGCCAATATATTTTTTCATTTCCCGGGTTTCTAAAATGGAATTATCTGTGGCCGGGTTTTTTAAGTTGCCCATATTGTAGCACATGAGTAAGCCCCTGTCAACTGGAGGCACGCCGGTTTTAGCAATAAATTTTATCTGGTGCAGGCGAATGGTTGCTGAAATCTTTGCGCCGGGCTTTAAAGCCTTAAAATTATTCAGCAACGCAAAATATTTTTCTTTGGTAGATTCGGTCCAGTCGCAGTCGAACTGTATTTCAGGAATATTGTTGAAGTTATGACTGAAAATAATTTCTTTTAAAAGCTTCTGTATATTTTCAGCCAGCTCATTTACCTGTAATGAACTGATTTTTTGAATACAGGAATTGGTTATAAAAACTGTAGGTATTACATTATAATTTCTGTAAGCCGAATCTTCAATCCTTATTTTGGCAACTGGCTTTGCCAGCCTGCTCTCTTCATCCCAATCCACATCAAAAAATTTAATATAGATGGTCTTTACCTGGAGGGAATCCAGTTTTTGTTTTTCGTAATTGGTTACTTTAAAAACCGATTTCCAGTAATAAAACGAACGTTCAATATTCCGCTCTTCTTTATATTCATTGCAGGAGATGTTCAAAAAAGCTGCAAATAGTAAAAGCATGCAGGTGTTTAAAGACAACCCTGATTTTTTTATATCTCTGTGCTTTATACTAATCATATTTCCAAAAATAGTTTAAATATAAATCTGTAATCAGAGAAATGAATTGCTGTTATCTTTGCCGCATGACATCAGAATTTTTCACCTACGATAAGAAAAAAGTAATCCAGGCTTTGCGGTATCATTTTATTACCCGCAGGGAAATAAAGCTGATGATGATATTGGTAAATGTATTTGCAATCCTTTCCGCCGGGTTATTCTTTTTTAAGAAGATTTCTCCCCTGGCTTTCTTAATCAGCTCTGTTTTATGGTTTTCGCTGATGATCCTGTTTTGGTTTTTATTACCCTATACAGTATATAAAAGGTCCGAAACTTTTCAGGACAGGTTTAAAGCCATTTTAGGCGATGATATTTTCAGGATTGAAAATGAAAGGGGCGGCAGAAGCTGGAACTGGAGGGAATTCAGTTCCTGGATAGAGAGTCCGCATTTTTATCACCTGTACTTTAACAGCCGCTCATTCTTTATTGTACCAAAAGATGCTTTTGAAGGCGATGACGTGCATGAAGCCAGAAAGATATTGAGAGCTAAGATTGCGAAAAAATAGTGAGTTGTGAGTGGTGAATCGTGAGTTTGGAGAATTATAATGTATGGTTATAGATTCTTTTTATACAGTTAGCCGAGTTGATAAATTTAGTCTCTTTTTTGTCAGCATACTCTCACTCACGTCTGACGACTCATCTCTCACGTTTCATAATTTCTTTTCCATCACATAATGGGGTATGGTTACCTCTGTAAATTTATCACCAACAACTTTATAGCCGAGTTTTTCATAAAAGCCAATGGCAGTTTCACGGGCGTGCATGATAATCTTTTTATAGCCTTTATCACGGGTAAGTATTTCGGCAAAGTTCATCATACTTGCACCAATGCCTTTTCCCTGCAGGTTATTCAGTACAGCCATTTGTCTTAATCTTAAGCTGTTATGATCTGCCTTGGTAAGCATGCAGCATGCCAGCATATCCTCTTCATCAAATGCGCCTATTAATATATCCTCTTTTTCATTAGCCAGTTCCTCCGGTGTAAAAGATAGCCCCAGCGGTTTCCGTAAAATTTCGTTACGGAGGTTTATCATTTGCTGATACTCTTTAGTGCCGTGGTCTATTTGTTTCAAGGCCATAACAGGATATGTTTTATGATTAAGGTTAAAGTTTGTTAAGGGGACGGGCTAACAATATACAATTTTTTTGCTATTGCCGTATCTATGTAAAAAAATCTGATATTGATTATGTTATCAGTAATTAAGTATGTAAATTTAGATATACAAAAAGCGATTTCGTAGATACGGAATTATAATCCCTTAACCATGTATTTGGCAAACAATATCTATTTCTTTGTATTTACCTCAAAATGTATATTTTTGCAACCAATACAAACTAAAATTTAACATCATGTCAGACATTGCAACAAGAGTAAAGAAAATAATTGTTGACAAATTAGGAGTAGATGAAGCAGAGGTTACACCGGAAGCTTCTTTTACCAACGATTTAGGTGCCGATAGCTTGGACACCGTAGAACTAATTATGGAATTTGAAAAAGAATTTAATATTTCTATTCCCGATGAGCAGGCCGAGACCATTACTACAGTAGGTCAGGCAAATGCTTACCTAGAGGAGCATGCTAAGTAATTAACTTAACTATCACAGGCAAATTTTATGGAGTTAAAACGAGTTGTAGTTACCGGATTGGGAGCGTTAACGCCATTGGGCAAAACTGTTGAAGCATATTGGCAGGGTTTGGCTGATGGGGTTAGTGGTTGTGATTTTATCAAACAATTCGACTGCAGTAAGTTTAAAACCAGGTTTGCCTGTGAGGTTAAAGATTTTGAACCCACCGATTACCTCGAACGTAAAGAAGCCCGTAAAATTGACCGTTTTACCCAGTTTGCCTTAATCTCAAGCGATGAGGCCATCAAAGATGCCGGTATTAACCGGGATAATGTTGATGTAGACAGGGTAGGTGTAATTTTTGCCAGCGGCATTGGCGGCATCACTACTTTTTACGAAGAAGTGAGCAACTTTGCCCTGGGCGATGGTACTCCCCGTTACAATCCTTTCTTTATTCCAAAGATGATACTGGATATTGCTGCAGGGCAGATATCTATGCGTCATGGTTTCAGAGGGCCAAACTATGCAGTGGTAAGTGCCTGCGCAAGCAGCACCAATGCCATCATAGATGCTTTCGATAACATACGTTTGGGTAAAGCAGATATTATTGTAACCGGTGGAAGCGAAGCTGTTATCAGTTCGCCGGGTGTAGGTGGTTTTAATGCCATGAAAGCACTCAGCGAAAGAAATGATGACCCGGCAACTGCAAGCCGCCCTTTTGATAAAGACCGTGATGGATTTGTTATGGGAGAAGGTTCAGGTGTTCTGGTTCTGGAAAGTCTGGAGCATGCGCTTGCACGTGGTGCAAAAATCTATTGCGAAATTGCCGGCGGCGGCGCAACTGCCGATGCACATCATATAACAGCTCCTCATCCGGAAGGCCTGGGTGCTAAAAATGTGATGAATGTAGCATTAAAAGATGCAGGCATGAAGCCGGAAAATATTGATTATATCAATGTTCATGGAACATCAACGCCACTTGGTGATATTGCAGAAACAAAAGCTATCCTGAGTGTTTTTGGAGATCATGCTTATAACCTCAATATCAGTTCTACTAAAAGTATGACCGGCCATTGCCTTGGTGCAGCCGGAGTATTGGAAGCGTTGGCCTGTATCATGGCTGTTGTAAAAGATGTGGTTCCTCCAACCATCAATCATTTTACCGACGATCCGGATCTTGATCCAAAACTAAATTTTACTTTTAACAAAGCACAACACCGTACCATTAATGCTGCTCTCAGCAATACTTTTGGTTTTGGCGGACATAATGCTTCTGTTATAGTAAAAAAATATGTTGCGTAATATTTTTTTGCAATACAATTTTCTTTAATTACTTCCTTCTTAACCTCAGTTACAAAATAAAAAAATCTTAATTTTATTTGACTTAAATAAGATTAATTTCACAGAAACTAATTTTACGATTTGCAATTCATAAAAGATTTCTTTAAGAGTCAGTCACATAACCGGGAGTTTAAAAAGCAACTCAGTAATGTGCTTGGATTTACACCTGGCGAAATAGGATTGTATAAGACTGCGCTGAGCCACCGAAGCGTTAGGGAGGGTGCCGATGAAAATAATGAACGGCTTGAGTTTTTAGGAGATGCAGTGCTGAGTTCCATTGTTGCACATTATCTTTTCAGAAAATACCCATATAAAGGCGAAGGTTTTTTAACCGAAATGCGGAGCAAGATGGTAAACCGTCAGAAACTGAATGATATAGCTTTAAAGATGGGCCTTAAAAAAATTACTTTTTACAACAAATACGATAATGCACTGAAGATTTCTCAAATCTTTGGTAATACGCTGGAGGCCCTGATAGGTGCAGTTTACCTGGACAAAGGCTATGCAGGTACACATAAGTGGGTAGAGAAATATATCATCATGCCACACATGTTTATGGACGACCTGGAAGATGTGGAGATCAATATCAAGAACAGGTTGTACGGCTGGGCCAATAAAAATGGAAAGGCGCTTGAGTTTGAAACACTGGATGAAAAATTTGAAAACGGCCGTCGTTTATTTACCATTGGCGCTACGGTTGACGGAGAACTGATTGCCGAAGCGAAAGGCTATAATAAAAAAGATGCCAGCCAGATAGCGGCTCAGTTGGCAGTAACTAAATTAGGATTATAAAAGTTATTCGTTAAAAGTTAAAGGTTATTTGTTGAGCAGTTCACTTCGAACGTTCATAACCACTAACAAATAACTATTAACTATAAACAGATAATATGACTTTTGGGATATTAGGAAGCGGAAGCTGGGGAACTGCCATAGCGAAAATTTTAACCGATAATGGAAATTCAATTTATTGGTGGAACAGGAGTGAAGAACATATCAAATACATACTTGCCCGTCATCATAATCCGCAGTATTTATCTACAGCACATTTCGATATTACAAAACTGAAATTAACAACAGATCCGGCAGAAGTGATCACCAAAAGCGATTGTATTGTGATTGTAATTCCATCTGCCTATACCGATGAAGCATTGAAGGGGTTAGATAAAAATATTTTTAAAGGCAAGAAAGTAATATCGGCCATAAAAGGAATTTTACCCGAAAAGAATATTTTACTTAACGAATACCTCAAAAATGAATTTGGCGTAGAACTTAGTGATTATTTCGCTGTGCTAGGTCCTTGCCATGCCGAAGAGGTGGCTGCTGAAAAATTATCTTATTTAACCTTTAGCGGAATTGATGTAAAAGCAACACATGAAATTGCCAAATGTTTTAAAACCGAATATTTAAACACTGTTGAGAACGATGATATTTTTGGTGTACAGTATGCAGCCGTTTTAAAAAATATTTATGCAGTGGGTTCGGGCATTGCCCACGGGCTGGATTATGGTGATAATTTTTTAAGTGTATTTATTGCAAACTGCGCCGATGAAATGGCTGGATTCTTAAAAAAGGCGGGGATAAAAAATGTTGAGGTCGGCCATACCGATATTCGTCAGCCTTCTGAAGAACACCGGGCAAATAATTATGCCGCTTCCGTTTACCTCGGCGATTTATTGGTTACCTGTTACTCACTCCATAGCCGTAACCGGGCTTTTGGCAATATGATTGGTAAGGGTTATTCAGTAAAAGCGGCCCAGTTGGAAATGCGTATGGTTGCCGAGGGATACAATGCCAGCAAGTGTATGCACGTCATCAACCGGAAAATAATGGCTGATATGCCCATTGCAGATACCGTTTATAAAATACTTTGGGAAAACCTGCCCGCAGCCGAAGGTTTTAACAGTATAGAGGAGACATTGGTGTAGTGAATAGTTTATCTTTAGTATAGAAAATAAAACATGCCATTCTCGTTTTCAAATATCAGCGCTACGGCCTTAATTTTTATGGTGCTTTGCTTAACTGTTGCAGAGATTGTAAAACATTTCAGGAAAAAGTACAGTCACTCAGAAAAATAAATCCGCTGCAATTCCATCAGCGAACAATTTCCCTTCTTTCGTTAAGATAATCTTTCTGTTTTCAATTAATAATTTACCGGTACTTTCATACTTGCGGCTTGAAACTTGCAGTTTGGTACATAATTCTGCGCCAAATTTTTCATTTACATAATTTAGATTCAATCCCTCCATTGTTCTCAGCGAAGTCATAATGTATTCATTCAACTGCTGTGTTTCAGTAAGTATCTCTTCTTCAAAAGGAATAATATCTTTTTGTAAAGACTGAATGTATAAACTGTTATTGGCAATATTCCACCTGCGGCTTTTACCATCAAAAGCATGAGCGGCGGGGCCAAAGGCATAATAACTTTCGCCACTCCAGTAACTGCTGTTATGCCTGCTTCTTAAACCCGGTTTTGCAAAATTGCTTATTTCGTAATGTTCATATCCTGCTGCTTCCATCCAGTCCATCAGCAATAAAAACTGCCGTGATTGTTTTTCTGCATCAATCGGTTCTTTTTTATGCAGGGCAATCATTTTGTCCAATGCGGTTTTTGGTTCAACCGTTAATGCATAGCAGGAAATATGAGGAATATTTTTTTTAATGATCAGGTCTACATTTTTTTTCCAGTCAGCATCAGTTAAAACCGGTGAGCCATAAATAAGATCAACAGAAAAATTTGTAATACCCGCTGCCTGTATCTTATCAATACATATTAATGACTCGGCAGCAGAATGTGCCCTGTTCATCCAAACCAGTTCTTCCTCCAGAAAACTTTGAATGCCCACACTCAATCGGTTAACGCCAAATGATTTCCATTCCTGCAGTTTCTCATCTGTAATATCATCAGGATTTGCTTCCAGCGTAATTTCAATATCCTCAGCAAAAATAAATCGACTGTGCAAGGCACCAAAAATCTGTTCTAAATCTTCAATATTTAATATGCTGGGTGTACCTCCACCAAAATAAACTGTAGAAATAATTTCTCTTTCTGTGCTGATTGAGGAACTGATTTCTTTACATATTGCCTCTATCATTTTTTCTTTTTGCCCCAATGAAGTTGAAAAATGAAAATTGCAATAATGACAAGCCTGTTTGCAAAATGGAATATGAATGTACACGCCCGGCAAAGATTTCTGGTTTTAGCCCCGGTAAGTATCGGGATAATATTTTAGATTTGATTATTAATGACTCCTGTTAAATTAATATGTCGTAAAATTCTGTTACCTGTATCTTTGTGCATGGGCATTTTACTGTCTGTTTTAAATAGCAGCGCTCAGTCAACAAAAACTCCACTCCATCAATTACAGATTCATTTCGTTGACAAAGATAGTTCCTTTAACCCGCAGGAACTGAAGTTGCAAACCGGTTTCGCAGATAAATCTCAGTGCAGTAATTATATTATAGAACTGACAGCATTATTAAGTTCTAAAGGCTATCCAACAGCTTCGGTAGACAGTGTGTTTAAAAACGTAAACAATACAACGATCCATTTATTCCTGGGTAAGCAATATCAGTGGATAATGTTAACACCCGAGGGAATTGAAAAAGCGGCATTGGACGAAAGCCGGTTTAGAGAAAAAGATTTTACAGGGAAACTCCTTAATATTAAACAGTTGTTTACGCTGCAGGAAAGAGTATTGAATTATTACGAAAAGAATGGTTATCCTTTTGCCGAAGTGTTTTTAGACAGCATCAGGCTGGATGATAATAAAATGGAAGCACTGCTCAGGTCGAGAAGAGGGCCGCTATATCATATTGACAGCATCAGGATTTTGGGTAAGGCTAAGATTTCAAAAAAATTCCTGAGCCACTATTTAGGAATATCAAATGGCAGCCTGTATAATAAAGATAAACTGGAACTGGTTAGTAAACGTATGCTGGAGCTGCCCTATTTGCAGGAGCTGCAACCAAGTGATATCACAATGCTGGGCACAGGTTCAATCCTCAATCTTTACCTGGCGCCCAGGCGAAGCAGTCAGGCAAATTTTTTAATTGGCTTTCTGCCTAGTGCCACACAGGCAGGCAAGCTGCAGTTAACTGCTGATGTTAATCTCGATTTAAAAAATGCATTAAGCAATGGAGAAACAATTTTATTAAAATGGCAACAGTTGCAGCCAAAATCTCCGAGGCTGAATTTAGGCTTTCAACAGCCTTATATTTTTAATTCAAATTTCGGTTTTGATTTTTTGTTTGACCTGTTTAAAAAGGATTCTACTTTTTTGCAGGTTAACGCACTGCTTGGGCTTCAGTACCTTTTATCAGCAAACCAATCGGGTAAAATATTTGTGCAATGGCAAAACAGTTTTTTATTGGGTACTGGTGTTGATACCAATCTCGTAAAAGCAACCAAAATGTTACCCCCCAATATTGATGTTACCTCGGTTAATGTAGGTGTAGATTATGACTGGAATAAAACTGATTACCGGCTTAATCCACGAACAGGAAACGAAGTGAAAATCACTTTGGCTGTTGGGATAAAGAATATTAAAAAGAATAATGAAATTCTGAATTTAAAAGATCCGGCTTTTGATTATGCCAGTTTATATGATTCTGTTAAGGCCAGGGCTTACCAGTTCAGAGTTAAGCTTGGAGCAGCTCATTTTTTTCCGGTGGGTAAGCAGGCTACAGTAAAAACAGCAATAAGTGGAGGTTTGTTTATCAGCCCAAGCACTTTCAGGAATGAACTTTTTCAGATTGGCGGTTATAAACTGTTGAGAGGTTTTAGTGAAGAAAGTATTTATGCAACACAATATGCCGTGTTAACAGCCGAGTACCGTTACCGGCTGGCGCTTAATTCTTATTTGTTTGGTTTTGCAGATGCTGGCTGGGTTAAAAATCAATACCAATCAATTAACCTGAATAATAATTTTATAGGTGCCGGTTTGGGACTTGCCTTTGAAACAAAATTCGGATTATTAAATATCAGCTATGCCGCCGGCAAGCGTAATGATGTTAAGTTAAACTTACGTGAAGCATCCAAAATACATTTTGGGTATGTCAATTACTTTTAAAATTCTCACCCACAGCATCTATTTTTGCAGCAAATTAATTTTTTAGTGAAGCAGATTTTTTTCTTTTTGTTCTTGATAGTTGTTTTCTCTGCCTCACTGTGTGCACAATCAACAGATTCAATTATTGTTCAAAATGATTCTTTACAAATTCAACCGAAAGCCGATACTATTGATTCAGTTCAACAAGCCGTTTCAAAATCAAAAGTCTTTAAACTTAAGAATAAATTGCTCAATGTTGATGGAGAGCCGGTTTCGCTGGCTGTTCAGTTTAAAAAAGTAAAATCGAAGGATACAATTTTTTACCTGATAGCCGGAATGGTATTGCTGCTGGCTTTTTTCAAATATTTCTTCAACAGGTATTTTGCTAACCTGTTCAGGGTGTTCTTTAATACTTCACTGCGCCAAAGCCAGCTAACAGATCAGCTTTTACAGGCAAAATTACCATCACTGCTGTTCAATCTCTTTTTTATAGTCAGCGGAGGATTATATGTATATATTCTTTTAGTGCATTATCAATTTATAACCGAAGATAAAAAGTGGATAATGATCTTTTCATCAGTTGGCATATTAGGATTGATTTATCTTATTAAGTATTGCACACTAAAATTTACCGGCTGGGTTACCGGGTTGAAAGAAGTGACTAACACCTATATATTTGTCACTTTCCTTATCAATAAGATCATCGGTATATTCCTGGTCCCGTTTATTGTTATCCTGTCCTTTTCTGATAACGATGTTGTAAGAATAGCTGCTATTGTTTCTTTAATGAGTATAGGTGTTTTTTTGCTGCTGCGCTTTTTTCGGTCGTATGGACTGTTGCAAAATCAATTAAAAATCAGCAGGTTCCATTTTATTTTATACATAACCGGGATTGAATTACTGCCCCTTTTGTTGATTTACAAGGGTTTAATGGTTTTTTTGAGTAAAAACCTCTAATTTTGCATAACCATTACGGAAAACTATTATGGTTAAAAACGGTTCAACTCAGGATAACACCTCTGGTAAAACAGTTAAAAAGATACTCATTACCCAACCTAAGCCGGATGGTGATAAGTCACCGTATTTTGAATTGGCAAGGAAGTATAGTTTAAATCTCGATTTTCACCCCTTTATTGTTGTTGATGGCGTACTGGCCAAAGAATTCAGGAAGCAAAAGATTGATATTGCCTGTTTTTCGGCAGTAATTTTTACCAGCCGGAATGCTATTGACCATTTCTTTCGTATTTGCGATGAAATGAAAGTTACCGTGTCTCAGGAAACCAAATATTTCTGTATTACTGAAGCCGTGGCACTTTATCTTCAAAAATTTATCTTATACCGCAAGCGCAAGGTTTTTTATGGTGCCGATGGTACAAACAAAAGCTTATTTGATGTAATCAATAAGCATAAGGATAACGAGAAATTCCTTTACCCTTGTTCAGAATCTTTTGACAGTGGAATAACCAATTGGCTTATTTCTAACAATTGCGAACATGCAACTCCCGTGATGTACAGGATCATCAGCAACGATATTACTGAAGTAATGGCCAGAGGATATGATGTAATTTGTTTTTTTACACCTGGAGGTGTTAAAAGCCTTATAGAAAATTTACCCAAATTCAAACAAAACGGTACTAAGATTGGAGCTTTTGGTGCAAATACTTTTAAAGCAGTAGAAGAAGCAGGTCTGGTACTGGATATAAAAGCCCCTCAACCGCAAGCTCCCAGTATGGTAAGTGCGCTGGAAATTTACCTTTCTTCTCTCCAGCGGAAATAATTACAAGAGTTCCTGGCCATCAATTCTTCCTTTTACACAGATGCTTTTTTGTGATTTCATTAACATATGTGAAGCAGATAATTAATAAAGCCGGGAGATACCTTAAGAGAGAAAGTTTTTAAAAAAAATAAGCGATGTTAATCTTGTTTTTCACGATCTAAAACAGGTAACTTAAGGTAAGGTCGTACTCTACATAAATAAGGAGATATTCAGACCATCCCCGGAAAATTTTCAATTCTTTGCCTTACAGTTGAGATGCTAAGCGGATAACGAATAAAATCAGCCTCAAAGGCCAATATTATTTTTCGCCGATAAATAAAAACTATCGAAATTACGCCTCCGGTTATCTATACAAAAAAACCTGATTTTCCGCCGGTTGAAACTATTGATTTCCTGTTCAAAATACCTAATCGTCAGCATGATATTTGATGCCATAAGCACAATATTTGTATTTTTCTGTCGTTTACAGTTTTCAGGGTCAAATTATGCAGGAAAATTTATTTTAGAATCAACTATGAAAACGATGATAATTCAAAATAATCATTACATTTGCCCAATACCCTCAAAGTTAAAAACAATGAAGTACAGGCTGTTCTATCCAATAGCTATTATAGCTATCACATCTTTAACTACCAGTTGTAAGAAATCTGGTGGTAAATCAAGCGGCGGTTATGCAACCGATAAGGGTCAGCTCATTGGAGTTGCGCCAGCTTCTAAGTGGAGTTTGCCAAAACCTCCGGGTATGGTGTATATTCCACCAGGAACTTTTCATATGGGCTCAAGTGATGAGGATATGAGTTATGCATTAACTGCACGTAACAAAGCTGTTTCCATCAGTGGCTTCTGGATGGATGCTACAGAAATCACCAATAATGAATATCGCCAGTTTACAAACTGGGTAAGGGATTCAATTGGTGCTAAACTGATGGGCTATGTTAAGCAGGGCACTGATGGTAATGAGTATATTGACTGGCAGAAAGCCAATAAAATTAAATGGGGTGATAAAGCAACTATGGAAAAAGTAGATGCTATGATAGTAACTCCCGATAACCGCATATTCGGTAAAAAGGAACTTGATGCCACTAAGATAAAATACCAGTCGGAAGTTTTTGATTATAAAGCTGCAGCTCAAAACAGAGATGCTACTATTCCCAGATCGAAATTTATTATAAAGAACGAAATACCGGTATATCCCGATACATTATGCTGGGTTAGGGATTTTGCCTACTCTTATAATGAGCCAATGGCAAAAAAATATTTCAGTCATCCAGCTTTTGGAAATTATCCTGTAGTAGGGGTTAGCTGGAAACAAGCTACTGCTTTCTGCGAATGGAGAACACATTATCTAAATGCTTATTTAGAATCTAAGAAAAGAACAACTGAAGCCGATTTCAGATTAGCTACAGAAGCCGAATGGGAATATGCTGCCAGGGGCGGTCGCTCTCAGGCTGACTATCCTTGGGGAGGTTACTACCTGAGAAACAAAAAAGGCTGTTTGTTAGCAAACTTTAAACCTGGTCGTGGTAATTATCCAGAGGATGGAGGTTTTTATACTGTACGTGCCGATGCATACTGGCCAAATGACTTTGGTTTGTATAATATGGCTGGTAACGTTGCAGAATGGACCTCTTCTTTATATTATGAAGGAGCCTATAATTTCCAACATGATATGAATCCGGATATCAGGTACAATGCAAAAGAAACTGATAAACCCCGTGATAAGCGTAAAGTATTACGCGGTGGAAGCTGGAAAGATGTTGGTTATTACTTAAGAACGGGAACCCGTGCTTATGAATACCAGGATACAGCTAAATCTTACATTGGGTTTCGTTGTGTGATTGATTTGCCTCCAGCTCAGAAAAAAGGCAAAAAGTAATAAACCATTTTCAAAACTAAGTTCTGTTGAGAAGTACCTGTGATAAAGTACACAGGTACTTTATAAATATTTGTAATCAAACTTTAAATAACCTCCAATTAAAACTCTAAATTTTTAAATCATGGCTCACAACAAAAGAACCTTTTTAACCTTAATTGATGTTTTGGTAAGTGCCGGAGCTGCTGTAATTATCTTCGCTGCATGGGCAAAACTTACGCACCAGCCATTTGCTGATATGATGTTGACGATAGGAATGTGGACTGAAACTGCTATTTTTCTTGTGTATGCCGGAATTGAGTGGGTTAAACCAAAGCACCATGAGGAAGATGACCAGCCGGATGATGTGATTGCTAACCCATCTCTTGATTCGATGGATAAGATGCTGCAGAGTGCAGACATTACCCCAACAAACCTTAAAAAATTAGGTGATGGTTTTCAAAAGCTGCAAAGTACAGTAGGAAATATGACTGAAATTAGTGACGTTGTTAAGAACACCGGCGATTTCAGTAATAAAACCAAAGAAGCAACAACAGCTCTCAGCAGTATGACCGCATCTTTTGCAAGCAGCGCAGCTACTATGAGTAGTTTCAGCAATGCAGCAGATAGTGCAAAAGGATTTCATGAGCAGGTACAGGTATTAACTAAAAACCTGGGTTCACTAAATACTATTTATGAGCTGGAATTGAAGGAAAGCAATAACCATTTAAAATCTTTAAATACTTTTTATGGTAAGTTAGCTGAGGCAAGCCAGACTATGATGGGTACCGTTGAAGATGCCGGTAAAGCTAAAGAGCAAATCGGTGCATTGGCAAATAACCTGAGTAAGTTAAACTCGGTTTATGGCAATATGCTAAGTGCTATGCAGGTTGGGCGTTAATACATTGTATTAGACCCCAATTTTCAAGAAAACCAATTTAAACTAAACAATCGTAAAACTAAAATACTATGGCTTTACCTAGAGAGCCCCGGCAAAAGATGATCAACATCATGTATTTGGTGTTGACAGCTATCCTGGCACTAAATGTATCTGCTGAGATATTAGAAGCCTTTAAAACAGTGGATAGAAGTTTGATCAATTCAAATAAAAATATTGAGGCTGGAAATGCTAATTTGTTCACATCATTTGAAGCTAAGCTTGCTGATCCAAAGACAAACCAGGCTTTGGCAAAAAAATGGTATGATTTTGCCAACCAGGTAAAAAAACTATCTGATAATTTAGATGCTGATATAAACAAGCTGAAAACAGATTTGAAAACCAATGCCGACCTTACAATGAAGGAGAAAGATGGCAAAATGGTTGAAGACTTTAAGGAAGATAATCTGGATGCTTCAACAAGGCTTTTTGAAACAAATGGCGAAGGTCCAAAACTTGAAGCTAAATTAAAAGCCTATAAGGCTGCTGTTCTTGCAATTGATCCGGAAATCAGTGCTGCTTTTATAAATAATTTTCCTGTAGAAGTAGATAATAAAATTATTGGAAATGATGGCAAGGTTAAAGATTTTACTACTGCCTACTTCCATATGACACCTACAGTTGCAGCATTAACAATTCTTAGTAAGATTCAAAACAATGTTAAGAACGCCGAAAACCAGGTAGTCACATTTTGTCACAATAAAATTGGCGAAGTAGTGGTGCATATGGATCAGGTAGGTGTTTTGGTTGGTCAGAGCTCAAGCTATTTAATGCCGGGTGAGGAGTTGACAATAACCGCCGGTGTTGGTGCTTATAGTTCAGCCGTTCAATCTAATATTACTGTAAATGGTTCACCTATTACTTTGGTTAATGGGCAGGGAGAGTATAAGACAAAAGCGGGGGGCGGTGGAAAACACACAATTCAGGTAAGTGGAAGCTTTACTGGTGAAGATGGTAAAGCTGTTCCAATCAGTAAAACAATTGAATACACAGTAGGCCAACCAAGCGGTGCTGCTATTTCTCTTGATAAAATGAATGTATTTTATGTAGGATTAGATAATCCCATAACAATTGGTTCTCCTACAGGTATGGAGAAAACAGGTGTTGTTGGAAAAAATTGTACAATAAATGGAAGTGGATCTAGCAGAACAGTTAAAGTAACTGGCTCTGGCGAATGTTCAATTACGGTTTCTCCGCAGGGAAGTACACCATTAACAATGAATTTCAGGATAAAAAGAATTCCTGAGCCAAGCTTTATGGTGGGTTCTGGTAAGGCCAGAATGCCTTCGGTAGATTTTAAAAGCCAGCAATTTTGCAGGGCTGACATGGGACCGGATTTTATTTATGATGTTCGTTATTCAGTAGTTAGTGCTACAGTATATTTTGCTGGGGCCAATTTCAGCAATGTTGTTACAGCCTCGATAACCGGAAACAGCTTGGGTGCATTAAATACCTACATGCAGCGTTGTGGTCCCGGATCTGTGGTTTCATTTGATAATATTAAGGTATCAGGTCCTGATGGAGTGAGGATTATTGAACCTAAATCTTTCGCATTATATTAATTAATTAATAGAGAGTACTATGAAAAAATACCTTGCTTTGTTGTTTTGTTTTTGCCTGTTTACAGGTAGTGTAGTTAATGCACAAAAGAAGAAAACAACCCGTACAGCTACAAAACGTCCCTCAACACGTAAAACAGCGAAGGCTAAAACAAATGCCAATATTCAGCCAACCGTTGCACAGGTTGATACCGTACCGGTAGTAGCAGTGGTAGAACCACCGTTGCCTGATAGCTTACCTATTAAAAAGGTACTTAAGTCTTTGCGTCCTGATGAGGCTGTAGAAACAACTATGTTAAAAGACAGAACTCCATTGCCATACGAGAACCTGAGGGCAGATGATGCAATGTACAGACATAAAGTATGGCGTGAAATTGATACAAGAGAAAAAATAAATTTGCCATTCCGTTATTCTGCAGATGAGAACAATGGTAATCAGCGTTTTATTTCTATTTTATTTCAGGCAATTCAGGATAGTGTTGTTACTGTTTTCAGCAATATTGATGACAGGTTTACTACACCTATGACAAGAGGCGATGTAGCTAAAGCTATTGGAGGAGAGCCTATTCCTATTAAGCAATACGACTCATTAGGAAATGAGATTGGTATTGTAATGAAAACAAGGGAAATAAATCTTGATTCTATTTATAAATTCAGGATAAAAGAAGAGGTTATTTTTGATAAAGAAAGTTCTCGTTTATTCTGGAGAATACTTGGTATTGCACCAGTTATGAATGTGATTAATTCACAGGGAATAAACCTGGGAGAGTCGGAAGTGTTCTGGGTTTATTACCCCGATATGCGCCCTGTTTTTGCAAAATATGAGGTTTACAACGGTAAAAACTATGGTGCACGTATGAGCTGGGAAGATTTATTTGAAGGCAGGATGTTTTATGGCAGAATTATTAAAAGTACTATTGACAACCCCTATGATCTTCAGATAAAAAATATGTCAGGTTTAAGAGATAAAGGTATACTTCAATTACTTGAAGGCGAGAACATAAAAGAAAAGATATTTAATTACGAGCAGGATTTATGGGCATATTAATAAGCTCCTATATAATTTAGGTTGAAGCCCCCGGTTATATCGGGGGCTTTTTTATTTATTAACAATCCGTAATATTTTGGCTTATACCCACTTATGGGTATAGGTTGTAAACTTTTGATTTATTACCTTCGTCTTGGTTTTTCATAGGATATTGGATTTTAAACGGGGCTGAATTTCTATTCCGGCCCCTTTTTATTTTTAATACTTTAAATATTACGGGTTCCTCTCTGAGCTGCTTTATGGTTTAAAATATTTTGTTAGTAATTCAGCTTTAGCTTTCCCAATCGCTGCCACAATATCTTCAAAAGGCTGGTTCTTTATATTTTTAACCGATTTAAATTTTTTAAGTAACAGATTAGCTGTTGCCTTGCCAATACCTTTAATTTGCTCCAGTTCATTTTTAAACGTGCCTTTGCTCCGCAGGTTGCGGTGATAGGTTATACCATAATTGTGTACCTCGTCTCTTATTCTGCGGATCAGTTTCAGGCTTTCACTGTCCCAAGGGAGTTTTACAGATTCTGTATCTCCTGGAAAAAATATTTCCTCTTCATTTTTGGCCAGGCCAACAACCGAGGTTGTTCCAGGCAGCTTTAATGCAGTAACACTTTGCATAGCGGCACTTAACTGGCCTTTGCCTCCATCAATAATAATAAGCTGCGGCAGTGGCTGCTTTTCCTCCAGTAAACGTTTATACCGCCTGTAAACAACTTCTGTCATGGATGCAAAATCGTTAATGCCTACAACTGTTTTTACTTTAAAGCGGCGGTATTCTGCTTTACTGGGCTCTCCGTTCTTAAAACAAACAACTGCTGATACGGGGTAGCTGCCCTGCAGGTTTGAATTATCAAAACACTCTATGTGCAGCGGAATGGCAGATAACTGAAGGTCCTTTTGTAATTGGGTTAGTACTTTTATTTTCTCGGCGCTGGTTTTCTCCTCCAGATTCAGCATTTTCTTTTTCTTCAATTCTTCTCTGAAGTAGTTTACATTCTTTTCAGAAAGATCCAGTAACTTTTTCTTATCGCCACCCCTGGGTACAGTTACTTTAACATCCTGCTCTGGGAAGTTGATAGTAAAGGGTACAATAATTTCTTTTGTTGCACTGTCGAAACTGTTACGTAATTGCGCTGCAGCAAATGCAAGAACTTCAGCAGCTGTTTCTTCCAGTTGCTTTTCAAGCGTGATGGTTTTTGTTTGCACAATGGTACCGGAATTCACTGCCAGGTAATTCACATAAGCTATATTTCCGTCTTCGAGTATTGAAAAAACATCTACTGATCCCATACGTGTATTTACAACTGCCGATCTGGCTTGATAATTTTTAAGGTGCTCAATTTTATTCTTCAAATGTGCTGCCTTTTCAAATTCAAGGTTCTTTACACGATCCTGCATTTCTTTTTTGAAATGTTGCATTACCGGTGACAGATTGCCCTTTAATATGTTGACCAGTTGCCGTAATTCTTCATTATAATTTTCAATAGTCTGCAATCCTTCACATGGCCCTTTGCAATTACCCAAATGATATTCCAGGCAAACTTTAAACTTGCCTTTCTTAATATTATTTTCTGATAAATTTAATTTGCAGGTACGCAACAGGATGGTTTGTTTAATAAAGCTGAGCAGTTCTCTTACCTTATCAACCGAAGTATAAGGGCCTAAATACTGAGAGCCGTCATTGATCTTTCTCCTGGTAAAAAACACACGGGGAAACCGTTCATTCTTAATTACAATATAGGGATAGGTTTTTCCATCTTTAAGGCTGATGTTATAGCGTGGCTGGAATTCCTTAATAAGCGTATTCTCCAGCAAAAAAGCATCCTGTTCGTTATTTACTATCGTAAATTCAATGTGGTGGATACGCTGAACCAGTTCATGCGTTTTATAAGTTGTAAAGGTTTTTGAAAAATACGAGCTTACTCTTTTACGCAGGTGTTTGGCTTTACCAACATAAAGCAATTCGTTGCTCTTATCAAAATATTTGTAGATACCCGGTAAAGCAGGAATAGTAGAAGCAATTGCCGAAAATTCTTTTTGTGTCATTTTTATTAAAAGTCCCAGAAGAGTTTTTCTTCTTTTTCAATTGTTGATGTACCATTTTGATCTGTAATGATACTGGTGACCTTACACCATTTGTTAGTTACCCAGGTTAATTGTAAAGTTTTGTTGTTACCAACCTCCTTAACCATATAAATCCTGTTAACCTTATTGGCAGTTGGATCAATATATACAAACCATTGCTTTAGCTGCATTGTATCGGGGAGTGCTCCAGCGGGCTCATAAGTTAATGTAACTGCATCTATAGACTGGTCTAAAAAACTTTTTTCGGTAAACAACGTAATTAAATTACCGGTATCAATTTCAGGATGTAAAAATTCATGTACTGCAGCATCCAGATCTTCAATCTTTAACCATGCCGAATCTGTATGCCTGTTAATAGTGGTATATTTCAAAGGATTAATTCCCCTGCTTTTTATATTAAAAATCTCGCCTTTTAAGAACGAAGTAACAGGGAAGAAGCTTTGTTTTACAGCAGCCACTTCAACAGCATCAACTGATTTTGTATCTGACGCACTATTACAAGATGATAACAGCAATGCAATTGCGATAACCGGGAGCAGAAATTTCATTTTTCAAATTTAAAAGGAAAGGATGGCTTCACAAAACTCTGGTTTTTAATTATTACAATTGAGTTTAAACAAAAACGCAACAATACTTTAAGGTATTGCTGCGTAAATTATAATTAATTACAATGATAAGTTAAAAACCTTTTGTTAAACCAAATTTGAGCCCTACAGCATAGGGTTTTTCAATTAAAGCCAGCTCTTTACGATAGGTTGAAAATACCTGATACCGCACCTGGGGGCCAACCTGTAAATTATAAGTACCCAATTTAAAATTCATATAAGTTTCAAAACCGAAATTCAAATTCCAAGTGCTTATTGAGGAAGGATCAGAAACATAGCTTTTCAGATCAGATGAAATAATATGCGCATTCCCACCAAAAATATAAGTCGGTTGTACAGATGCGCCGGCAAACCAATCCACGTTATTTTCGCTTGATAATTTATATGCAAAACCAAGGGGCATTGAAATTTGATATGTTCTGTTATGTAATGTTACAGGTTGTAAAGCTGTAGTATTATATGCATTTGATGTGGTAGTGGTTCTTGCTGCATAATAAGTATGGCCTGTAACCGGATCGTTAAGTAATATGGTAGTGGTAACAGGATGATTGGTTTGATCGGCAGCGATATTGTAATTAGTATAATTAAACTGCAGGCCGCCCTTAAGTTGTAATCTCTTTGCAAGTGTATAAGTCAGACCGGCTCCGGCTTCGATACCAAAGCCTGGTTTTTGACTGATTACATTGTTAATATCTGCACTGGTAAAAGGAGTAGTTGTTGATCCTTTTGATTTGCTGGTTAATTTGCGATAGTTTACAGCAGGTGTAATATAAAACTGATACGATAAATTGTTCTTCCACTTGTTCTTTACAGGCATGCTCTGCCAGGCATAATTTTCAATCCAGGCCTTCTCTTCATTTGTCAAGTCTGTATTAGTGCCCGACTGATTAATTTTAGTAATTACTTTTTTATCTTTTGCTGTCAAGTTGTTTATATCGCTGTTATTAACCTGTAGTGGTACCGGAACGGGTTTATTCAAATCACTTGTTTCGTCATTATCTGTATTCGCATCTGGGCTGCTAAGCTTATCGGTAGTTTGCGCAGGATTTATTTTGACTTTCTTGTTGCCTGCAGTTACGTCAGCAAAAATTCTATTCGTCTTTATGTAAGTGTCTAAAGTCTGTATAATGCCGCCGGTACTATTTTCAATCTGTGGTTTACCAATAGATATACTTGCATCATTCCCGGCAGGTGAATTGTGCAGATAATCAGGCCTGTTGCTTTTAACAACTGTATAGGTAAAGAAATCTGATTCAGGTGTAATTATGTTTTCAAAAGCATTGCTATAACTTGCTTTGGGTTGATGTTTTGCTTTAGGGTAATCTGAAATTTGGTTTTTATTGTCAGCGTTTTTTGTGTTATTTATTTCAGGGAGTACTTCAGCGCTGTTAACCGGGTTGTTATTAATTTGCCGGGTAATAATGCTGTTATCGCTGGTATTTAAATATCCAATAAGCATTAAGGAACTGATTAAAAGCAAACTCATAACTACAGAGGGCCACCGGCGGCTTGGGTGGAGGTTATTATAGATACTGCTCCAAACCCGCTTAGACGGATACATCCTGAACTGGTCTGCTTTTTCCTTTAACAGTTGTTCAAATTCGTCGGTATAAAATTCATTCTCCATCATTTTACAAAAACATAATAGTTATTGGTAATTCCAACTTCAGATTCGTGCTGAACAAATCTAACCTGGTGAAACAGCACCAAAAAAGTTTGTTTTTTTCTTTGGTTTTTGAATTATTTTTTTTCTGATCAATATTTCTTCAAGCATTGATTTTGCCCTGGTGTACTGACTACGGCTCGTACTTTCTTCTATATCCAGCATAAAAGCAATTTCTTTATGAGAATATCCTTCAATGGCGTACAGGTTTAGTACAGTTTTATATCCCAACGGTAACGACCTAATACACTCTACAACCTGTTTTGCCTGCATGATAGACGGTATCATTTCCTCCTTTATATGTACACTGTTTGCGTGGGCAATATCTACGCTGTCAGAGAACTTCTTGTTTTTCTTAAGGATATTAATACAAGTATGTACTACAATTCGTCTTATCCAGCCTTCTAATGCTCCTTCATTTCTGTACTGATGAATTTGTGTAAACACTTTTATAAAGCCCTCTTGTAACATATCCTCAGCATCTTCACGATTCTTGGCAAAACGATAGCAAACACCCAGCATGCGGGGGCTAAATCGATTATATAATGCCTCCTGTGCGGTAGCATTATTACGTCGACAACCGTTTAGCATGAGCTCTTCCGTCATATTTGTGCTTAGTTTACCCTATAAATATAGACAAAATCGGTTGTAAATTTGCTGCATTTGATACCCATAGTTGGCTAATATTAACATTTGGAAACAGAAATGGGGTGTATTTACCCATTAAATATTAAAATAGTCAAACCTAACAGAGCTTCTTTGGTTTTTAATTTGTTTAAGGATTATGCATACAAAAAGAGCTGTTATTTGATAATAACAGCTCTTTATGGTTGATTATTAAGAACATTAATTCAAACTTGCTCTTATCCCAAAAATAAAATTACTTCCTGCCGCAACAATGCCTGAGGAATAGGGCCTGTAACGCTGATTGGTCATATTCTCCCATCCGGTAGTAAAGAGCAGGTTTTTTGTTAGCTGATATGATGCTTTTAAATTTAAAGTGTACCAGCCCGGGGAATAGGGTTGGCCATTATCGTCCATAGCATAAATATCAGTTTTAGCCTGTTCAGACGGAGCTAAATCTTTATTTTTAATTTTACTGTTGTAAACAGCCGATCCTTCAACAACTATTTTTTTATGACGAAACTTTAATAAAGTGCTGCCATAAAACGGAGGTGCATGACGGAGAGCCACCTGTTCGTTTTTAGTATCATCGGTCTCTTTTCCGCTTATCCAGTTGGCATGTGTTTGTATTGATAAGCTCTTAATAATATAATACTCAACACTTACCTGAAAACCCCAGATTGTAGCTTTAGCAACATTTTGTAAAGTCTCTACACGGCTGTTTACCCCATCAAAAATAATACTGTCCTGCCCGTTAAAAGTTGCTGGGCGACGGACTATTGCATCGTTTAAAACTGTATGAAAACCATTCAACTCCAGTTTGAATTTTTGATTGATATTTTTGATGATGCCGACTTCAAAATTCCAGGCGTACTCAGGTTTTAAATCCGGGTTCGGTACGGTTACATTTCCGGGAGCACTTTCAAACAGTTTGCCAATATCGTCAACATTTGGCATACGGTAACCGGTAGAAATATTTCCGTTTAGTTGCCAGGTTACATCGGGCCGGTAAACCAAACCAAGGTTGCCTGTAAATGCACCATCTTTTAACGCTGCTTTTTGGTAAGGGAATTTTATAAACGTAGTATCGAAACTGGCGTTAAGTGTATTGTAACTGTATCGGAGACCACCGGTTAAAGTTAAAGCGGGTACTATATTAATTTTATAACTGCCGTAAACACCGCTTGTACTCCAGGTACTTCCGTCCGGGTAGCGGCTTATTGCTGGCGTTACTGCATTGGTTGCAATATTTGTTTTACTGCCAACAGAACCTACTTTATTATAAACATACTCAGCGCCATAAAACAGTTCGCCCTTACCCAGTTTTTTATTCGCATCAAAATTGATGCTTACTGCATTTACTTTTTCGGCTTGCATATTCCTTGTGTTAGAACCTCTTGCTCTGTCAATCCGGCTTTCATCGTAATTCTGGTAGGCAATGGTTACTCTGGCATCATCAAACACAACATTTTTTTTGCTGTGTAATACCTGCAGGTTGTGCATTCGCCAGAGCATTGGGCCGTAATTCCATTCTGCAAAGCGTAATTTACCATTGCGGTATTGAATAAGCCGGTCATACCTGGGTGCATCGCCTGTGCCTGCATAGGTAAAACTATATTGCATATCTACATGTTCATTTGGCTTAAATCGGATTTTTTGTAAAAAATTAATTTGATCATAGCCGCTGAAGCGTTGTACCCTTGAGTTTGAATTTTGTACAATACTGTCAATGCCGTTTATTCTTTCAACATACTCGGGGCGTAGGTAACTGTCCTGTCCACCATTCTTGCCCATTTTTAAGTCATCAAACTTGCTATAGCTTACCGATGAAAGCAGCGACCATTTTTTCCAGCCAAGATTAATATCAGCATGAAAAGTGTTTTCTTTATTTGCTGTTGAATAACGTGCCAATGCACTGCCGCCAACAAACATTTTTTTGTCTTTAGCAAAACGTGCATCCAGCGTATGAAAATCCATTACGCCACCAATGGCATCGCTGCCGTAAATTAAAGAGCCGGGTCCAAAAATAACTTCGGCGGTTTGTGTACTCAATGCATCAATACTGATGATATTTTGCAAATTGCCGCTCCGGTAAATGGCATTGTTCATGCGTACACCATCAATAACAAGCAATATGCGGTTGGTTGCAAAGCCCCGTATCATGGGGCTTCCGCCGCCTAACTGGCTTTTTTGAATGAAAACTGTGCCTGTTTGGTTAAGCAGATCTGCTGCTGTTTGCGGATTATTTCGTAAAATTTCTGTTTTGCTGACCTTGGTAATTTTGTTGGGTACCTCATTTAGTTTTTGCTCCCATTTATTTACCGCTACAACAACTTCATCGAGATTCACTTCTTTAAAACTTGAATCAGTAACTGCTTTCTGTTTTTTATTCTGTGCGAAACCTGTGACAGAATAAGCAGAGAGTATTACTAATAGTAAAAACCTGATCATAAAATTAAGTTTAATAAAAGTTGGTTATATACATAGATATGCAGTGCCTGTTCATAAAGCACTGCTATTAATAAACAAACAGTTTATAACTCGGGAGGAGGACTGAAAACCGGCGTACTTGTTTCTATTATTTTTTCATTGTAAGAAAAAAATGTACTGGTTGTAAATTTCCATGGTTGACCAAGATCAACTTCAGATTGCTGGGTATAAACCGGGAAGAAAAAATATTTTACTGCTAATTGGTTCATCGGGCTTTCTGCACCTTTTTTTTGATGCATTAATTCTTTTAAATGTCCAGCCAGCTTATCTTCATGATGATCATAAAAACCGGTGAGCAAAACATTGTTCCCATTGATAGTATATGATTTTACATCAAAATACTTTCCTTCAATAATAACTTCTTTTTCTTTTTTTACCCAATGCAGATTTTCCTTGGTAATGGAAATGGTTTGAATAAGTTCTGTTTTAAATCTTTCTTTTCTGGTATGCTGTAAATTTTTTTGCGTTAAAATATCAACAACCGCAAAAAACAGCGGGATGGCCAAAAGGGAAATTAATCCAATAGCGGTTATGTTTTTTTTAAACTGACACATATCTGCTCAGCAAGTTAGCTGTTATTTCTTTCTGACTAAACTATCTGCCGGATAATTCGCTTTAATGGTATCCCTTAATGCGGTAACCCAATTGGCAATGCTGAGCTTTTGCTGTTCATTTAGTTTGGCATCTTTGTGTATCCATAAATAAGAATCAAGTGGCATTTCTCCTTCATGTACAAGTTCACTTACCTCTTCCAGTTTTCTGTATTTACGCCTGATATTGTAAGTGCCGAATTCAGAAAAATTCAGGTCTTTCTTTGCATGTTCAATATGATCATTCAGCCACCAGGCCACAGGCTGTACTTCGGCATACCAGGGATAATCCGTGTTATTGCTGTGGCAATCGTAGCAACTTGTTTTAAGGATTGACTGCACATCTTCAGGCACAGGATATACTTTGGTTATGTCGTTCTCACTTATTCCTTCGGCTTTGTTTTTTGCGGGCCGGAAAAACTGTATTACAATAAATGCCAGTAACAGTATCTGGAACGTTCTTTTCAGGATTTTTTTCAGCATGGTTGTGTTGGTTTTATTTAATTAAAATATTGCCGGTCATTTCTTTAGGAACAGGCAGTTGCATTACAGATAAAATGGTTGGTGCAATATCTCCCAATTTACCTGAATCTAACTTTCCGGTCCAATTATTATCAATTACAAATAACGGAACTAAATTTAAAGTATGTGCCGTGTTTGGTGTGCCGTCTTCATTAACTGCATAATCTGCATTGCCATGATCGGCAGTTAAAAAAACGGTATAATTATTATTTAATGAAGCGATAACAACTTTTTCAACACATTGGTCAACTGTTTCAACAGCTTTTATAATTGCTTCCCAAACACCTGTATGCCCTACCATATCTGCATTTGCAAAGTTCAGACATATAAAATCTGCCGACTTGTTATTTATCTCAGCAACAATTGAATCTGTAACTTCAACAGCACTCATCTCTGGTTGCAAATCGTATGTTGCAACTTTGGGTGATTGTATCATAATCCTTTTTTCCCCTTCAAAGGGCACTTCTCTGCCACCACTGAAAAAGAAACTTACATGCGGATATTTTTCTGTTTCGGCAATACGTATCTGCGTTTTGTTGTTTTGAGCTAATATTTCTCCTAAAGTGTTTTTCAGGTCATCGTTTTCAAAAACAACGTGCACATTTTTAAATTTATGATCATACTGCGTCATCGTGGTATAATGAAGATCCAGTTTCTTCATGTCAAACTCATGCATATCTGCTTGCGTAAGCACTTCTGTAATTTCCCTGCAACGATCTGTACGGAAATTAAAACAGATTACCACATCATCATTTTTTATTTTGACATCTGGAAGCTTTGCATTGATGATTGGTTTAATAAACTCATCAGTAACGCCATCATCATAGGATTTTTTAACTGCAGTTAACATATCATCGGTTTTATCACCAATGCCATTTACTAAAGCGTCATAAGCCAGCTTAATTCTTTCCCATCGTTTATCTCTGTCCATAGCATAATAGCGGCCGGTGATACTTGCAATTTTTCCCGTTGTAGTATCAAGATTTTTTTGCAGATCGGTTAAAAAACCAAGCCCGCTTTTAGGATCTGTGTCTCTGCCATCTGTAAATGCATGTACCAACACATCTGTTAAACCTTCGGCCTTACATAAACCGGTTAATGCTTTTACATGGTTTATATGAGAATGTACACCTCCATCGCTTACCAAGCCAATCAGGTGTAGCGTTTTATTATTTTGTTTTGCATACCGTACAGCATCCAGTAATGCTTTGCTTTTTTCAAATTCCCCGGTTTTAATGGCAACATTAATGCGTTGCAGTTCCTGATAAACAATTCGTCCTGCACCTAAATTCAAATGACCAACTTCACTGTTACCCATCTGCCCATCTGGCAGTCCAACAGCCTCGCCGCAGGTAATCAAAGTTGTATTTGGATATTTAGCATATATTGAGCTAACAAACGGGGTCTTAGCGTGTTGTATAGCATCACTTTTTTTATTTGTCCCCAATCCCCAGCCATCCATAATAATGAGTATAACTTTCTTATCTTCCATCTGTTAAAACTAAAATATTTGCAGCTAATTACAGCCAATAATTGTCAATTGGGTATAAATTCAACAAGAGGAGGGCAATTTCACGGTGTCTTGGCACGTTTTTAGTAATTTTAGAGTTGGCAAAAACATTAATACTATGAAACGATTTTTTACTTTATTAACCATAGGAACACTCTTAAGTTCATTCTCTCTTTTTTCGAGTATCGACGAAGTTATATCTGCTATGAAAGCAGGAAACTCAGCAGATATTGCCAGATTTTTTGATAACACTGTAGAGATAAATATGCCTGAAAAATCTAACAGTTTCAGTAAAAGTCAGGCAGAACTCGTTTTAAAAGATTTTTTCAACTCTAATGCTGTTAAAAGCTTTGAAGTTATTCATAAGGGAGAAAATTCGGGTTCGCAGTATTGCATTGGTACGCTTGTTACAAAGAGTGGTTCTTTCCGTACAACCATTTTCATGAAACAAAAAAGTGATAAGCAGGTTTTGCAGAAGATAACTTTCGAGAATAAATAATTTTATTTAAATAATTAAAAATAGAGGCCCCGGAATTTCCGGGGTTTTTCTTTTGTGTTCTTCCCGTAGCTTTGCTGCTATGGATTTTAACGAAGAATTGAATTTGCTGATAAAAAATGCATTGGCCGAAGATATAGGTGATGGAGATCATTCCACACTTTCATCAATTGATGCGGATGCAAAAGGAAAGGCTGTTTTAAAAATAAAAGAAGATGGCATACTTGCAGGCGTTTATGTAGCTGAAAACATTTTCAGGTATATGGAACCTGATATAAAATTTACCTCGTTTAAAAAAGATGCTGATAGCATGCAATACGGTGAAACTGCTTTTGAAGTAGAAGCCAAAGTGCATACCATTTTACAATGTGAAAGGCTGGTTTTAAATTGTATGCAACGTATGAGTGGCATTGCAACACTAACGAGTCAATACACAATTAAACTTCAGCCTTATAAAACCAAATTACTTGATACAAGAAAAACTACGCCTAACTTCCGGTTGTTGGAAAAAGAAGCGGTAAGAATTGGCGGTGGTGTAAATCATCGTTTTGGGTTGTATGATATGATCATGCTTAAAGACAACCATATTGATTATTGCGGTGGTATTGAAAAGGCTATTGAAAAAGCATATGCATATGTGCAACAAAAAAAACCGGGACTAAAGATAGAAGTAGAGACCAGGAATATTGAAGATGTAAAAAAAGTAATGGTTGTTGGAAAGGTAAACCGCATCATGCTGGATAATTTTTCTCCTGAACAGATTGTAAAAGCATTAAAAATTATTGATGGTAAATATGAAACAGAAGCCAGTGGTGGTATTAACATAAAAAATATTGAAAGCTATGCAGCCACTGGTGTAGATTATATTTCGAGTGGCGCCATTATTCACCAGGCACGTAGCCTGGACTTAAGTTTAAAAGCAGTTATCATCTGAAATTAGAAATCATGTCGAAGAAAAAAATACAATCATTGGGCGGCCTGGTTTATTCAACCGATCCGGATTTTAAACTTCCTGACGAAAATAATAATGAGCAGGAAACCATTGAATCCGTTCAACAAAAATTAAAGATCAGGTTAGATACCAAACACAGGGCAGGCAAAGCAGTTACATTGGTTGAAGGTTTTGTTGGAACCACAGCCGATATGGAAGAGCTGGGTAAAAAGCTAAAATCTTTTTGCGGAACAGGTGGCTCGGTAAAAGATGGTGAAATAATTGTACAGGGCGATAATCGTGATAAAGTTTTGCAATGGCTGCAGAAGAATGGATATAAATCTGCAAAAAAAATATAAAAACCTTCTGTCTACTTTTCCCCAGCTGATGGATCTTCGGCAATACTCAATGCTCTGCTCGGGCATTTTTTTACCTGGTCAATGATTTGCTGCGTTTCAGCATTGCTGGTTACAATCCAGGGTTTACGCCTTGGATCAAATACCGCCGGAAGGCCCTTAAAGCAAATTGCGGAATGGATACAAACCTCTGGCTTCCATATTACAGTAATTTCTCCATTGCTGTAATGATGCGTTTTTTGTGCCATAAAATTTAGTTTATAAGTAAAGCATGTTGTAAATTACAATAAATTGGTGTTTTTTATTCTTACATTTACATCAAACACAAAGCATGATTTCTAAAATATCAGAAGGTATTACCATTAGCGTGGAAACATACTATCAGCCTGAATACAGCAATCCTGTTAACAGTGAGTTTATGTTTGCTTACCAGATTACTATTACCAACAGCAATGCATTCCCGGTAAAACTTTTAACCCGTCATTGGCATATCTGCGACAGTAACGGCAGTTTACGTGAAGTTGAAGGCGAAGGCGTAGTTGGAGTTCAGCCACAAATTAATTCCGGAGAATCTTATCAATACATCAGTGGGTGTAATCTCCGTTCCGAAATTGGTAAAATGTACGGCACTTACCAGATGGAGAATATCAATACTAAAAAGCCGTTTGATGTTGTTATACCGGCATTTGACATGTGTGCTCCGTTTAAATTGAACTAATTAACCTTTCGTTTTGCGGTTTTTAACTTACCTTTGTGGCTCCTGCAACAGGTAATTTGGGTTTATTCCCATTTTAAATATTCCAATTTCTGTCCCCTTTTTTATTACGGAATGCTGTTAAGGAACTAATGTTCTAATTAAACCGTTATAATCTTTTTATGGCAAAAGTTACTTTTTCAAACAGTAATAATGAATTTTATCAGAGCTTAAAAGCTTCCGTAGAGGAATATTTTACAAAAAATAAAATTAAGAAAACCGGAGACTGGCGGCTTTTCAGTAAGACCATTATATTAATTGGCTCTGCCATAACTATGTATTTATTGTTGATGCTTGTTAGTATGAATGCAGTCGTTGCTTTGTCGATCTGTGCAGTGTTGGGGTTTGTATTTGCTTCCATTGGGTTCAGTGTAATGCATGATGCCAATCATGGCAGTTATTCAACCAGGCCGAAACTGAACGATTTCCTTGGGTTAAGTGCAAATGCATTAGGTGCAAGCTCTTTTTTCTGGAAACAAAAACACAATATTATTCATCATACCTATACCAATGTAGATGGCATAGATGATGATATTGCAAAAAGCCCGATCATTCGTCAGTGTGAATCACAAAAATGGGTTCCGGCGCACAAAGTGCAGCATTTATATTTACTTCCTGTTTATGCTTTATCTTCTATTTTCTGGATATTTATAATGGACCCCACCAAATATTTTTCCCGTAAAATTTATACAACAGATGCATGGAAACTTTCCACCAAAAGCCATGTAATTTTCTGGACCACAAAAATTTTATACCTTACTTTTTATATCGCATTACCAATAATGGTTTGGGGGTTTCTGCCATGGGTAGCTGGCTTCTTAGTATTAAATGCTGTTATGGGGTTAACCTTATCACTGGTATTTCAACTGGCACATGTGGTAGAGGTTACCGAATTTGAACATGTTCCTTTAGATGAAACCAAGCATATAGAAACAGCCTGGGCAGAGCATCAAATGAAGACCACTGCAAATTTTGCCATGGGTAATAAAGTTATTTCCTGGTTTGTTGGAGGATTAAACTACCAGATAGAACATCATCTTTTTCCACGTGTCAGTCATGTTCATTATCCGGCTATCAGTAAGATAGTTATGGAAAAATGTGCTGAATTTAATATGCCTTATCATAAGTATGATACCATGACTGAGGCGCTTGCTTCACATTTCAGGGTGATGAAATCTTTAGGGAAAGAACCTGCGGTGGTTTTACAACAGGTTAAAGCAGCGTAAAAACTAAGGTTTATATTTCGCTGTCTGAAAAATTTTTTCTGCATCTGTTGTCATCAATTCCTGCAAACTTAATTTTTCATTCTTCAGCATATATTTTTTTACAATCTGCCAACCAGCAAAGCTGCCAATATTACCAGGCGATGCTTCTCCCAGTTCCTGTGTTTTTGGCCCTTCGCCAATATAATTTTTGATGATGTTGTTATCAATGGTCTGTAAAAAATTATTTTGAGTAAACAGGTTCCATACTGCAGCTTCATGTTCGTAAACAGCTTTTAACTGCTCTTTAGTATAACCAATCAATTTATATTCATCTGTTTTGGGTAAAAGTTTGCTCAGTATAAAAAATCGTTTTCCTTTTTCCACCATTTGATGTACCAATGTTCTGTCATCATTTTTTTCCGGGTACAAATCGTTTAAAATATTTTTCATACAGTTTACAGCAATATAATCCGGTTCAAAACGGTTGCTGATATATTCCGGATATGTCTCCTGCACAAAAGCTGACTTGTACAACGAAAAGTTTTTTCCTAAATGATGATGCAAACCAATGATGATGGCATCATCACTGAGTACATCTCCATAACCATCAATCGGGCCTATATAAGTAATCAATTTTTTTCGGTCTTTATAATTAGGAAAATAATGCTTAACAAACTGTAAACCCTGCCTGATCTCTTTCTCATAAGGGGCGAAGTCTTTAAAAACGATCAGGGATGTATCATAAACCAGTTTGTAGGCAGTGGTAAATCCATGAACGTAATCAGCAGTACTGTCAGAGGACCATGTTGGATCTGAATTTAAAATAGCAGACAAAAAATTCTCGCCAAAGGAAGGGTATTTTGCTATCAATATATCCAGATTATGTGAATAATCTGCAGTGTCAAGTGTAAATAGATCTTTCTCAAAATGTCTGCTCTCCAGTTCAATTTTTATATTTGAAACATCAGGTGTATTATCTCCGCTGTTACATGAAAAAAACAAACAGGCAGTAACAAGAAATACAAAAACTATTCTCATTTTCTTAATTTAACTTTACAAGTATAAAAAATTTTTTCTAAACATAAAGTTAAGTCCCTTTAAGCGTTTGAGGCATGAAAATATTTCTGGCACAGCAAAACTATCACATTGGCAATTTTGAAAGCAATACGCAAAAAATTATCAGTGCAATAGAAACCGCAAAACAACAGGGCGGTGATCTGATCGTATTCAGCGAACTGAGTGTTTGTGGTTATGCTCCCCGTGATTTTCTGGAGTTTGAAGATTTTATTAATAAAAGTTATGCAGCCATTGATGTTATAAAACAACATGCAGATACCATTGCTGTGTTGATTGGTGCACCAGACAGGAATCCCGTAAGAGAAGGCAAAGATCTTTTTAATGCTGCTTACCTGTTGTATGAAAAAGAAGTAAAATCCATTGCACATAAAACCTGTTTGCCCAATTACGATGTGTTTGATGAGTACCGGTATTTTGAACCAGCCTATGACTGGAATATCATGGAGTTTAAAGGCAAAAGACTGGCGGTAACAATTTGTGAAGATATCTGGAACCTGGGCGATAATCCGTTGTACCGCTACTGCCCGATGGATGAACTGATGAAGCTGAAGCCGGATATGATGATCAATTTATCAGCATCGCCATTTGATTATACGCATGATGAAGACAGGAAAGCAACAATAAAATCGAATGTGGTCAAATATAAATTACCATTGTTTTATTGCAATGCCATTGGCAGCCAGACCGAAATAGTTTTCGATGGCGCTTCTTTGGTTTTTGATGCAGCGGCCAATCTTTGTGGTCAGTTACCGATGTTTGAGGAAGCCATACAGTCTTTTACATTAAATGATGATGGAACAATTGATGCGGCAGTAATTGAACCAGCCAGCCGCATGCCTGATAAAGAACTTGCGCCGGCCAGTCTGGAAGAGAACCTGAATATAAAAATGGTACATGATGCCATTGTTTTGGGCATCAGAGATTATTTTACAAAAATGGGTTTTACCAAAGCCATCATAGGCAGTAGCGGAGGTATTGACAGTGCCGTTACTTTAGCACTGGCATGTTCTGCTTTGGGAAATGAAAATGTAAGGGCGGTGTTAATGCCTTCGCAATATTCCACATCACATTCGGTAAATGATGCCGAACAATTGAGCCTGAACCTGAAAAATTCTTACGATATTATTCCAATTGAAAATATTTATAAAAGTTTTTTAGAAGAGTTAAAACCCATTTTTAAAGATATGCCTTTTAGTGTGGCCGAAGAAAATATACAAAGCCGCAGCCGTGGTAATTTATTGATGGCCATCGCTAATAAGTTTGGATATATTTTGCTGAATACTTCCAACAAAAGCGAACTGGCAACCGGCTATGGAACATTGTACGGCGATATGGCAGGCGGGCTGGGAGTTATAGGCGATTGCTACAAATTACAGGTGTATACTTTGGCAAAATATATCAACAGGAATAAAGAGGTCATCCCCAACAATATTATTACTAAACCTCCAAGTGCTGAGCTGAGGCCTGGCCAAAAAGATTCCGATTCGTTACCAGATTATGAAATACTGGATAAGATTTTATACCAGTACATAGAAAGGAGACAGGGCCCAAAGGAAATTAAAGCACAGGGTTTTGATGCTGCATTGGTTGACCGGATTTTAAAAATGGTAAACATTAATGAGTACAAACGTAACCAGTTTTGTCCCATCATCCGTATTTCGCCAAAGGCTTTTGGTGTAGGGAGAAGGATTCCGATTGTAGGGAAATATCTGAGTTGATATCTGCGAAATCAAATAATCATTTAACCTGCCTGCCGGCAGGCAGGTCTGCGATCATATTTTCTCAACCACTACCGCTGTTCCATAAGATAAAACTTCAGTTACTCCGTTCATCACTTCATTGGCATCGTAGCGCATACTGATGATGGCATTTGCGCCACGTTCATTGGCATGCTGTATCATTAACTGGTAGGCCTCTTCCCTGGTTTTTTCACAGAGTTCCGAGTAAATGGAAATCTTGCCACCCACTAAAGTTTGAAAACCTCCGGCAATGTTTCCGAATATGCTTCTGCTGCGAACGGTAATACCACGTATTAACCCAAGATGTTTAATGATGCGGTAACCTTCTAAACTGTTTGCTGTTGTAATAAGATGTTGATCTACCATAATTGATTATTTTAGCTAAAGTTAGATTGATTTTAACAAAGTTTTTCCGTCATCATCAAAACGGCAAAATATTTGTTCATACATAGTTCGTATTTTGCACGCTAAATTAATATGATAGCAATTTAATAATAAATTATGGTTCAAACATCTGAAGACATCCGCTTGCTGAATGAAAAAATCACCCATGCATCGGGATTTGTAACACGTATCAATGATGAATTAGGTAAAGTAATCGTTGGTCAGCAATCCATGATAGAAAGACTGCTGATTGGCCTGCTGAGTAATGGCCATGTTTTGCTGGAAGGTGTACCCGGCCTGGCAAAAACCTTAGCCATCAAGTCGCTGGCACAGGCCGTTCATGCCCAATTCAGCCGTATACAGTTTACACCCGATCTGTTACCTGCAGATGTAGTGGGTACCATGATATACAATCAATCTAAGAATGAATTTTTTGTCCGCAAAGGCCCCATCTTCTCAAATTTTATTTTAGCTGATGAAATTAACAGGGCTCCGGCAAAAGTGCAAAGCGCTTTACTGGAAGCTATGCAGGAGCGTCAGGTAACGATTGGAGAAACAACCTATAAACTCCAGGAACCTTTCCTGGTTCTGGCAACTCAAAACCCCATCGAGCAGGAAGGTACTTATCCGCTGCCCGAAGCACAGGTTGACAGGTTCATGCTGAAAGTGGTTGTTGATTATCCAAGTAAATCAGAAGAGCAGTTGATTATTCGTCAGAATACTTTAGGGTTGAGTTTTCCTCCGATAAATCCGGTAGCATCAACCAGCGAAATTTTAACTGCTAAAGAACTGGTGAGGCAGGTTTATCTTGATGAGAAAGTAGAGAATTATATTCTGGACATAGTTTTTGCAACACGGTTCCCGGATAAATATGAATTGCCTAAACTAAAAGCCCTGATTGGTTTTGGTGGATCACCAAGAGCAAGTATAAATTTAGCTTTAGCTGCAAAAGCATATGCATTTTTAAATAACAGGGCCTTTGTTATTCCTGAAGATGTAAGAGCAATTTCAAAAGATGTGTTACGGCATAGAATAGGATTAACCTACGAAGCCGAAGCGGAAAATGTAAACGTAGAACAAATTATAAATGAAATACTGAGGGTTGTAAATGTTCCTTAATGCTGAGTACAGAAGAAATATTAAAGAAAGTTCGTGAACTCGAAATAAAGAGTAAGAAGATCACCACGCATTTATTTACGGGTGAGTATCATTCTGCTTTTAAGGGGAAGGGAATGAGCTTTAGAGAAGTAAGAGAGTACTATGCCGGAGATGATGTACGGTTTATTGACTGGAATGTGAGTGCCAGATTCAGTCACCCGTTTACAAAAGTTTTTGAGGAGGAGAGAGAGCTAACAGTGATGTTGTTAATAGACACCAGCGCCAGTAATTTGTTTGGAACTGTTGCAAAGCAAAAAAAAGACCTGATTGTGGAAATGGCTGCTGTACTAACTTTCAGTGCCATCAGTAATAATGATAAAGTAGGTGTGATCTTCTTCAGTGATAGAATTGATAAATACATTGCACCCAAGAAGGGCAGAAAGCATGCTTTATATATTGTCAGGGAATTGCTGACTGTTGAAGCAACTAAAAAAGGAACCGACCTGGATGAAGCCATTAAGTTTTTCAGCCGTTCGGTAAAACAGCGAAGCATATCTTTTATACTTAGTGATTTTTTAACCACCGGGTATGATGATGACCTTAAAGTGATTGGCAATAAACATGATGTGATTGGCATAAGAGTTTATGATAAAATGGATATGCAGTTGCCTGATGCAGGGCTGCTACAGGTGATGGACGCCGAAACCGGCAAAAGCAAATGGATTGACAGCAGTGATGAACTGGTAAGATATAATTACCAGCAGCATTTTATGGAGCAAAGCGAACTGAGTAAAAATTATTTCAGAAAAGCTGGGGCTGAGCTACTGCATGTGCGAACTGATGACGACTATGTAAAAATATTACAGCAGTTTTTTATTAAAAGAATCTGACCAGGGGATGATACATGTGAACGGAATAATAAGAAGGGGAATAATTGCCGGTGGATTAACAGTCTGTTTTTCTTTTTGCATGCAATTTGGTTTTGGCCAGGAGCTACAGACGATTACCGACAAAAAAGATATTTTAATTGGTGAACAGATCAGGCTTAAGATAATAACCACTTTACCGCTTAATACTCCTGCATTAAATAAATGGTTTGTACTTCCGGAAACAATACCGCATTTTGATATTGTAGACACCGGTAAAGCAGATACCACGAGTTTTAAGGATAACTCCAAAACGATTGAACAGACTATAGTCATTACCAGTTTTGATTCAGGCCGGTGGGCATTTCCTTCTTTGCCGGTTGAGTTTTCGGGATTTGCCGGGCAGCCACCTAAAATTGTTTATACAGATTCATTTTATGTAAATGTTTCTTACGCTCCCGCCGACAGTACCAATGAACTTCGTGATATCAAACCCATAATAAAAATTTCAGTTGCTGATTATTTCTGGTATTATATTATTGGTGGAGCGCTGTTGCTGCTGTTGGTTATAATTGTGTTATACAGATATTTTAGAAAGAAGAAACAATTACAGCCAGGAACATCGGTTTCAAATCTTACTCCTTTTGATGAGGCCATGGAGGAGTTAAAAAAACTCAGCCAGTTAAATTTACAGGATGCAGCAGAAATTAAAATGTTTCATACAAAGCTATCGGCTGTATTTAAAAATTACCTGGGCCGCAAACAGTCAAAAAACCTGATGAACGAAACAACCGGCGACCTGTTGATCAGCATCAGCAGAAATAATATACCTCAGGAAGATGTTTCGAAACTGGCAACAGCCCTGCGTTGTACAGATGCTGTTAAATTTGCTAAGTATCTACCTTTATCAAACGAAAGCGAAGATTGCCTGCAGAAGATAAAAGAAACAATTCATTTAACCGAACACAAAACCCCAAACACATAACACTCAACAGATTTTGCTTTTAGACTATTTTAAAAATATAATATTTGGCCAACCCTGGTTTTTGCTGTTGCTGGTTTTAATACCAGTGCTTATCTGGTGGTATGTATCAAAAAATAACCGGCAGCAGGGAGCTATTGCTATTTCAGATATTTCGGCAAAGGGGTTGTCATCCTGGAAGACCGGCTTTCGTCATTTTCCATTTGTACTGAGGTTACTGGCAATTGTGTTTATCATCTTTGCCATTGCCCGGCCACAAACCATATTTGAAGAACAGAATGCCGAAGGCGAGGGGGTGGATATTGTTTTATGTATTGATGTGAGTGGAAGTATGACAGCGCAGGATCTGACACCCAACCGCCTGGAAGCTGCAAAAAATGTTGCTATCGATTTTGTAAATAAAAGGGTTACCGACCGTATTGCTGTTGTTATTTTTTCAGGAGAGAGTTTTACGCAATGCCCATTAACTACCGACAAAAGAGTTTTGGTTTCGGCAATTGAAAATATTCGCAACGGTTTACTGGAAGATGGCACAGCCATCGGCTCTGGGCTTGGAACCAGTGTTGACAGATTACGTGAGAGTAAATCAAAAAGCAAAGTGGTTATCTTATTAACTGACGGAGAAAATAACGGAGGTTTAATTGATCCTGAGACGGCCAAGGAAATTGCTAAAGCATTCCAGGTAAAAGTATATACTATTGGTGTTGGTACCGATGGGTATGCTCCGCAGCCGGTTAATACACCCATGGGCGTTGTAATGCAACAAGGAAAAGTTTCTATTGATGAGAAACTGCTGAAGGAAATTGCAAGGGAAACCGGAGGTAAATATTTTCGGGCAAAGGATAATGAAGGGCTTACCGGCATCTATGCTGAAATAAATGGTCTGGAAAAATCTAAAGTAGAAATTTCAACCAGAACAAGATATACTGAAAAGTTCTTTCCGTTTGTAATACTTGCCCTAACATTACTCTTTTTCGAACTTCTTTTAAAGTTTACGGTATTCCGGAAGTTTCCTTAATTAGTGTAATTCGTTTTAATTCGTGAAATTTGCCACCAATGAATGCAACTGTATATAAAAGCACCGGAAGCTGGTACCAGGTAAAAGATGAAACGGGGAAGCAATACAATGCCCGTATGCTGGGTAAGTTTAAGATTGAGGGACTTACAAGTACCAATCCCATTGCCGTTGGCGACCATGTTGTTATTGGTTCAGATACTGAGAGCAGGGATAATGAATCTGAAATCTCCTTTACCATTACCGAAATAAAAAAACGGAAAAATTACATCACCCGTACATCACCAGCCAATAAACACCAGCATCATATCATCGCATCTAATTTAGACCAGTCGCTTTTATTTGCCACACTTAAAGATCCCAAAACATCGCAGGGTTTTATTGACAGGTTTCTGATTACATCCGAAGCCTATCATATTCCTTCCATCATAGTTTTTAACAAGAGCGATCTGTACCGTAAAAAAGAAGAAGACAAATTTGCAGCTGTAAAAGATATTTATGAAGCGATAGGGTATAAAGTATTATCCATGAGTATTGAAAAAGGAGATGGGGTAGAGGCAGTGAAATCTTTATTAAAAGATAAAGTGACTTTACTCAGCGGGCATTCAGGCGTTGGTAAATCAACTTTTATAAATGCAGTTTTTCCCGAACTGAAATTAAAAACACAGGATGTGAGTGGATGGAGCGGCAAGGGATTGCATACCACCACATTTGCTGAAATGTTTGATTTGCCCGGCGGCGGAAAAATTATTGATACTCCCGGTATACGGGAACTGGGGCTGGTTGATATTTCTAAAAAAGAACTAAGCCATTATTTCCCCGAAATGCGTGCCCTGATAAACGACTGCCAGTTTAATAACTGCATGCATTTAAATGAGCCTGCCTGCGCTGTTAAAGCTTCAGTGGAAGAGGGCGATATCCACATGGATCGTTACATCAGTTATTGCAACATACTGGAAACGATCAATGAAAAAAGTTATTGAAATGGACGACTGACAACAGATGATGTGCTACTGTCGTCTGTAGTCGGTGGTCTGTGGTCTTCTAATATATTCTGTGCTCCAGAAAATGGGCAACTTCCATTACCACATTGTTGTTTTTAGTAAGATTTTTTTTCTGTTGCGGATAAATACTCACACCATTAAAGATATTGTAGTGCAGCGTTAAAAACTGTCCACGGTACTGAAAATCCCAGTCCAGGGTTTCTGCATCATCAATCTGGTTAATGAATTTCACCTTAAGGTCTTTTGCCAGGGTATTGGCAATAGCGTAGAATTTAGAAATACCGCAGTTATCGTCAATAACTGCTTCGGTACAACCGTTGCTTGTTTTTAGTTCATAACACATATAGGTACGGGTTTAGGATTAGAATATTAAGAAACTTAAAAGTGTTTTACCAAACCACTTATCTGCCACCTTTCCACTTTGCCTTACTTGCTTTTTTAGCCGCTTTTTCATCGCCACCTAATAATTTCTCGGCGCCCACATTTCTTCCATCAGTAGGGCAACCCACTTTTTCTTTTTTTCTGAAAATATTGGTGATAAAACAACCGCTTAATAAAAAACAGGCCATTGTAAAACCTAAAAGTATTTTTTTCATGTTTTAAAGATAATATTTTATTATTTACCCTTCCATCTCCTCAATTCCCTCTTCAGGGGTAGGGTTAAACCACCCACTATACATTACGTAATTATCTGCAATCCGGTTTATCTCGCCGCTTATCATCTCCTGGCTGATATCTTTTACCTTTTTTGCAGGTACGCCGGCATATATACTTCCGGGTTCAATTTTAGTATTTTCAAGAACTACTGCACCTGCTGCAATAATGCTGTTACTGCCAACTTCGGCATTATCCATCACTATAGCGCCCATCCCTATGAGCACATTATCCTGTATAACGCATCCATGTACAATTGCATTGTGTCCGATGCTGACATTATTTCCAATTATAGTTCCCGCTTTCTGGTAAGTACAGTGAATTACTGCTCCATCCTGCACGTTTACCTTGTTGCCCATGCGTATAATATTCACATCGCCCCTTAAAACAGCATTAAACCATATACTGCATTGATTACCCATAACCACATCGCCAACTATAGTAGCATTGGGAGCTATATAACATTCGTTGCCAAAAACAGGCAACACGCCTTTTACAGGAAGAATTACAGGCATAAATTTAATTTTTAAGAGAAAAAAATATCGCTAAAGTAAAACCTATTTTATCAAAAAGGAATTCCAAAAAGTATATAGGATTGTATTTTTTTACTTTGATCACTGTACATAGCACTTAACTCCAGAGGGCCAATTGGTGTTTTGTATGCAAAGGTTAAAGAATAGCCGGTTAAGAAAGTTGCTTTTGATGTGCTGTTATTACGGGTAGCAAAATCTTTTACCAGTCCGTTAATGCGCCCAAGTATAAAAATATTATTTGCAGGGTTATATCTTAATCCCAGTTGCAGTGCAGTAACACTTGATGAATTGATTGTTGCTTCCTGTAAACCTGCAAACCTGATCTGATTGCGGAAACTGCCATTAATGCCGCCAATTTGAAAATTATTGAGCACATTGGGTTTATTGGTAAAATTAAGCCCTGCCTGCAGTTCGGAAAAGAAAGTAAACCGTTTGTTTAGTTCGGCAAATAAAGACCCGTCGAAAGTAAAACGGGCAAAATTGTCAAAATTTAAAGTAGATGGCTCTATAAGTACACCGTTTTCATACTGTTTTATTTTAGGTTTTTGATTGTAAACCTGTGCCAGTTCAGTACTTATTTTCAATCCTTTTGTAGGATAAAATATCTGGTTAAGCGTATTGTATTTTAAATACAGGTAACTCTTAAAATTGGTAAACCTTCCTTTTACTTCCGAAAAGGCATTAATGGATGGGCTGTAACGGATATATTCAAATGCAGTACCAATGCCGGCAGCAATTTTATTATTTCCGCTGTTTTGAAAATTCAGGTATGCCTGAGAATAATTTTGTTTGTAGGCACCATTAAGTTTAAAATTATTGTATGCATCGATTGACTGGTTATCGAGTTTGAAACCGGTTAAGAAAGCAACATTTTTTATACGGCCCAGGTACTGAAAATGTTCTGCTTCAACCTGAATACTTTCGCCTAACGAAAGCGATACCATACTGCGTGAATTAGGGAGTAAAAAATCACGGGAAGTTATATTCAGGTTCACATTAATGCCCCTGAACCGGGTATAATACAAGCCTGCTTTTACATACGTGTTAGGATTTTCTTCGGCAGTGAAAATAATTCTTGCAGTGTCTTTTGCAACAGGCTCCAGCGAATAGGAGATACTGCCATAATAACGTGAGCCATAAGCCCTGCGTATACTTTTATTGATCTGGACAGCCGTATAATATTTATGATCGTAAAAATTCATCAGGTGTATTAAAAAAGAAGTGGTGGTTTTTTTCAACCCTTTAACCTCATATTCCGAAATAAAAACCGACTTGTGGTTTATTTCATTTTGTATTTCATCCGGTTCAGAACCCAGGGCATTAATACTATCCGCCAGTTTTTTAAATACCGGATAATATGCTCTGCCGGTCTCAAACCCAACCTGCATAATTTCTTTACTGCTTCCAAAACTGGCTGTATTGTAATCTTCCAGCGGCATGTGAATGTAAATGTTGGTTAAAGGAAGCTCTTCTTTAAAATCACCTGCTTCCCTGAAGAACGCCATCTGCAATAAAACATCTACAGGGTTTTTAATTTTATCAATTTTTGAAAGTCCGGCAGTCACATTGCTGCCAATCACAATATCGGCACCCATTTCCTTTACATTCTTTACCGGAAAATTTCTTACCAGTCCACCATCAACCAGCTTTTTATTATCTCTTGTTACTGCCGAAAAAACAGAAGGGATGGCCATGGTTGCCCGTAGGGCAGTTATGATATTACCTGTATCCATCACTACAAGATCTCCTGTTTCCAGATCGGTTGCCATGCATTTAAACGGAATTTTAAACTGATCAAAATCACGGATATTGTAAACATGATAAAACAACTCCGAAAATTTCATGTTCATTTCCTGCCCGGTAATTACACCGGTAGTTAAACGGATATTATTGTTTATAAAGGGCAGTTCAATGGCAAAACGGCTGTACTGGTCTTTCTCCTCCATAGATAATGTTTGCAGCGGAACATTGTTTGAGAATAAGACATCAAAATCAATATCCTTTCTTAAATTTTCAATGTCATTGCCGCTATAACCAGTTGCATACAAGGCGCCAACAATGGCTCCCATGCTGGTTCCGGTTATATAATCTATTTTAAGGCCTGCACTGTCAATAGCTTTTAAAATACCAATATGAGCTAAGCCTTTAGCACCACCACCACTTAAGGTTAGTCCTATCTTAGGGCGGGCATTATTGTGCTGGGCGAGTAAACATCCAGATGAGATAAAAAAACAAAAAAGGGTAAGAAAAAATTTCATCAAGTAACTTATTAAAAATGCTGCAAGGGAATTAATTGTAAAATTACGAAGTATATACTTTTTAAATTTCCTTTAAAAGTTAATTATTCTCTTTTCACATAAATTAAAACGATGCCTACAATTTAAAGCATTTATAGAGAGATAGCTTTATTTTGCAATAATAAAAGGGATTATGACCAACAGACAGCTTTTTTTAAATCATGTAGGGCAAACATCAGATGCTCCCCTTTGCCTGGAAATTGTAAAGGCAGAGGGATGCAAATTGTTTGATGCGGATGGTAAGGAATACATTGACCTGATTGGCGGTATCAGTGTTTGTAATGTGGGCCACCGGCATCCAAAAGTGATTGAGGCTATAAAAAAGCAATTGGATGATTATCTCCACATCATGGTTTATGGCGAACTGCTGCAAAGTCCGCAGGTACAATATGCAACCAAACTTACCAGTCATTTACCACCCTCATTGAATTCTGTTTTCTTTACAGCCTCAGGCAGCGAAGCAACTGAAGGAGCTATGAAACTGGCCAAAAGGTTTCAGAACCGTACACAGATTGTCTCTTTTAAAAAGTCTTATCACGGCAGTACACAAGGTGCATTAAGTGTGATGGGCAGCGAATACTGGCAGCAGGCTTTTCGCCCATTGTTACCCGATATACTGCAACTTAATTATAATTCTTTTGAAGATTTAGAAAACATAACTGAACGAACTGCCTGTGTAATTGCCGAAACCATACAGGCCGAAGCAGGTGTGCTGGTACCACAAAACAATTGGCTGAAAGCGCTGAGAAAAAAATGTGATGAGACAGGAACACTTTTAATACTGGACGAAATACAATGTGGCTTTGGCCGTAATGGATCGCTTTGGGCTTTTGAACAGTTTGATGTGGTGCCCGATATTTTGTTATTGGGCAAAGCATTGGGTGGAGGAATGCCCCTGGGCGCTTTTGTAGCCGATAAAAAAATAATGGATTCTTTTACACATGATCCGGTGCTGGGGCATATCAACACGTTTGGCGGCCACCCCGTTTGCTGTGCAGCAGGACTGGCAGCATTTAATGTATTGCTTGATGAAAAACTTATTGAATCAGTAGGTGAAAAAGAAAAACAGTTTCTTTCCTTGCTTCAACATCCTAAAATTAAACATGTAAGAAGCCGTGGTTTAATGATGGCAGTAGAATTTGAAAGTTTTGAAATAAATAAAAAAGTTATTGATGCTTTAACCGATTCTTCAATAAAGTCAACTGGTGTTTTTACAGATTGGTTTTTATTTGCCGCAAACTGTTTACGTATTGTGCCGCCATTAACCATCAGCGTAGCGGAAATAGATATCGCCTGTAAAAAAGTAATTAAAACACTTGACTCGCTTTAAAAGTATAGTATGAAAAAACTCACGAAAAGGATACTTTATATAATAGGGACATTGTTAGCTGTTTATCTTTTGTTGTTGATACCCGATGCTCTCGAAAAACCCCCTGCAATTGATACCGGTAAAAAACCATTTGCCTGGAACCGGGATGATCAGTGGGGGCAGATGGAAGAATTGTTTAAAGCGGCAAAGCAAATGAAGAGTACCGAGCTAGACTCATTTATCCTTTCTCGTAAAATTATGGCTGAGTATGAAATACAGCAAGTGGAAAACGCTCTGGTAATAGCATCCGACACAACCTGGAATATTATTGAAAATAATTTTTTTGTATTGGCTTCGCTGATTGCAGTAAAACAAGATGAAGCCGGCTGGTTTACCAATTATTACAACAGGGTCAGGAACGAAGTAAAAAAGCAATCGCAGCAATGGGATATGAATGAACCTGCAGACAGGGACAGGGTATATACTTTATTATACGGCATGCGTGCTGCAGTTGAAGAAGTGATGTTACAATCAGACAGTCTGCATTTTCCGGCGGCCATGTTGGTAAAAAATGAACGGTCGGTAACAGCTTCATCTTCTGTTTTTGGTATTGAAGTGCATAGCGGTGACTTGCTGGTATCACGTGGCGGTGCCGAAGTTTCGGCATTGATAGCGAGGGGCAATGATTATCCCGGTAATTTTTCTCATATCGCATTGATTTATGTTGATGAAAAGACAAAGCAGCCATATCTGATTGAAGCACATATTGAAAAAGGAGTAGCCATCGCTTCGGTAGCAGAATATGAAAATGATAAGAAGCTGAGATTTATGGTAATGAGGCCCCGAGCCGATTTACCTGCATTACAGACTGATCCGATGCTTCCGCAGAAAGCAGCTTTGCAAATGTTTGCAGCAGCGGCTGAGCGGCATATACCTTATGACTTTAAAATGAATTTTTACGACAGCTCCGAAATGTTTTGCTCCGAAGTTGCTTCCTGTGCTTACCAGAAAAACGGAATTCAGATCTGGAAATATTCTTCCACCATTTCATCGCAGGGTGTTGTAAACTGGCTGCATGATTTTGGTGTAGAAAATTTTGTAACTCAAATGCCATCCGATCTTGAGTACGATCCGCAACTTTCGGTAGTGGCAGAATGGCGTGACACTGAAACTTTATATAAAGATCATATTGATAATGCAGCCATGGATGCAATACTTGAAAAAGCAAATGCCGGCCAACAGATCGGGTATAGTATATGGCAATTGCCATTTGTAAGAATAGTGAAAGGTTTCTGCATCCTGAAAAACCTTGTTGGAAAAACAGGAATGATTCCGGAAGGAATGAGTGCAACAAGAGCTTTAAAGAATCAACATTTTGTTGCCATGCATGTTAAGGTGAAAAATAAAACAATTCAACTGGCCGATGTATTTACAAAGCAGCAAGGTTATAAGCCACCATATTGGCAGTTAATACAGTTTGCAAAGACGGCAGCTTCAGAAAAATAAAAGCCTGCCATTTATTTTGACAGGCTAAAAAAATCGTTTTTATTGTGGCTGACCGAAATCTGACAGATTGTATGCATCAAATGCAGCCTTGTCGCCATAAGGGCCAAGGTATTTTGCACTGCCAAAACCCAACATTGGGAAAAATACTATGCCAGCTAAAACAAGGCCTGCCGTATAACCTTCATCTTTACCAAAGCTTTTCGACAGCATATTATATGTCCATACAAGATAAACAATATTGACAATCGGAATCAACATCAACAGCAGCCACCACCAGGGCTTACCAACAATTTTTAAAAGAATGTAAGTGTTGTAAACCGGAACAATGGCAGCCCAACCTTCCTGGCCTGCTTTTACAAAAATTTTCCACATGGCGGCAATCATGAAAACTATAACCGCCAATATGAATACAACAAATATTATAATAAAGACAATGCCTAATGCCATCATAACAGTTGGGTTTTAAGGTTAATTAATTATCTAATGTAATAATAATGTTTGAAAAATTCAGCAGTATAATTTCAAGTTCTTTAATCCGGATGATAAACCCTCTCAGCGCTTTTATAAACAATAGTTTTATCAAGCGTCATTGTTTTTGTTTTTTGCTGCAGATACATGTCCACCTGGTCGTCAAAATGTTTGTTACCTGGTTTTGCACTGGCGCCATACATGTTGATGGTTTCAATCGTTGGTAATTTATCTTTTTCAAAACGAACAAACATAATCAACCCATCGCCGCCAATTGATTTTAATTTTCCGTTTGCATAAGGTTCTGTCCATTGTGGCGATAACAGATCGGGGAAACCACTAAGCGGCCATTCCTTCCCACCTCTAACCAGTTTTTGTATATCACCAAGCCCTAAATCGGTTGTGCCAAAATTGCTTTGCATATAGTTATCTACATACCTGAAAGTTTCTGCTGCTTCATTTTTTGTAATCAGTCTTGACGGCTGTCCCACTAATTGTTTTTTAAGATATTCGTAAGTCAGCAGAAATATAGCAGCACCTTTGCTGTTTACATCACCACTTTTATCCCATCTTTTAAAAGTTGAAATTAAAGAAGCTATTTCCGGGAATTCAGTTTCACTCAATGAAATCATCGAATCCAGTTTGTAAGGGTATTGCATTTTTGCAGGAAGCTGTTTGTCAAATTTTATCTGTTTGAATTTTTCGTAACTCAGCTTTTCATTTTGTGGAAACAGTTCCAGAAACCGTACACTGCGGTTAAGATGATATTCTTCCCATCCATCAGTTTTTGCAAAAGCAGAGGCTTTTAAATTATCAGCTTCGGCTGTTGCCAAAAAAGAAGAATGATTAGTATTGAACAGAAATCCGCTTTTAGGATTGATGTACTGCGGTAAATCTTTTTCGGGCCTGAACTGGGTCCATAATGTTTTGGAAGTATTACCGGGAACGGTTTTCTTCCAGTTGTAATTTGCCGATGCATCTCTTACCGGCATTAAAGCGTTGTTGATATAAAATATGGTATCGTATCTGTCGGCATACATAGTATTGAACATACTAAGCTCCTGCCTGTTCAATGCAGCATAAAACTCTGTAAAATTTTTTGCCTTGTTCATCTGGTACCATTGGTCAAGTACAGCAATCTTCATATTAGCTCCAAGCCGCATGGAAAAGAACCCCTGTTCGTTTTTCATGGTGGCGCCATACTTGCTCCAGTAAATTTTTCTTTTTACATTAATGGGGATACCTTTTATCTTAAGCTTTATCGTTTTCACTTCCAGGTCAACCCATGCTCCGTCAAATTTATATTGCATTGCATTATCGGAATTCATCTCAAGTTGAAATTCATCAAGCCTGTCGCAGAAGTTAACTGTATGTGCCCAGCCGAGGTTTTCATTGGTACCATGCAATATGCATGGGCCACCAGCTAATAAACCTCCCATCACATTCAATCCTTCATCGCTGTTGAGATGTGCTTCATAAAATGCCTGTGGCCCTGTATTAGGCTGGTGTGCATTAATTAAAAGAAATGCTTCGCCTGTTGTTGTTTTTGATGGACTGATTGCTGCGGAGTTACTTCCTTTTTTGTTTAACTCGGGCGCTTCCCATTCGCTGTTATTAAATATTCTGACCAATGCCTGGTCGGCTCCGTTAAATATGGTTAAGGCAAATACCGAAGAAGAAACATATTCCTTTACAGTAACAGGGAATATTTTTTTATGCAGTATTTCTTCGGGATGTTTTTTGGCATAAGCATTCAGGCCCTGTACATAACCGTCAATCAGTTTTAAAAATCCGGGTGTAAGGGTATTCCATTTCTCTTCGGTTATTTCCCGGCAGCGGAATAAAGCAAAAGCATAATCACCGGCAGCTCCTTTTTTACCCTGTACCCTGGCCATGAGGTTTTTTGCCGGCAGTATAACTTCCTGCATGCTTTTAAAATCATCTTCGGCTTCGGCCCATGCCAGACCGTAAGCAACTTCAGCATCTGTTTTGGCAAATATATGCGGCACGCCAAAAGAATCCCTTACTATATCAATAGTTGCGGGATTGATGTTGACCTGTGAAAAAGAACTGTTAAATAAAAGAATGGAAAACAGAAACAGAATTAATTTCTTCATGGAAGTTGTGTACAGGTTTATTGTTACTGATGGTTTTGTTACTCAATAAAGATATGATGTAAAAGAATTCAATCCTGAAAAAAAAACAACCTGGCTGACTTAAAAGATTACGAGAATCTGAAGCAGGGCTTAAAAAATAATTTGCTTTATTCAATACCAATGATTTACTTTGTAATTCAAAGTGCTTTTTATATGGACAAACAGCAACAACCTTTGGATGACCTGCAACACATCAAAAACATGATGGAACGCAGTAGCCGTTTTATAAGCCTGAGCGGTTTAAGTGGAGTAGCCGCCGGCATTTGTGCATTGGGCGGTGCCTGGTTTGCCAGCCAGAAAATTCATTGCTGGGTAAAAGGCGATTGCCAGCTTAGTGTATTGCTCAGTTCGTCAGGGAGAGAACTGATCAATGACCTGTTCTGGATTGCAACCCTCACTTTTATCGGTGCATTTATTTCGGCTTTTGTTTTTACGTATTTGAGAAGTAAGAAGAGCGGCATACCCATGTGGGGAACTACTACAGTACGTTTATTCTGGAATATGGTGATACCATTAACTGTTGGTGCCATCTTTTTATTCAGAATGATGCAGATGGGTGAGTACCAGTTGGTGGCACCGGGCTGTTTAATATTTTACGGACTAGCTCTTGTAAATGCCAGTAAGTATACTTTAGGCGAAATAAGGTATTTGGGCTACGGTCAGATTGTGCTCGGCCTGTTTAATTTGTGGTGGATAGGATATGGTTTACAGTTCTGGGCGATGGGCTTTGGAGTTTTGCATATTGTTTATGGTGTAATGATGTGGTGGAAGTATGAACGGAAATAATATTGATGGGATTTTTAAAACGGCTTACTGTTTTAAAAAGACGATCAGTAATACCGGACAGAGAAGAATTAATGAATTTTGAAATTGTAGCGGTATAAAAATATTTGGCCGAATGAGTAACCCGATAGAAAATCTGAATAAAATTTTTGACAGCCGTATCCGCCTGGGCATCATGAGTGCCCTGATGGTGAATGATGCAGTTAGTTTTAATGAATTGAAGGAATTGCTGGACATTACAGACGGCAACCTGGCCAGCCATTTAAAAACACTGGAGGAGAGCGGGTTTGTAAAATTTCAGAAAGGATTCATCGGCAGGAAAACAAACACCACATATTCTATAACGAAAACAGGTGAGAAGGAGTTTAAGCTTCATCTTGATGCACTTGCAAAAATGATAGGATCTGTAAAATGATTTTTTTTATACAATCACTTTGAAATACAAAGTACTTTTTATAACAAAAAAAATAGTAAAACGAATCTGTCATGAAATTCTATTCTTTAATTAAACGATTCAGGTCGGCTGTGCTTGTTTATCTCACTCACCAGATGGCATTACCATTACTGAAACTGATAAGGCAACCTGAAGTATTTCCTTTTACGGTTGAGGAATTAAAAAAGTTTCCGGATATGACGCTGGGAAAAGACCTGGTGACTTTTTTAGAGACAAAAGACCTGGGGCTGTTGCCACATTATGCCAGGCATGATATCAAACATATTTTGCTGGATTATGATACCACCGATGAAGGCGAAGGTAGTTTGCAGTGTTTTATGTTAGGTAACGGCCACGTTTCTTTTCCGGTTATTGCAACTGTATTATATGGTTTTGTAACCATGCCGGAACACTGGACAAGTTTCAGGATAGCTTATAGAAGAGGAAAAAATACAGCAGCTATTTCAAGCTGGAAATGGTTTGAGATACTGGATGAACCTACTGCTTTGCTGAAACAAAGAATTAACGGATAAAAGAATTTAATTAAGGATTAAACTTAAAATAATAAAAAATGAAACAGAGGTGGTTTAAAAGAAGGGGATGGATCTACATACCTGTTAATCCCCTGGGTTATATTGTAACCGGGTTGGCAATTATATTTATAGTTCCCGTTGTGCTGGCCATTGACAGGAACACATATTCGATTACCGATGAACTTTATAAAATATTTATTTATGGAACCTGTATAGCCTTTTGGTGGAAATGGGTAGCCGATAAAACTTCACATCACAGATAATATGAAACTGATTAAATCATTTGCATTTGCATGGAACGGAATAAAAATCTGTTTTACCGGTGAACTGAATTTCAAGGTTCATATACTGCTTGCTGCTGTTGCCGTATTGTTTGGAATACTGTTTAATGTATCAATTAACGAATGGATAATTATATTGTTTTGTATTGCTTTTGTTTTGGCTATGGAGATGCTGAATACTGCAATTGAGCATTTGTCTGATATTGTTCATCATGACAAACACCCCGGTATAAAGAAGGTAAAAGATATAGCGGCAGGCGCTGTTTTGGTATCAGCCATATTCAGCCTGGTAACGGGGCTTATTATTTTCGTACCTAAAATAATTCTGTATTTTAAAACGATATAAAATGAAAGCAGCTTTTTCGTTTCAGCAATTGTTATTTGCTTTTTGTGTCTTCATCGGGTTGTTACTGGCGGCACGTATGGTTTATTCGGGTAGTTTTCATTATTTGTTTTTGGTATGGAATATCTTTATTGCCTGGATACCATTTGTCATCAGCAGTTTATTTAAAAAGATGACAGAAAAAAGCAAATGGAAACAGGTTTTGGTATTTTGTTGCTGGCTGGTTTTTTTTCCAAACGCATTATATATTGTAACAGACCTGATACACCTTCAGATTGAAAGTATCGTTCCAAAATGGTTTGATGCAGTGCTGCTGTTTTCATCCTCGGTAGTTGGTCTGATGATGGCCTTTGCTTCATTATACAGGGTTGAAAAATATTTACATAAAACCGTAAATAAAAAATGGCACTCTCCTTTAATAATGGCAATACTTTTTTTGGGCTCCTTTGGGGTTTACCTTGGCAGATTTTTACGCTGGAACAGTTGGGATATTTTAAGTAATCCTTTTCAACTGCTGTTGTCAATTAGTCATCGTATCATTTATCCTGTTGATTATTTGAATACCTGGGGTATCACTATCATCTTCACCACATTTTTTTATCTGCTTTATGTTTCTATAAAAAAATTGCCCGGCTATTTAAGCCAGGCAAATAATTAATAAATATTTAAAGCAGGTTAAAAATCCAGCCCCAATGCAAAATACAAAATGGGCTTTCCTTTAAAGAAACCACTCATTGGCCAGGCCGCATCAAACTTTACAAAATAACCAAGCAGTGTACTTCGGGCACCAAAACCATAACCGCCTGCAAAAGGACCAAGGCCACCCGATTTTACCCGTACAGTTAATGGTCCGGGCCGGCCATCTGGTAATGGTGTGTTGTATGCAATAGTTGGCCGCTCTAATTTGTCATAGGCGCCATTCCAGGCGGTACCTAAATCAATAAACTGTATTATCTGAAAATTATTTAAGAATGCATTATTAATAGTAGTGTTAAAGAAAGTTGATACAACGGGTAACCTGAACTCACTGTTTATTACTACTGCGTTATTACCATTTGCAACATTTTGAATATATCCCCGCATGTTAACTGCTAAACTTTGAAACGCATAATCCTGATCATTGGCCGGAGGATTGCTGGTATTAAAATATCTTTCCTTTATCAACCGGTTATTCTCGTCGAATTTCTGATTTTGTCCAAACATCAGCCAACCATCAACACCACCCAGGTAATAGATCATTTTTTGATTGCCCCAACTGAAGTCACCGGCGGCTCTTCCGGCCCATATAAAGTTGCGGTGAATGGGGTAGTAGTAACGGGCATCAAATCCAAAATTAAAAGTTGTTGGCCCGTCGGCAAACTGGACTTTATTTATCTGCCGGTTCCAGTCAATAAAAAACTTATAGCGCAAGCCATTCCAGATATTCATGGTGGGGTTCAGGCTGTTGTCATAAACGTACTCCAGATGTGTAGTGGAATAAAGTGTACGCTGATTGGACAGGCCCAGTAAAGCTGGACTGTTAATATTTGAGACTACAACAGCGTTGTCAGATCTTATTCCTGTTGATAAGCGAATGCTTTTAGTGGGATCAAATGGATAACTCACATTTACCTGGTACAGGTTCGTGAATATTTTTCCGGGACTGTTTACTACTGAGCCGCTGTTGTCAAGCACGCCAAAATCGTAATTAACCACGTTACGGTAATAAGTGGCTCCCCAGTCAATCCTGCGCTTATAATTCTGATAACTCATAAACCATTCGTTATCTTTTAAATTGCTGCCGATTTTAAAACCACCTGTTATTCTTACATCTTCCAGAAGTTCAGAAGTTCCCATTCGGATAAGGCCATTTAATACAGAGCCTGAGTTGAGCATAATTGGCCCTGAACCACCAGCATAAGTCTGGTAGCGGTTAAGTAAAACGCCTGTGCTGAAACCTGCCGAACCATAATCAACCGAAAACTTTGGTGGCTTATACCTGAATTTTTTTATTGTTTTTAAAACATCATATTTATTTTCTGTTACAACAGTTCCTTGCGTATTACCGCTGCTGTCTTTTTTCTCATTGGCAAATTCCGTTTGAAAAAAATCATCATCTTTTTTGGCAGTGTCTGCAACTGCAATAAATTTATTTACTGCAGCGGTATCTTTATATTCACCCATTACTTTTTTCATGTACTCAGTTGGCTGGGCAGTAATATTCCGGCGGCGTAAAGTGTTTTCATCAATCTTTAATTTGTATAAAACCTTTTCATCGCTTTGGCGGGTAACTTCACTTACCTGGTTATTGTCTCCTGCAATACGGGTTTCGCCCAAAGTGCTTTGGTAATTTGTAAGTGGGAAAGTATAAGCCGAATCATTTGTAATAGAAACAACGGCAACCGAGTCAATATCTGTTTTCTTAAATACTTTCAGTGTGCTGTCCACTTCTTTGGCCGATGGGTTGCGTAATATTTCATCGCCAATTAAAACAAGGGTATCGAGCCCCACTTTTTTTGTTGTAAAAAATCCTGCATAGCGGTTGCCAACACCGTTTTCATCACTTACAAACGTAAAGTGATTTTCGTTGTACTGCATGGGGTAACGGGCATTACCATATTTGAGGTTTGATAACTGGGAGATCTGATTCAACTCTGGCTTATCACCAAAATCGGTAATTAAAAAGATGTTGTATTTACTATCGCTGGGTAATACCGTTTCGTTGCCTTTTGCCGAAGCAGTTGGCCTGTTGCTCGAAAAAATAATTCCTGTTTTGTTTGGGAACGCAACGAATGATGCATCCAGGTCGTCGTACACATCGTTGGTAATCTGTTTTATTTTTTCACTTTGCAGCTCAAGCGTATAAATATCGGTATGTCCGTTTTTAACTGCAGATAATAAAAGTGTATTGCTGTTGAGCATGTACTTCATATCCTGTACCTGATCAAATTGTTTGGTAAGATCAATTTTGTATTGTTTAAACCGGGTAATGATATCGTAAACAAACAGGTTAAGTTTTCCCTCCTTAACATAAAGAACAGCGAACCTGGTTCCTTTGGGGTCCCATGCTGTCATAGGATAGTTAGGGTTTATTTCATTTTTATAACTGCGTACCCCAAATTTCAGCATGGTTTTGTTTTCAAAATCATCGTAATAAATTACCCGTACAATACCTTTTTTAAATTGTGTTACCACATAAGAATTGTTACGTTTATTTGGGTTTACGTTAAAACGGAAATAATCCAGGCGGCTGTTTATGTCAAAGCCGTCAATATAACTTCCTTTGGGATAGGGTTTTCTTTTAGTGATGTCCCTGTAATATTTTTCATCCTGGTATTCCATGAATTCAACCAGTACTTCTTTAAATTTCTTTTTGCATACCTGCAGGCAGGCTTTGTTTAAATTTTTATATAAGGTGGCTAAATAAAGCAGGTAGGTAACATTTTCCTTTTTATACTTTTCTTCAATAAAATACCAAAAGGCATGGCCGGCAATTTGTGGCCTGGCAAAAGCGAACTTGCTGAATTTGGTATAGTTTCCACTCAGTATTTCGCTTTTCAGTTCATCATCCAGCTCGGTGCTCCAGTTTTGGCCCAGGTACGAAATGTAGCCATCTGTTAACCATTTTGGTAAATCAAGCAAGGCCTGGTTGCCGGCTATTTCACCAATATCATCACCAAACAAACGGTTCTCCGTTAATATCTGGGCAATTCCTTTTCTTACCTGTAGTCTTAGTTTCTGATGATCAGCTTCAAAGTAAACCACCATTTTATTGTTTACCAGTTTTGTGCCGCCGTTGTTTTGCCAGTCTATACCCAGGCCAATATTACTCTGTTGCATATCGGCATACTCATTATATAAAATGATATTTGCCCTTCTTTGTAAACTGTACTCAGCAGCCGATTCCATCTGTGGTAATTCTTTTTCGGCGCTCTGGGCTATAAATTTGGCAAGCTCTTCACCATTTTGATAATAATAAACGTTGAAATTTTTGGTTTGGTAATAGTACCACTTGAATTTTTTAAACTGAACCCTGTTCTTTCCAAATTCAACAGCATTCACCTGTGCATTTGCAACAGCAGCACTTATAATAATGAAAAAGGAAATTAGAGATATTCTGCTGAACTTTGCCATACGCTTATATTGATATTGAGGATTAAAATTACTTTATTCGGGTTAATCATTAAAAAACAATTTAACTCCCATTATGTTAAAAATAAAATCGTTTGTTTTCAGTCCCATACAGGAAAATACGTATTTACTGTATAATGAGTTTAATGATTGTGTAATTATTGACCCTGGATGCTACTTTCCCGAAGAACAGGATGAGCTGAAAAGCTTTATTACACAGAGTAATTTAAAGCCGGTAATGCTGCTTAATACCCATTGCCATCTGGATCATGTGTTCGGGAACAAGTTTGTAGCCGAAACCTACGGGCTTACACTTCAATTGCACGCTAAAGAGAAAACGTTGCTGGACTATGCGCCCACATCGGGTTTAATGTATAATATGCCCTTTGATAATTATACTGGCGAATACATTTATTTAAAGGAAAACGATATTGTTAAATTTGGAGATGATGAATTGAAAGTGATTGAGGCTCCGGGCCACTCACCCGGACATATTTGCTTTTACTGCGTCAAACAGCATTTTATCATCAGTGGCGATGTGTTGTTTAACCGGAGTATTGGCCGTACCGATTTACCCGGAGGCAATCATCAAACCTTGATAAAAAATATAAGGGAGAAACTATTTATACTGCCCGAAGAAACGAAAGTGTACAGCGGCCATGGACCGGAGACGACGATTGGCGAAGAAAAAAAGTACAACCCGTTTTTGAATTGAGTTAAGGGCTCAAAATCAGTTCATCCCCGTCAGAGGCGAAGCAGATTTTATTCTTAAATATTATTTGAGTATTTTACCATTCGGTTTTTTTAATTGAACAATGTTTTAAATTAAACACTATGAAATCTGTTAAGTTTTTTGCTCCATTATTTCTGTTCCTGGCATTTTGTTTTATTTATCCTGCAGATGCACATGCGCAGCGGGGAATTGTAAAGCGGCAGATAAAGAAGGATATGGAAAAAAAATATGCTGATTCGCAGCGGGTAAAAGGCAAAACCGAGCTGGAAAAAATTACTTACGAAAACGACAAGCGTTATAAAGACCCCACCAATAAGGTGCAGGCTACCATCTCATTTGAGGATAAAGAGATTAATAAAAAAGGCGATGTAAAAAAGACAATGGTACAAAAAATTGTATTTGGCAAAATCGGTGAGTGTATAGTGATGAATGAAGGAGATAAGGATGAATCCTGGATGATTTATAATTATGCAGATAAAGCAAATTATATAGTGGATGTAAAAAAGAGAACTGCTATGAAGATGCCGCTGATCAATATGCAGAAAATGGCAGAGGCCAGTGCAAAAAAAGATGCTGAAAAAAATGTTACCGGTAATAACAGTTCCTGGAAGGCGACCGGCGAAAAACAGAATATTAATGGCTACAACTGTACAAAATACATTTATACTTATAACGACAACAGAAACTATTCAAGTATGGATGTATGGATGAGTACAGAGTTGAGTTTAAACCTCGGCGATAATTATATGTTTGGCGCAAGATTAAATGCCTATAAATTCCCTGCCAATCCGCAATACAAAGAAATGGCCAATGGGTTTATCATACGATCGGTATTGTATGATAAAAAAGGCAATCCTGTATCGCAACGTGATTTGAAAGAGTTTAAAAAAACTGCTGATGAACAGTACTTTGATATGAGCAAGTTTAAGGTAACCGATGTAATGGGGTTCCTTTAGATTCTTTCCTGGCACAATTCAATCAAAACGCCGTTGGTTCCTTTTGGATGTAAGAAGCATACCAGTTTATTATCGGCTCCGGCCTTGGGTTCTTCATTCAGTAAAATAAAACCCTCGCCTTGTAAGCGTTTCATTTCGGCTTTAATATCGGTAACATCAAAAGCAATATGGTGCAGGCCTTCGCCTTTTCGTTCAATGAATTTAGCAATTACGCCATTAGGGTCGGTACTTTCAAGTAATTCAATCTTGGTTTCACCTTTTTGGAAGAAAGCGGTATTCACTTTTTCAGATTCTACCATTTCTGTCTTATAACACTGACTATTCAGCAGCTTTTCGAACAAAGGAATGGATATTGCAAGATCTTTTACAGCAATGCCGATATGTTCTGTTTTTTGCATGATATGTTTTAACTGGTTTACGATTTCGGTAAAATGCTCGTTAAACCTGGAATTGGCTGCTAAAATAGAACCTTTTACAGTAAATTTGCACTATTACGAACAGAAACTAAACAGATTGATTTTATGTTGAAATTGCCTATTTATTTAGATAATAACGCTACCACACCCATGGATCCCAGGGTGCTGGAAGCTATGACCCCATATTTTTTAGAGCATTTTGGAAATGCCGCAAGCCGTAATCACCCTTTTGGCTGGGAGGCTGAGGAGGCTGTGGATTATGCACGTGAGCAGGTAGCTAAACTTATTGGCGCCGATCCTAAAGAAATAATTTTTACATCGGGTGCTACCGAAGGAGATAACCTTGCCATTAAAGGAGTTTATGAAATGTATGCCAGCAAAGGCAATCATATCATTACTGCAACAACAGAGCATAAAGCAGTTTTAGATACCTGTAAACATATTGAAAAAATTGGAGGTGAAGTAACTTACCTGCAGGTTAATGCTGAAGGATTGATTGATTTAAAGGAACTGGAAGCAGCAATTAAACCTACTACTATCCTCATTTCCCTCATGTATGCCAATAATGAAATTGGTGTGGTGATGCCAATCAAAGAGATCAGCGCTATTGCACGTAAACATGGAGTTTTATTGTTTACTGATGGCACACAGGCTGTAGGTAAAATTCCTGTTGATGTAAATAAAGATGGAATTGACCTGATGGCATTCAGTGCTCATAAAATGTACGGACCTAAAGGTGTTGGTGCATTGTATGTGCGTCGTAAAAACCCAAGGGTAAAAGTTACTGCCCAAATGGATGGTGGCGGCCACGAACGTGGTATGCGTAGCGGAACATTAAACGTTCCTGGTATTGTTGGTTTTGGTAAAGCCTGCGAAGTTTGTATGCTGGATATGGAAGAAGATACCAAACGAATCAGCAAGATGAGAGATCACCTGGAAACAGAATTAATGAAACTTGAAGAAGCCTATGTAAATGGCAGCCGTGAACATCGTTTACCACATGTCGCCAATATTTCTTTCAAGCATGTGGAAGGAGAAGGTTTGCTGATGGGCTTTAATAAAAACATTGCATTAAGCAGCGGATCGGCCTGTACATCTGCCTCCTTAGAACCTAGCTATGTACTGAAAGCACTGGGCCTGGGAGATGACCTTGCGCACTCTTCTCTACGTTTTGGTTTAGGAAGATTTACAACAGACGAGCAAATTGAGTACACCATCAAAGCAATAAGTGAAACGGTTTTAAAGTTAAGAGAAATGAGTCCGCTTTGGGAAATGTATAAGGAAGGCATAGATTTGAGTACGATTGAGTGGGCAGCACACTAAAATAATGTGCTAATTAGCAAATGTGCTGATTTGCTAATTAGTAAAAACAATTTTAAATTTTTGATATGCACAATTAGCACATTGGCATATCAGCACATTAGCAAATTATAATATCATGGCATATTCAGAAAAAGTAATCGATCACTACCAAAACCCAAAAAATGTGGGTACGTTGGATAAAAGTGCTAAAAATGTAGGTACCGGTTTAGTTGGAGCTCCCGAGTGTGGCGACGTTATGCGTCTTCAGATTGAGGTTGATGATGCAACAGGTATGATTACCGATGCCAAATTTAAAACCTTTGGATGCGGCTCTGCTATTGCTTCTTCTTCATTAGCTACTGAGTGGCTAAAAGGAAAAAGCGTAGATGAGGCATTGAAGATTGACAATATGGACATCGTGGAAGAGTTAAACCTTCCTCCGGTAAAAATACATTGCAGTGTTTTGGCCGAAGATGCAATCAAATCAGCCATCAACGACTACCGCGTTAAAAACGGTTTGGAAGAAATTAAGTTTGAGGAGAGTGTAGTACATTAATAAGCTGCAAGTTGTTAGCTGTTAGCTGTTAGCAGATAATGCTGGGCTAAAGGCTAATAGCTAAAGGCTAATAGCTAAAAAATGGTAGCAACAGAAAACAGCATATTTATCAGCGACAAAGCAAAAGCCAAAGTTTTACAACTTATGGAAGAAGCTGGAGTAACCGGTGATGAGACTCAATTTTTAAGAGTGGGCGTTGTTGGTGGAGGATGCAGCGGCCTTAGTTATAAAATGGATTTTGATAATGAAGTAAAACCAATGGACCAGGTTTTTGAGGACAAAGGAATTAAGATTGTATGCGACCTGAAAAGTTTTTTATATCTCGTTAATACTGAGCTTGAGTTTAGCGATGGCTTGAATGGAAAAGGATTTTATTTTAATAATCCTAATGCCAGCCGAAGTTGTGGTTGTGGCGAAAGTTTTGCGGTTTAAAAAAAATAAAAAGATTTAATAGCCTCCTTAATTTACGGGAGGCTTTTTTTGTACGGGAAATTTTTTAATTGATGTGGTTAAACAACAAATTTCGCCATAAGGGCATATTGTTATATGAAAAAGGATTCAGAAACCTCTTCAGAAAAATTCTGATTAATTCCTGATATCCGCAAATAATACAATTTTTTTTCATAAAAGGCTGCATTATATATTACAATACGACCTGCGTTTAAGGTTATATTACCCGTTATATAGTAAATTGCAGCAATTTTAAAAATTCATGTGGAGCATTTGTAAAAAAGAACTCAACCAGTTTTTCAGTAACCTTACGGGTTATATTGCCATTATTCTTTTTTTGTTGATCAATGGGGTATTCCTGTTTATGCTGAACGACAGCAGCATTTTTGAATTTGGGTATGCATCCCTTGATAAATTTTTTGAGCTGGCCCCATGGATATTGATGTTTCTGGTACCGGCAATTACCATGCGTTCCCTGTCAGATGAATTTAAAGCCGGCACATTTGAAATTCTAAAAACAAAACCATTATCATCCTGGCAAATCGTTTTAGGTAAATACTTTTCCATACTGGTTGTTTTGTTGCTGGCTATTCTACCTACTGTTATTTATATCATAACCATTAAAGTACTGGCTGCACAGGGAGGTATTGACAGTGGCGGTATTACCGGAAGTTATATTGGACTGTTTTTACTGGCCGCTGTATTTGCTGCCATTGGTTTGTGTTGCAGCGGTTTTACCTCAAATGCAGTGGTTGCCTTTTTAATAAGTGCATTCAGTTGCCTGCTCATATATTTTGGATTTAATGCACTGAGTAAACTGCCCTTTTTTGCAAATGGGCTAGATTATTATATTGAAATGCTTGGGATTGACTTTCATTACAGAAGTATCAGCAGGGGAGTTTTAGATAGCCGTGATCTTGTTTATTTTCTCAGTATAATTTTTCTGTTCTTATTAATTACTGTAAAAAATCTCCATAAAAAATAATCTTATCCTTACTACTTATTTTGAAGTAGTAAGGATAACAAATGAACATGAATACGATAGTAAAGAAAATATGGAAAAGTAAACTCTGGTTATTGATAACCATGGTTGCGCTGGTTGCTGTAAACTGGCTGGCATCTTTATACCACAGCCGTATTGATTTTACAAATGAAAAAAGGTTTACCCTTTCGTCGCCAACAAAAAAGGTTTTGCAAAAACTGGATGATGTGGTCCAGGTTGATGTTTTTTTAAAAGGAGATTTTCCCAGTGGGTTCAAAAAATTAGCCAACAGCACCAATGAAGTACTTGGTGAGTTTAAAGAGATTGCAGGAAAGAAATTGCAATACAGGTTTATCAGTCCCGATGAAAATGTAGAAGGAACAAATGTACTGTGGGCCGATACGCTGAGTGCACTGGGCTTTTATCCGATCAACCTTACATCGCAGATAAAAGAAGGGCAGCAACAGCAGAATATTTATCCTGTTGCCTTTGTTCATTACCAGGAAAACATTTTACCTGTAATGTTGTACCAGGGTAAAACAAAAGCCATTACCTATCCCGAGATTAACAGTGCCGAAGCCATGATGGAATTTAATTTCATCAGCGCTATTGACAAACTGATGCAGAAAGAAAAACCTGTAATTGGTTATGCTGTTGGTAATGGAGAACCTACCAGTTATAATGTTGAGGACCTGGTGCAGAATACCTTGCAGGAAGAATACCAGTTTTACTCAATAAACCCCAATACACAGTCTGCCATTCCAAAAGAATTTAAAGTGCTGTTTGTTGTAAAACCAACAGATCCGTTTACTGATGAAGCCAAGTTAAAACTTGATCAGTATGTAATGAACGGTGGAAAGGTTTTGTTTTTTATTGATAAATTAAATGCCGAACTTGATAGCCTGCAAAGTAAAAAGGGGCAGGTAATTGCTTACGACCGCGAACTTGAACTGAATGACCTGCTGTTTAAATACGGCGCAAGAATTAATGCTGATCTGGTGATGGATCTTCAGTGCGATTTTTTGCCATTTGATGTTAATAGTAACGGACAGTTTGAATTATTACCCTGGAATTATTTTCCGGTCTTTGAATCCAGATCAAATCATGTTATTAATAAGAACCTGGGTTTTGTAAGCGGGAGGTTTGTGAACTCAATAGATACTGTAGAAGCGGAAGGAATTAAAAAGACTTTTTTACTGGGTACATCTCCCAATTCCCGAACCATAGGAACGCCAGCAATGATCAGCGTTTTGGAAAATGTGAACGCACCGGAAAATGAAAAGTTTAAAAGAGCAAATATACCGGTAGCAGTTTTGCTGGAAGGGAGATTCCAATCTCTTTTTAATAACAGGTTATCGCAGGCCATGAGTGATTCGCTGAAAAATATTGGCGCTGTTTACATGTCGCAATGCCTCACCGATAATAAAATGATTGTTGTGGCAGATGGGGATATTGTTTTAAACTCAGTAGTTAAGGGTAACCAGTCAATTCCTATGGGCATGAATCCTTTTACTTACGGATCGCAGCAGGAATTTGCCTTTGCCAATAAAGATTTTTTGCAAAACTGTCTCGATTATCTCATCAACAGCTCAAACTTATCCGAAGCTAAAGCAAAAGATTATACATTACGTTTGCTCGACAAGAAAAAGGTTGAAGCAGAAAAAACAAAATGGCAGCTTATCAATATAATTGCACCGGTTTTACTGGTATTATTATTTGCATTGGTATATCAATTTATAAGAAGAAAAAAATACACAATTAATTAAATGGACAAAACACAATTGATATACATCGTTTTCACTGCTGTAATAGTAGTGGCATTAATTTTTGACCTGGGACTGCTGAGCAAGAAAAATCAGATAGTAAGTTTAAAAGCTGCTTTAATACAAACTATTTTTTGGGTACTGCTTTCATTTTTGTTTTGCGGATTTATCTGGTACGAAAACGAAGGCGGTAATGGAAGAGAAGATGCTATATCTTATATCTCAGCCTATCTTTTAGAGTGGTCGTTATCTATTGATAATATTTTTGTGTTCATCATCATTTTTTCCTTTTTTAAAGTTGAACCCAAAAATTATTCAAGGGTTTTGCTGCTTGGTATTTTAATGGCCATTGTATTCAGAATTGTTTTTATTGCACTTGGCAGCGAACTGGTTGCCCGGTTTGATTGGGTGATGTATATTTTCGGTGCCTTTCTTTTGTTTACTGGTATTAAAATGTTCAAGAGCAGCGATGAGGCAGAGTTTAATCCTGAGAAAAGCTGGAGCTACCGTTTCATGAAAAAATTCATGCGTATTACCCATGTGGAACCCAACGGACGGTTTATCATCATGCATCATAAGAAAGCATATTTTACAACATTATCCATGGTGGTGGTTATGCTTGGCTTGATAGATATTGTTTTTGCGGTTGATTCTATTCCTGCGGTTTTCTCAATCATTCCTGATCCTTCAAAAAAATTACTGATTTACTCTTCCAATATTTTTGCTGTACTGGGCTTACGCAGCCTTTTCTTTTTATTAAGAGGCGCTGCAAGTAAATTTGATTACCTGCAGCAGGGTATCGCCATTGTACTGTTATTTATTGGAGTTAAAATGCTTATCACCTATTGGGTACATATTCCGGTTTGGATTTCTTTACTGGTAATTGTAGTCTGTATATCAGGTTCCATATTTTATTCAATGTACCACCAACGAAAAGGTGTACCGGAGGATATTGAAGAATAAAGTTTAATCAAATTCCATTGTATACTGTTTCACAAATAGCAACTGTCATCAAGGCCAAAACATCCGGGCAAAATATTGAAGCCGGTATTGAGCATATCCTGCTCGACAGTCGTAAGTTATTATTTCCGGCCACATCAGTTTTTTTTGCTTTGAACGGCCCGAGGCATAATGGCAATTTGTTCATGGCAGAATTATATGATAAAGGAGTTTGTTGTTTTGTAGTTGATGAAGAACTCAGCCAGGAAGAAATGTCAAAGTTTCCCAAAGGAGTCTTTTTACAGGTGCCGGATGTTTTACAGGCATTACAATTGTTTACCGCATACCATCGCCAGCAGTTTAACATGCCGGTTATTGGTATTACCGGCAGTAATGGAAAAACCATTGTAAAGGAATGGTTGTACCAGTTGCTGCAACAGGACTATATCATCATCCGCAGCCCTAAAAGTTACAATTCGCAAATTGGTGTACCGCTGAGTGTATGGCAGATGAATGAAAGATATACACTTGGAATATTTGAAGCCGGAATTTCGCAGCCGGATGAAATGCAAAAACTTGCAAAGATCATCAACCCAACGATTGGTGTATTTACATCAATAGGAGAGGCACATGGCGAAGGCTTTTTAAATGTGCGGCAAAAAATAAATGAAAAACTTAAACTTTTTGTAAACAGCGACCTGATTATTTATTGTGCTGACGAGCCTGATATTAATGAAGCGGTTAACGCTTTTAATACTAATGTAAAAGCAGGGGATGATTTTAAATTATTAAGCTGGAGCAAAAAAAATAAAGCTTCGCTACAGGTTATAGCTATTGGATCTTCCGGCAAGGGAACAAAAATATCAGCTCTGTGGAGAGAGCAGGCTTTTGATTTTGAAATTCCTTTCAGCGATTCGGCCTCTGTTGAAAATGCAATTACCTGCTGCTGTGTTTTATTGTATTTAGAAATTGACATTAAAAAAATCAAAGACCGCATGAAGCAATTGCGGCATGTGGAGATGCGGCTGGAGTTGAAACAAGGCATAAACAACTGCTCTATAATCAATGACAGTTACAGTGCCGATATCAATTCGCTTACCATTGCGCTGGATTTTTTGCATCACCAGCAACAGCATGCAAAACGAACTTTAATATTGAGCGATATTTTACAATCGGGTAAAAGCGGCGGAGAATTATATGCACTTGTAGCTGCTATTCTTGAACAGAAAAATATTAACAGGTTTATAGGCATAGGTCCTGAAATAAGTAAACAGAAAAATGCGTTTAAAAATATTGAAGAAGCAGCTTTCTTTTCTTCTACCGCTGAATTCAGGCAACAGTTTCACAGTCAGCATTTTTACGATGAAACAATCTTATTAAAAGGTGCCCGTGTGTTTGAGTTCGAACATATCAGCCATTTACTGGAAGAAAAAACACACCAGACTGTGCTTGAAGTAAACCTGAATGCAATTACTCATAATTTGAATACTTATAAGCATTTGCTTAAACCGGATGTTAAATTAATGGCTATGGTAAAGGCTTTCAGCTATGGCAGCGGAAGTTTTGAAATTGCCAACCTGCTGCAGTTTCATCATGTAGATTACCTCGCAGTTGCTTATGCCGATGAAGGAGTGGATCTGCGGAAGGCCGGCATCAGTTTACCCATCATGGTAATGAATGCAGAGGAAATAACTTTTGATGTGCTGGTACAGTATAATCTTGAACCTGAATTATTCTCATTTGGCATCTTATCATCTTTTGAAAATTATTTAAAGCAGGGTGGCATAAATAATTACCCGGTGCATATCAAATTAGACACCGGTATGCGGCGTCTTGGTTTTGAACCAAAAGATATTACCCCATTATGCGAAAGATTGAAATCAACATCTGTATTTAAAATACAGTCTGTCTTTTCTCACCTGGCTGCCAGCGATTCTGTTTTGCATGATGATTTTACAAATTCACAGGCAAAATCATTTTTGAAAAGTTGCGAAGAGATTCAGCAAATAACGGGTTATCAGTTTATCCGCCATATTGCAAATACATCGGCCATTCACCGGCATAAAAATTTACAGTTCGATATGATACGCCTGGGCATTGGTATGTATGGTGTTGATTCCGATCCTTCCATTCAGGATCAACTGAAAAATGTTACTACTTTAAAGACCACCATCTCACAAATAAAAAAAATTAAAGCAGGCGAAAGCATCGGTTACAGCCGTAAAGGAGTAGCCGCCAGAGATTCTGTTATTGCAACAGTACGCATTGGCTATGCCGATGGCTATCCACGTTTATTAAGTAATGGCATTGGCAAAATGCTGATCAATGGAAACGAAGTTCCGGTAATTGGCAGTGTGTGTATGGATATGACTATGCTTGATATTACCGGTATAGATGTACAGGAGGGTGATGATGTAATAGTTTTTGGTGCCGGATTGCCGGTAAGTGAACTTGCAAAACTGTCACAAAGTATTCCATATGAAATTTTAACAGGGATATCGCAAAGGGTAAAGCGGGTTTATTTTGAAGAGTAATTGCCTGCGCTTATTGAGCTGTTAACCATAGAAAGTATTTAAAATAAATAAAGTATGTCAGGCTATAACACTTAACAAATAACTAAAAACGCAATCTCTTATCTTTGCCACTCATTATGAAAGCAAGACACGTAACATTCACCATCTTATTGATAATAATTGCCGACCAGGTTTTAAAACTGTGGATAAAAACGCATTATCATCTCAACGAATCGCACCAGGTAATAGGAAGTGGTTTTCAGTTGTATTTTGTTGAGAACCCCGGCATGGCCTATGGCTGGAAATTTGGCGGAGAGTGGGGCAAAATGGCGCTTACCATTTTCAGGATGGGAGCTGTGATTTTTGGAACCTGGTATTTAGGTAAAATAATCCGTGAGAAACAACACAAAGGCTTTATTTTTTGCGCCGCACTTGTTTATGCAGGGGCATTGGGTAATTTAATTGATTCATCTGTTTACGGGTTGATATTTGATAAAGGAATGACAGTTGATCCCACTATTAAAGAGTATGTTGGGTACAATGGTTTGGCTGCATTTTCTTCAAACGGCTATGCATCTTTTTTACATGGCAATGTGGTTGATATGTTATACTTCCCGGTGATAAAGGGTCATTTTCCTTCATGGTTTCCAATATGGGGTGGCGATGATTTCGAATTTTTCCGCCCAATATTCAATATAGCCGATGCTTCTATTACAACAGGCGTTATCAGCATATTAGTATTTCAAAAAAGATTTTTTAAGCAGCATAATACCAATGAAAAGCATCCTGTTGTGGAAACCAATGCATTGGTTAACGACGAGTCGCAGGTTTCATAAAAATCTTATCTTTAATTTTCAAACTTTTCCGGATATGAAAATTTCAAAATTCGCTGTAATACTGTTATCCGTATTGACAGTTTTTGTATCCTGCCAAAAGCAACTGGATTTTGAAACGGATGGTATTTCGGTTGGTACGCTTCAGAGTTCGGTATCCGGCGATTGTTCTCCTGTAATTGTAAATGGAGTTTTTAAAGTTGATAGTGTGTTAACCAACGATAATTATGTTGATGTTAAGGTTGATGTTTCTATCGAGGGTTCATTGGAAATAAAATCTGATACGATAAACGGATATTCGTTTAGAAAAGCCGGAACTGTTGGAGCCGGATTGAATACAATACGTTTATATGCCAGTGGAAAACCGCTTGCAACCGGGGTTAATCATTTTACTATCATTTACGGTACAAGCATTTGTAATTTCTCTATTACTGTATTTGATGCTACTACTGGTGGTGCATTATTTACTTTAGGTGGCTCACCTGGTAATTGTTCAGTATCGGGAGTAAATGGTGTTTATGAAAAGGGGCTGGCCATGTCGGCTGCCAATACCGTGGAAATGACAGTGAATGTTACAGCAATTGGTACATATAGTATTACAGGTACTGTCGTAAATGGTGTATCATTTGGCACAAGCGGGGTTTTTGTTAATCCCGGAGTTCAGAATGTATTTTTAGCAGCCACCGGAACACCTGTTAATGAAGGGCTGTTTACTTTTCCGGTAACAAATAATACTACAACGTGCGGTTTCCCTATAACATTTTCACCTGCAGTACCTCCCGCAGTTTATACTTTAGGAGGGAACCCGGGCAATTGTACAGGAGTTATTTTATCTGGTACTTATACAGAAGGGTTTCCATTAACTGCTGCTAATACTGCTGTGATAGATGTAAATGTAACAACTACCGGCCCTTATAATATAAGTACAACCACTGTTAACGGAATTAAATTCAGTAAAACAGGTACATTCACTGCTACTGGTCTGCAGACTGTTACTTTAACAGGAACAGGTACGCCCGGGACACCAATATTAACCACACTTCCGGTTATGGGAGGAGGAACTACCTGTAGTTTTTCTGTAACAATAAATCCAACTCCTGTAGCAGTATATACTATGGATTGTGCAGGCTTAACTGTAAATGGCACTTATTATGTGGGCTCATCTGTAAATGCATCTAATACAATATCCTTACCTGTAAATGTTACTGTTGCAGGAAGCTATACAATTTCAGCTTTACCCGCTGTTAATGGAATATCATTCAGTAAAACAGGTACTTTTACTTCTACCGGAATTCAAACTATTGTTATATCCGGATCAGGAATTCCGGCTGCAACAGGTCCTTTTAGTTATTCTCTTACAGGAACAGGAACTCCCTGCAATTTTTCAATTTCTGCAGTTACTGGTACCCCGGCGATCTATAGTTGTAAAATAGATGCTGTTTACACTGAATTTACAGATAGAGCTGAGGCTAAAATTGATGATTCGGGTTTACCTTATTTATATCTTAATGGTTATACCGGTCCGCCAACGGGGGGAACAGTACCGGAATTCCAGATTTTTATTAACAATAATAATAATTCACCTGTAGGTGTGGGTACATATAATGAAAATGGATTCTTATTGCCCAATGGATACCGGATAGAAATAGATTATACGGTTCAGAATCCTGATTTGTCGGTAACCATATGGAATACAAGCAGCAATTTACTTCCTCCTCCACACCCTCCCTTTACTATAATTGTTACCAGCGTTACAGCTACAAGGGTAATTGGAACGTTTAGTGGCCAGTTAACAAATACTTTGCAGGGCAGTACAGCCTTTAAAACGATAACTGAAGGGGTTTTTAATTTACCCATTCGGTAATTTAAAAAAATATGGAAACGATTAAATGAGATTGGTTTAATTTTTGGGCCTTAAAAGGCAGAGAAGATAAATAGTATATATTCAGTCATATTAACTACGACAAAAAATGAAAAAGCTTATTCCCGTTTTATTGATTTTAACTGCTGTTTTTATTATTTCCTGCGAAAAGGAATACAGTTCCGAAAATAATGAGGGAGGAAGTGATCTTATTGTAGGTGTTGATTGCCGTATCAGCAAGATAGTTTACACAGATACGAATGCTGTTACTGGTGGCGGTATCGGGTCAATAGCAGCCGATATAAATAACCTGGATATAGTAACTAAGATTAATAAATTCGACAGCTTATCAAATACTATTGAATTTATTGGCTCTCCAATTTATGTAAACGATACTGTTTATCTGAATTCAGATGAATATTTTGTTACCGATTTTAATAAAAGGATATTAAGGTTACATGCGCTTACAGATCCAACCGATCCGTTTTCGGTACAATACGAGATTGACTATTTTTATGACGGAGCCGGATATCTTATCAATAAATTTTTCAGTTTTACTGCTTTCCCTGGTGTTCCGTTTCAAATAGTGAGATACACTTATTCAGGAGGAAGGCTTACACATATGCGGAGTAACGAGCAGGTTGGAGGTGTGGACGGGGATTTAATTACAGATGCCGAAATAGATTATTACAACAATATTTTGCCTAATCGTTTTTTGTACATTTTTCCTGATGAATTAACGTATTTCAATTACAGCCAGTTTTTTAATTTTGGCGTACGTCCATCCAATGCACCAAAAGATATTAAAGTACGGCATTACGACCCGGGAAATGTTTTGAGGGATTCTACAGTAACTACTTTCAGCAATTATATTATGAGTCGTGATAACTATGTGCTTAGTGTTCAAATGGGTGGGAATGACCTGATAAGTATTCCTGCACCGAAAGCCAGGCTGAGTTTTTCCTATAAGTGTAAATAATTTTTTTTAAATAAAAGAAAGAGAAGCCCCCTGAAGAATCAGGGGGCTTTCATGGTAATCAAACACTGCAAAAGTATTTATACTGGATTATATTTACAGGGTTTTCCTGTATTACATTTTTATTATTTTTTTATTAATTACTGTCTTGTTATCAGAAAGAGAAAAGATGTAAGTCCCGGCTGTGAGATCCCGGATCAGGTCGTACCTGTTTTTATTCCATCCCTTTTTGGCGTTAATCTCCAGCTTATTAATAAGGGTTCCATACAGGCTGTAAAGCCTCATGGTTATCTTTCCGTCCTTTGGTAAAATATACTCTACCTGTAAATGATCAGTTACCGGGTTTGTAATTGATTTTATTTCAAAATCAATGGCAGTATTACTAAGCACTACAATCTTACTGTAAATAAACATTCCGTTTTTATCTGTCATCTTAAGCCTGTAATAACTTACCGATTCAAGTTTTTCAGGATCAGTAAAATTGTGATAAGAAGTACTGCCATTATAAGTATACGGGATGGTTGCAATTTTTGTGAAATTTCTTCCATCGGCACTTTTTTCAAGATCAAAATAGCTGATATCATTACCAGATGCAATTGCCCAGTTCAGCACTGCATGCGATTGGGTAACCTGACCAGAAAAATCTTTTAAATTGGCATCAAGTATAACTCCGCAAAAAATAATGTTTAAAAAGATGTTGGTGTTATTACTGTATGAACATTCGGCATTGTTTAAGTTTGACGCCGTTGTTGCCACAACAATTCTGTAACGATGCCCGCTGTCTGATGCATAAGCGATAAAGGACGGATAATTTACAGTGTATTCCCATTGCCCGGATACCAGCGCCGGAGTACCAATTCCGTTTACACCGGTTTCAGTCCAGCTTGCTCCGCCGTTGATGCTTTTCTGCCATTTATAATACGTATAATTTGGGAAATAACATTTTACTTTTGATGATAATTCAACTAATGAACCCCAGCATCCTTTAAATTCAGGAGTATAGTTCAACTCCAGATCTGGTTCGCAGGTTGAAAGATTAACATCATCAACCGCCCAGTCGTTTCCACCACCGCCAGGTGAATTATTTCTGATTGATAACGTAAACGATGTTTGTGCAGCACCGGTTAAATAGGTAAACCCTTTTCGCTTCCATAAACCATCATAGGAAATATCTCCGGTTGTATAATAATCTATACCATTTAATTGAAAAGTTAAATTTGGCTTTACACCCGGAGGGTAAGGCCCGTTAAATGATCCGCTCAGGGCACCATTACCATTACTGTCGCAGGCACATTTAGAACAGATATTCCTGAACCAGGCGCTGAAATCATAATAAGTTGAAGGACACAGATTGGATATAGTTTGTTGTATTGCCGGACTTATGGCATAACTGGCATTCACAACAGCCATATAACCACGATTGGTACCAACTGTTGCTGCAGGGTTACCCAAAGCAGGGTTTGTTGCACCGGTATGATCGCCGATTATATCCCAAATAGAAAAGACCCTTGAACTGTGCGGCACTGCAACTCCATTATTAGTAGCCCCGGTTGCACTGCTGTTATTACTGATACCATAGTAACCATCATTGGGTTGATTTGCTGAAAAATTTGTAAAAGTATAACCGGGAACAATTGCCGAAGCACTTCTGTTTTGCGTAGTGCCGCTGCCAAATGTTCCGCCGTTTTCAATTACTGCATTACCACCAACATAGTTGGGGCATACACCAATATTGTGAAACAGCATCAGGTTACTTGGAGCAAAAGATGCAATAACAGCAGAACTTGATTGTGTGTAACGAAATGCTCCGCCGGGCATGGTTAATAAAGTATTGTAGGTAAGCGAACTGTTTATTCGTACCCTGAAGGAAGCCACCATGATACAAACGCCTCCGTAAAAAGAAGGTTTGTTATTGTAAGCTATTGTTCCTCCACCGGTTGTTGCATTTCCGGTATTGGTTGCATTACCGGCCGTGTTCCCCAGGTTTATACGTAATGTTTTATTGGTGTTATTAAACATGGCTTTATCATCGCTGGCGGCATCGGTATATGCCCTGAAGACAAGGCCTTCGTTGGTTAAAATTTTAAGTGTGCCGGGCAGATAAGTAAAATTTGAATTGATGGTATCAGTATACCTCGCCTGCGTAATGGAAAAGTTAGAAAAACTTCCTACTGCAATTGTAGCTCTTATCTCCAGCGTATCGCCGGGCTCAAATGTACCACCGGCTAGGTTTTTTGAAACATTTATATAACTTTTTCCGGTTTGAACCTGCGCAGTTAATGGAATACTGCTAAAAAGGGGGATTAAGATTATCAGGTTCAAATAAATAAGAAAGGGTATATTTTTTTTCATAGGATTGGTGTTTTGGGTGAGAATACAGGATATGTTGTTTTGTTGTTTTCATAATAATACCGGGTATATCAGGATATACTGTTAAATATTTAAGTATAGGGGTAATACTGCTGACTTAGAGGGTTGTTACCAGGGTAGATTTATTTTTAGATTTCTTAGGGAATATTAATCTAAAAATAATAAGGGAGATTATGCAGTCTGTTCAGGTAACAACGCTTTTATTGTGTTGTTATTTTATAAAAAGTGAAATTTAATCTTGAATGCGTAATAATAGGTTTAATTATGCTTTTTTACGTAACATGTAAGCGTAAAAAACTCACTGTAAATAGTATTTTATACAGGTAAAATATGTTAAGTACATTTTTATGCTTACATGTACATTCATGTAAATAAAATATCCTTTCTTATATACCGTTTTTGGTTTAATACTTTTAAATTTGAAAATAGCGGTATCATTTTTGCGACCTTTACAGCATCTAATGCCTTAAAAACCCACAATGAGCAAAACTATTACCTGTTACGCTGCTGTTATTTTTACCTTTTATTTTTTATCTGGCAGTCAGCCTGCGTCTGCACAAACAGAAGAATTTACAAAGCGAACAGTTGCTTCGGGATTTAATTCTGCCTGGGAAGTACTTTATGGCCCTAATGATTCTCTTTGGGTTACCGAAAATAAAGCTTACCTGATTTCGAGAGTGAATATTATTACTGGAGCTAAAACAGTATTACTTGATTTACGTGCAACAGACGGAACAATAAATTTTACTTCTTCATCAGGTACACAACCACAGGGTGGTTTAATGGGCCTGGCCCTGCACCCCAATTTATATTCATCAGATCCTGTTGTTAGGGCTGCCAAGCCTTGGGTTTATGTAGCTTATGTTTATAACAGAGGCAGTTGCCCCGGTACAAACACAAGTTGTGTTTTTACAACAAAAATTGTCCGGTTCGAATATTCCGGCAACACATTAATCAACCCTATAACAATTCTTAATACAATTCCAGGTAGCAGCGATCATAATTCGGGAAGGCTTGTTATGAGTCCGGTTATAGAGCCGGGTGCCGATGCAGCTCATACACAGTACAGGTTGTATTATACAGTAGGTGATATGGGAGCAGGACAGTTTCTGAATACAACACGTGCAGAAAATGCACAGGTTTTAAACAGCATGGAAGGAAAAGTGTTACGGATAAATACAGAAGCTGATGGAGATGGAGGAACTGATAACTGGGTACCCAATGATAATCCTTTTTATAACTCATCAGTAATCTCTCCGCAGGATTATGTTTTTTCTTTAGGGCATAGAAATGCACAAGGCCTGGCCTGGGGAAATGTAAATGGTACCAACAGGCTTTACAGCAATGAGCAGATGGACCGCACCGATGATGAGATAAATATTATTGAAGCAGGAAGAAACTATGGCTGGGACCAGGTATCCGGTTTTTGTGATGGGAATGTGAACGGTTATCGTATAGGACAGAACAACAGTGCAAACGAACAGGCATTTTGTTCCGTTACACCCACGCATAAAGAACCCATCTATACCATGTTTACAACTCCGGCATCGGGTATGGCTGCATTGATGGCAGAAACCAATAATGCACTGTGGCCAACCATTGCCTGTTCGAGTATTGATTATTACGGCCAGAATATGATACCCGGATGGCCAGGTTCTTTATTAATATCGCCACTAAAAAAGAATTTTGTTTACCGGGTAAAATTAAATGCTACAGGTACTGGAGTGGTTGGCGATACTATTTCTTATTTCAGGGGTGATGGAAACAGGGTAAGAAGAATTACTGTTGCTCCTAACGGCATACAGTTTTTTGTTGCCCGGGATATCGGAGCATCTTCAAATGGGGGAGCCATCAGGGAATATACTTATACAGGCCCTTTGCTGGCAATTGACAATGACCCGGTTAATCCCACTGTGGTTAAAAACCTGGTGAGGATATATCCAAATCCTGTTGCAGGCATATTATATGTAGAAAGTAAAAAGGAAATGAGGAAGCCGCTGCTGGCACAATTCTATGACATTACCGGCAGGCTCATCAAAGAAATTATATCGAACCAGAGTAAGTTTTCAATTGATATTTCTTCATTTGCTAAAGGTGTGTACACTTTTAAATTATATAATAAATATGATGTGGAAGTACAAATTGAAAAGATAATCAAACAATAAAATAAATTTCATGTACAGAAAAGGCTGCTTTTTAAAGCAGCCTTTTCTGTTTTTTATAAAACAAAAACTAAATCTTACCAACCATATTTGCAGGTATCACCCACTCGTCAAATTCTTTAGCGGTAACATAGCCGAGTTTAACCGCCATCTCTTTCAATGTTGTTCCTTCTTTATGTGCTTTCTGGGCAATCTCTGCCGATTTGTAATAACCAATCCTTGTGTTCAAAGAGGTTACCAGCATCAATGAATTGTCTAAATGCTTTTTAATATTTGCTTTGATTGGTTCAATACCAATGGCACATTTATCGTTGAAGGAAACGCAACCATCACCAATCAATCTTGCACTATGTAAAAAATTAAAGATCATCACCGGTTTAAAAACATTCAGTTCAAAATGGCCGTTGCTGCCGCCAATGCCGATGGTAACATCGTTACCCATCACCTGGGCAGCAATCATAGTTAAGGCTTCGCATTGCGTAGGGTTTACTTTGCCGGGCATAATGGAAGAGCCGGGTTCGTTATCCGGAATAAAAATTTCTCCGATTCCGCTTCTTGGTCCTGATGATAACATGCGGATATCATTTGCGATTTTCATCAAACTTACAGCAACTACTTTTAATGCCGCATGTGCTTCCACAATGGCATCATGTGCAGCCAATGCTTCAAATTTATTATCAGCAGTTCTGAAAGGAAGTTTGGTTAGTTTGGCGATATGCTTCGCCACATTAACATCGTACTTGGGAGGTGTGTTGATTCCGGTACCAACCGCTGTGCCACCCAATGCCAGTTCACTTAAATGTGCCAATGTATTTTTAATAGCTTTCAATCCATGATCCAATTGCGAAACATATCCGCTGAATTCCTGACCAACAGTTAAAGGTGTGGCATCCATAAAATGCGTACGGCCAATCTTCACTACTTTTTTATAAGCCTTTGCTTTTTTATCAAGTGTATTGCGGAGTTTGGTAATGCCGGGTATGGTACACTCCAATAAAATTTTATAGGCCGCAATGTGCATGGCAGTAGGAAACGTATCGTTACTGCTCTGGCTTTTATTTACATCATCATTGGGATGCAGATATTTTTCCTTGTCGGATAATTTACCACCATTCAGTACATGCCCACGGTAAGCAACTACTTCATTCACATTCATATTGCTTTGGGTACCGCTGCCGGTTTGCCAAACCACCAATGGAAAATATTCATCCAGTTTTCCATCCAGAATCTCTTTACATACTTTGCCGATCAGGTCTGCTTTCTTTTTAGTTAACACAGCTGCCTCATTATTGGTAATAGCAGCAGCATGTTTTAAATAAGCAAATGCCTTAATAATCTCTTTGGGCATTTTATTAATATCCTGAGCAATTTTAAAATTATCAATGCTGCGCTGGGTTTGTGCACCGTAATAGGCATTCAGGGGTACTTTTACTTCCCCCATAGTATCTTTTTCTATCCTGTATTCCATAATCTTGTATTGAGACTTTTGATTAATATCCGCAAAGGTACGATGGAGCGGTAAATTAGAAATGCGTCTTTATTCTTTTTATATTGCATGAACGTAAAGTTGAAAAAGGAGAGATAACAGATCTTTACAGAATACTAAAAACTGGTTATTGTGTTTCCAGAGATTTTAACTTTCCGTATTTATATTACAGTTTTAAAAAAGCTACTCAAAAAATGACGAATCTGTTCAGTAAAAAAAGCATTGTACTCATTTTTATTATTACCTGTTTTTGTTCTAAAACAAAAGCTCAGCCAAACAATAAGGAAATGGCTAAGCTGATCAATGAAAACTTTGCATTGGCAGCTAGTCAGTATAAACTTCTGGCAAAAAACACAGCTGCTGATCAGATGCCCAGGAATTATATAGCAAAAGAAAACAAACTGGTAACCAGCAATACTGTTTGGTGGACAAGCGGCTTCTTTCCTGCATCGCTATGGTACATTTATGAATTCACAAAAGATACGGCGATAAAGGCTGAAGCAGAACGTCGCCTGGCAATCATTGAAGGTGAAAAATTCAATACCAAAGATCATGATCTGGGTTTTAAAATGTTCTGCAGTTTTGGTAATGCATACCGGGTAACCGGTAATCCTGCTTACAAAGAAATATTTTTAACCGCAGCTGAAAGTTTAAGCAAACGATATCGTCCATCCATACATTCCATCCAGTCATGGGATTCAAGTATAAATTTTAGGTGCCCCGTGATAGTTGATAACTTGATGAATCTGGAACTGCTCTGCCGGGCCAGTGAAGAACTGAATGATCCGAAATTCAGAAACATTGCTGTTGAACATGCAAACACAACCATTAAAAATCATTACAGGCCCGACTACAGTTCTTACCATGTGGTGGACTATGATCTTGCAACAGGAAGTGTTTTGAAGAAAAAAACGGCACAGGGATTTGCTGATGAATCAGCATGGGCAAGAGGCCAGGCCTGGGGACTGTATGGATTTACAATGATGTATCGTTGCACAAAAGATGAGGCTTACCTGCAGCAGGCAAAACACATTGCGGGGTTTTTATTAAATCACCCCAGTCTTCCAAAAGATAAAATACCATACTGGGATTTTGATGCACCAGATATACCCAAGACCTACCGTGATGTATCTGCTGCCTGTATTATGGCGTCGGCTTTACTTGAATTAGCTCAATACGCTGATGCTAAACAAAAAAAGGAATATTTGAAAACAGCAAAGATCATCCTGCAAAGTTTATCAACTGATAAATACCGGAATAAACCCGGTGAGGATGGCGGTTTTATTTTAAAACACAGTGTTGGTGCTTTACCATATACTTCGGAAGTAGATGTTCCTTTAACTTATGCTGATTATTATTTTTTAGAAGCACTGCTAAGATTTAAGAACTGGTATCTTCCTGCTGATAAGAAATAAGTTTATTTGCCGGCAAACACAGCTTTTCTTTTTTCTAGAAAAGCGGAAGTGCCTTCTTTCATGTCTTCTGTATCAAAACTGTTTCCAAATTCTTTTATCTCTTCGGCAAAGCCATCTTTAGTTTCATTAAAAACTGCATTGGCGGCTTTAATACAACCTGCAATGGCAAGCGGTGCTTTTGAATTAATGATGTCGAGAATTTTTTTAGTGTGTTCCAGCAAAGTTTCGGCAGTGGTAACATAATTAACAAGGCCGAGTTGTTTCGCTTCATTGGCATCAATCATGTGGGCACTCATTAATAATTCCATAGCCTTGCCTTTGCCAATTAATTGAACCAATCTTTGTGTGCCGCCATAGCCCGGTATTAAACCCAAATTAACTTCGGGTTGTCCAAATTTTGCATTTTCTGCTGCTACTCTAAAGTGGCAGGCCATGGCCAGTTCGCAACCACCTCCCAATGCAAAACCATTAACGGCCGCAACAATGGGTTTAGGAGAGTTTTCAATTTTGGCAAAAATATCCTGGCCTCTTTTGGCAAGTGCCATGGCTGCGGTTTTATCCAGACTGCCAAATTCAGTTATATCTGCACCGGCAACAAATGCTTTTGGGCCAGCGCCGGTTATAATTGCCGATTTTATTTCTACAGTATTATTTATTTCATCAACTACATTATTCAAATCGGTAAATACGTCTTTGTTTAGTGCATTTAGTTTATCAGGCCGGTTGATGATGATGGTGAGAATTCCATTTTCGAGATTGGTAAGTATAGTGCTGTACATAGTTTTTATTTGCAAAAATAAGTGATTGCAGTTGTACAATTAAATTACTGACAAATAAAAAGGGCCCTTATTAAAGGGTCCTTTTTTACTTTTCACGGGTAAAGACTGATATTATTGAACAATCATTTTCTGCTATTTTATGTTTAATTTCCAATTAAATAATGTTTCTGTTTCTCCAATTTTAACGAAATTATTTTTCAATAAGATTGTAAATGAACCAATATTTCCTTTTTCAGTAGAAGCAACTATTGAAAATATTTTGGGCGGGGATTTTGACGTTATTTTTACTACAGCTTTTGACCAGTATGCCATAAAAGCCATCCGCTTCAGCGCTCTGGACTATTTATTAAAGCCCATTGATAAGGTAGAGTTACAGAGTGCCGTTAATAAACATATACTGCGTGCAAAAAACAGTATCAATTCTGAACAACAGCTTAATAATTTAATCAACAACCTGAAGCAACAGGATGCTGCTAAGTTTAAACTGGCGCTATCCACCACGGAAGGTGTTTTCTTTTTTGCTCCTGCAGAAATTATCAGGCTGGAGGGTGAAAATAATTATACCCGTTTTATTTTTAACGATCGAAAGCCGATGCTTGTTTCGAAGACACTGAAGGAATATGATGATCTTTTAAAAGCATATGGTTTCCTGCGGATACATAAATCATATATTGTTAACCGTCATTTTATTACTTCCATCGAAAAAGAAGGCTATATTAAAATGACGGATGGAATATTGGTAGAGATAAGCCGCAGGCGAAGAGAAGAAGTACGGGACATACTAATGAGCAAATAACTTCGCCCTTAACTGCTGGTATTATTAGTGCGATTATATTATTGCTGCTGTTGCTGCTGCTGTATTTCCAGGTAGCGCTGATACGAGTTATTGGTAACCCCCGGGTTTTTAGAAGTATAGGTAAATGTAGGAATCTCATCTTTACTTTCAGATGTCTTGTGTTCACCATTATCAATAATCACTGAGACTTCCAGCGTATGCTCTGAGGAACCTTTATATGTTCCCTTAACAGGTGTGCAATCAGAAAAATTTCTACCAATGGCAAGGCGAACATGCCGGTCGCTTACTATACAGTTATTTGTTGGGTCAAGGCCAAGCCAGCCATAAAAAGGAATATAAGCTTCCACCCACGCATGGGTTGCACCTTCTCCACGCAGTTCATGATTTTTCGGGCATATATAACCACTTACATATCGTGCCGGAATTCCGATCATATGAAGCATCACTAAAAGTACATGAGCAAAGTCCTGGCAAACACCGGCTTTTAATTCCAGTATCTCATCCACTTTGGTTTCTATAGTTGTTACTCCTTTTTTATATTCGAAATTCTTATACACGTATTCTGATAAATTATTTGCATTAATCAGCGGCGATTTGTCTGCATCAATAATACCCGCAAGTAATTTTTTGATTTGTTCATCTGCTGCAAATTTTTCCCGGTGCATAAAATCCATATAAGGGAAGATGCCACACATTTTATTCAGTTCCTCCCACTGTTGTGCAGCCGGCAGATCATCTTTGGGCATAATAACCGGAGTGGTGCTTACAACAATATCCGACTGGATGGTTAATTCATTGTGTGGTTCTACCACAGAAAAAACGCCGATCTTGTTTTCAAAAAAATCGGTGAAAACCTCTATTGCCGGATCGTCAGTTATTTTTAGTTCATGACTTTTCACTATCTGCAGGCTGTCGTTAAGAGGGTAGAGCATGACCTGGTTACTGCAGTCAATTACTGTAGAAGCGTATGTATAACGGGTAATGTGTTTGATATGATAATCGGCCATAATTATTAACTAGGTGTTTCCAAAATAAAATTTATTAAAGGTATATGCAATTTCCAAAAGTTCGTTTCTTGTCTGCGGCAGAAATTCTTTCAGCATTTTACTGTTGTTACTGAGGTTGCTGTATTTGATATTGTTACTGCAGCGGCCAATTAAAAATTCAAGCTGATCAAAATTTTCCGGAGTGCTTTCTGTTTTCAATCTTTCAAAATAACGGCTTAACCTGTTTAAAGAATATAACAGCGAATGTGGAAAATCGGTATTGTATAAAACATGTTGAATAACCAGCCCGGCATCAAGTCTTCCCCTGTTTTTTTTAAGGTATAATTCATAACCCGATAACGAGTATAATAAAAAACGCCAGGTAGGATCATCGGCATGTTTTTCAAGATCGTAATCGTACTCTTTCAGTTTTATGGTAAGCAGATCGATTGTGATGACTCCTCTTGAGAGAAAGCGCCCGATGTTTAAAAAATTAAAACTCTGTTCTCTTGCCATGGTAATGTCAACGGTTCCATTGTAAAGCATACCGTGACGTATCAACAGATCCAGCGAAGTAACCGGATCGCCACTGCAAATGTTTTTCTCAATATCGGGTTCCCTGATGAGGTGATAAAATTCGTTCAGGCAAAGCCATACTTCTTTGGTGATATGATCCTGCACCGACCTGGCATTTTCCCTGGCACGTGTAATATTGTTGATAACAGAAAAATCGTTTTCCTTGTCAATGATCAAATGTCGCAATACTTTTGGAGAATCATTTTCAATCAAACTGTATTCTGCTGCTGGTTTATCGCTGTAGGTTTGTAAAACAGAGTTCCAGCTAAAATCATTGATCTCATCCTGTGAGGAAATATATTTTGTGTGCAGCATTCTTAGCGTCCGGTTTGTACGCTCCATATATCTTGCCATCCAGAAAATTGATTCGGCTACTCTACTTAACATTTTTATTTATTTAACTTCCTAATACCCAGGTGTCCTTACTTCCGCCACCTTGTGATGAATTTACTACCAGCGATCCTTCTCTCAATGCCACTCTTGTTAATCCTCCGGGAACTATATCTACTCCGTCAGGACCATACAAAGCGTAAGGCCTTAAGTCAACTCGCCTTGGTTGCAATTCTCCATCTATATAGCAAGGAGCTGATGATAAATTAATAATTGGTTGTGCTATGAAACTCCTCGGATCTTCATTAATTGCCTTTTTAAAATCCTCCATTTCTTCTTCAGTTGCCGAATTACCGATCAACATACCATAACCACCCGATTCATTTGTTTTTTTAATTACCATCTTATTCATATTCTCAAAAACCATTTTCCGGTTTTCAGGATCGGCGAGTTGATAAGTAGGTACGTTTTTTAGAATGGGTTCTTCATTCAGGTAATAACGGATCATATCCGGCACATAAGTATAAACCGCTTTATCATCTGCAACACCATTGCCCATAGCATTTACAATGGATACATTTCCTTTTCGGTAAGCCCAGTAAATGCCCGGCACACCTAACATACTGTCGGGTCGGAAAACCAATGGGTCAATAAATTCATCATCAACCCTGCGGTAAATAACATCTACTTTCTCTAACCCCTTGGTCGTTTTCATATACACATGATGATTTTCAACAACAAGGTCACGACCTTCTACCAGTTCAATGCCCATCAGCCTTGCAAGCGTTGTATGTTCAAAATAGGCCGAGTTAAACATACCCGGCGTTAACAACACAACTGTTGGATTGCTTTTTTGTACGTTGGATAAAGACAAAAGATTTTTTAATAAACGGTCGGGATAATCTTTTACAGGAAGAACGCTGTTCTTTGGAATCAGATCTGGAAATATGCGGTAAGTGATGCTTCGGTTTTCCAGCATATAAGAAACACCCGATGGGGTACGCAGGTTATCTTCTAAAACGTAGAACTGTCCGTCAAAATCACGAATCAGATCAACACCTGAGATATGTGTGTAAATGTCAAAAGGAACATCTACATTAACCATTTCCCTTAAAAAATTGGGGCAGGAGTAAATCAGCTTAGCAGGTATTATTCCATCTTTGATAATAAACTGCTGGTGATAAATATCCTTCAAAAAGATGTTTAAGGCTTTAAGCCTTTGTTTGATACCATCTTCAATATGCATCCATTCCTGTGCTGTAATAATACGGGGCACAACATCAAAAGGAAATATTTTTTCAATGCCTTCGCCACTGCTGTAAACGGTAAATGTAACCCCCTGGGTCATGAAGAGTTTTTTGGCCTGTTCATCTTTACGTGTTATTTCTTCGGGAGCAAGATTTTCTATGGCAGAAACAAAATTCTTATAGTGGGGTCTGATGTCGCCATTGCCAAACATTTCATCCCAAATTTCAGGATGTTCAAAGTATTTCCCCAGTAATGGATGTCCTTCCATAAAACTGAATTTACGAATAATGTAATTGTAAATAAAAATTTAAGGAAGCAACCGTTGGTACAATATTAAAAATTTCTGTTCACTTTTACCCAACTATTTATATAATCTGCAATTTCGGATGTGGTGGCACCGGGAGCAAACAGTTTTCCAACCCCCATTTTATTCAGCTCCTCCATATCTCCTTCGGGAATAATGCCGCCGCCGGTAAGTAAAACATCATTCATTTCTTTCTCCTTCATTAAAGCAATGATCTTTGGAAACACGGTATTATGTGCACCACTTAGAATACTTACGCCAATGGCATCTACGTCTTCCTGTAATGCAGCATTCACCACCATTTCGGGAGTTTGGCGCAGGCCGGTGTAAATAACTTCCATACCGGCATCACGTAAGGCAGTGGCGATTACTTTGGCGCCGCGGTCATGTCCGTCTAATCCAACTTTGGCAACTAATACTCTGATGGGTCTGCTCATATGATTTCCTTATTCAGCAAAAATAAACAATATCAACGGTTGAACTCCTGTTTCATTTGTTTCAATCCATCGGCGGCAAGTTTTAAACCTGCTGAATCTATGTTTTCAAAAAAGATAATCTTATCGCCACGCTGGCGGGAATGTTTGTAGGTGACTGAGTCAATTATGGTAACTTTTTCAAAATGCTGAAACACTTCATCGTCATTTCCGGGCATTCTGCCGCCAATGAACAGTAAATTTTTAAAATCTATTCTATTTGGTATCCAGTGCAGGAATGAACCATTATCGGTAATCACTTTGTTTTTAAAATCATCATCCCTTCCATAATATTTTAAAGCACCAGCCTGTCCGTAGTGTCTGCAGAAAATTATGGTATTGCTTTTTTCTTCGGCAGGTAAAGACTGATAAAATGATTCCGCCTTTTGCGACATTTCTTTCCAGCCCAGGTAATCGGCAAAATCCTGTGGCAGTGAATGGTTTTGCAGGTCTTCCCATTTCAGCATTCCTGTTTTTTCCATTTTCTTTTCTTTGTAAAAGGCTGCCAGTTTATCGGGCTCCCAGATGGGTAAAGCCATAGGAGTAATTACCCAGGCAAGGAACAGAATGACTGCAGCAACAGCCCATTTCAGCCATTTTAATCTTTGTGTAGTCCATTGTTGTAAGGCCACAGCACCTGCTGCGTACAACACAGGGTAAGCTCCTAAAGAGTAATAATTTTTTCCACTGGTTAAAACCAACAAGATAATTACACTAATAAAGATCCACGCAAGCATGCGGTAATTCTTCCCGGATTTTGTAAACAACCAGATCAGTCCCATTATCCAGATAAAAAAAGCAGAGACGGACATCAGTAGCTGATCAATTAAAAAATCGGATGGATTTAAATACTTTAACTGTGTTTCTCTTAACTCTGTCATATGGTGCAGTAAAGGCCAGTTGTGATTGTACTGCCATAATATGTTTGGTAAAGCAATGATAAAAGCCAGCAAAGCTGCTCCGTAAAGATGTTTGTTTAAATAGAGTTTTCGATAACTGGTTAATATTAATGCTACAGCAAAGCCAGCTATAAAAAATAAAACAGAATTTTTAGCCAGCCATCCGCAACCAAAGGCAAAACCTATAAGGTAGAGGTACTTTATATTATCGCTGTTGATAAAACGGATAATAAAATAAGCGCTTAAACTCCACCAGAAAATATCTAAAAAATTTGCCTGAAATAAAAAATGGACACGCAGGTATGAGGAAAACATGATGCAAATTCCTGTAATGAATATAGCAAACAGGTTGCCACCCATTTCTTTCACCATCCTGCAGCTAACTATTAAAGTAAGTGCACCAAAAAAAGAAGGCCAGAATTTTACCCAGAAAAAACTTCCTCCAAAAAAATGGGTAAGCCATGCCAGCCAGGAAAGCATGGGTGGCACTTCCATATAACCCCAGGCCAGGTGATGGCCCTGTTCTAAGTATAGAAATTCATCACGGTGTAATTCATATACAGGATGTTGAAGCAAATAAGGTATCGCAAACTTAACGATGGCTAAACCGAGAATCAATAGAGAAGCCAATTTATTCGAAACTGTCATAATTGGAATTTCATAAAGCAGTAAATTGCAGTATGCAATATAGAAAATTCGGTAATACCGATTTGAAAGTAAGCGAAATCGGGTTTGGTGCCTGGGCCATTGGTGGCGCTGCCATGATTGGTACAACAGCTATTGGCTGGGGCGATGCGGATGATACTGTTTCAGTAAAAGCAATTCACGCAGCTTTAGATGCTGGTATCAATTTTTTTGATACGGCTGATATTTACGGGCTTGGTCATTCAGAAAAACTCATTGGCGACACTGTCGGAAAACAGAAAGATATAATCATTGCTACCAAGGTAGGTAATGTAGCAAGGAATGAACAGTTCAGCATTGATTATTCGAAAGAATATATTCTGAAAGCATGTGAAGCATCGTTGAAAAGATTAAAGAGAGATAGTATTGATTATTATCAGTTACATACAGCACGTCTGGAACATTTACAGAAAGGCGAATGTATAGAAGCAATGGAGCAATTAAAGCAACAGGGAAAGATTCGTTATTGGGGTTTATCATTGAATACATTTGAACCAATGGATGATGCAGAATTTTTAATGAACAACAGGATGGGAAATGGTTTTCAACTTGTATTAAATATCATCAATCAAAAAGCATTGCCTTTGCTGAAGCAGGCGGCAACAAAGGGTTATGGAATAATAGCAAGGATGCCATTGCAATTTGGTTTGCTAACCGGTAAGTTTGATGAGGGAGCTGTTTTTTTTGAAAATGACCATCGCAAGAACCGTGTGACAACAGAAGTAATATCAGCAACATCAGCAGCAATAGAATCGTTATGGAAATTATGCAGTAAGTACAATTGTACTAAAACACAACTGGCGCTGAGTTATATTTTAAGTTATTCAGCGGTATCAACTGTTATACCCGGCATACGCACAGCTGAACAGGTGAAACTGAATACAGAAAATCTTTTTCAGTTAGATGCAGATGATATGACACTGATTGAAGAGCTGGGCTCCACAGATTTTGTTGAGTTGATGCAATTGATCAAAAAGCAGGGTTAGAACTGTTTCATTGCATTTTTAATTCTGAATATTGTTTCTTCTTTCCCTATCAAGTCTGCAATTTGAAAAACAGCAGGACCAAATTTACCTCCCACCAGCATGATGCGTAATGGAAGCAGCAGTTCGCCGGGTTTTATGTTTTTTTCAGCTACAAGCGTTTTAAAAACCTCCTCAATTTTTACCAGTTCCCAATTATCTATTCCCGCAATCAGATCGCAATATTCATTAAAGAAACCTGCCTTCTCCTCATTCCATTTTGGTTTCACTGCATCTACTTCCAAAGTTTCAGGTGTTTTAAAAAAGAAGCCAGCCTGTTGTACAAAATCGGGTAGCAAAGTACAACGCTCCTTTACTAGTTCAATTACTTTTTCAAGTTTTTGTTCGCTGTCAATTTGAATATCTGCAGCTTCTAAAAGCTCCTTAACTTTCAACTGTAAACTTTCAACTTTCAACTTCTTTATCCATTCATGGTTAAACCATTTGGCTTTTTCAAAATCGAACTTGGCTCCGGCTTTATGCACCCTGTCCATCGAGAATTTCTCAACCATTTCTTCCAGAGAAAATAATTCCTGTTCAGTGCCATCATTCCAGCCGAGTACAGCCAGCAGGTTAATAAAGGCTTCGGGTAAAAAACCTTTTTCTCTGAAACCTTCAGTTAGTTCATTGGTTTTATGGTCGGTCCAGTTCATCGCAAAAACCGGGAAACCATATTTTGCACCATCCCGTTTGCTGAGTTTACCGCTGGGGCCCATGATCAATGGCAGATGCGCCCATTGCGGCATACTTTCAATACCAAAAAGATATTTCCAGAGCAGTATATGAACAGGTGCACTGCTTAACCATTCCTCACCTCTGAAAGCATGTGTTATTTTCATCAGTGCGTCATCGACCACAACCGCAAGATGATAAGTAGGCATACCATCTGCTTTCAATAAAACCTTATCATCTACCACAGATGAATCAAAATTCACTTCACCATGAATCATATCTGTAAAAGAAATTGTTTCATGTTTAGGCATTTTTATTCGGATGACATGCCTTGTACCGGCTTCCAGTAATTTATCTGTTTCATCTTTCGATAAGGTTAAAGAGTTTTTCATCTTCATCCTTATTTGTCCGTCATATTGTGGCGATGGATTTGTTTCCGATTTCAAATCGGTTCTCATTTTATCCAGCTCTTCAGGTGTGTCAAAAGCATAATAAGCAAAACCTTTCTCCACCAGTTCTTCGGCATATTTCCGGTACAGTTCTTTTCTTTCACTCTGGCGATAGGGCCCAAAATCCCCGGGCTTTTGAGTGCTTTCATCGGGTTCCAGCCCACACCATTTCAGGCAGTCAAAAATATATTGCTCTGCACCTTCAACAAAACGGTTCTGGTCGGTGTCTTCTATCCGCAAAACAAAAGTTCCTCCATGTTGGCGTGCAAACAGGTAGTTATATAAAACGGTGCGTACGCCTCCTAAATGTAAACCGCCGGTTGGGCTTGGGGCAAATCTTACTCTTACTTTACTCATGCTGCAAAGATAAGTTGGTTGCCAGTTTAAAAATGAGGCATAAAAAAACCGTGAAGAAATTTCTTCACGGTTATATATCTAAAACTGAAAATTTAGCGTAGAATAATTGTCCTTGCCGGCCTGCCATCAATTGATATTGTGGCCAGGTTATCGCAGTCTCCGTTACCAAAATCAATTATGGCATAATGATTTGGTCCCTGAACTTTTAATTTGCCTTTATCAATATTTGCACATGCATTTTTCTTTTGTAAGGCTTCAAGTACAGTAATGTCTCTAGATTGCCCGGCAGCATTACTTACAGTATGTGTGCCGGTAATGGAATAAACATCATCAACAATTGTGTATGTTCCAACACCTGCTGTTTGTGTTACAAATCTCAAACCGTTGTGTAACCAGTATCTTCCTGTAGGAGAAGTGATTTTTCCGTTTTCGGTTTTCCTGCTCCAGCTTCTGGTACCGACAGAACTTGTATTTGTCCAGGTATAAGTGCCTTCTACCTTAAATAGGTTTACATAATAATTGTCGAAAGTCATTACTGCCTGGCTTCCGGTTCTTCTTACCGAGTCGGTCAGTACTATATTTATTTTGCCACTTCGGGTAACTCCATTAAAAGTGCAGGAAGTTCCAAAATCAATAACAATTGTTTTAGGAAAGCCCCCGGGTGTAATCGTCACAGTAGCACATGGGATGAAATCATTGGTTGGAGTCGAGTCGGGGCCAAAATTGTTACCAGCTACATTATTTTCAACTGCAACCTGCATAAACAGGTCATTGGCATCTTCGGTAAGGTTATCGGCAATTGCCTGGTCGCCACTTAATTCAAAAGTAGCTTCCATTTCATCTTTGGTTTCAGCTGCTTTTTTGCAGGAATTGAAGCCAATTGCTAAGGATACAATGGTAAAGGCAAGTAAGAACGGTTTCATTTTCATGATTTTGAGTTTTTGATTGTGTAGGACTATTGCTATACAGAATGGTTTAATGAGATTAAAAAATTAATTTGCCTTATGTTTTACATTGCAAAAACGCCAAAATGGGTGAAGAAATTGTTTACCGGGAGTATCTGGGAGATGCCTCAAACTAAAAAAGCAATTTATTTAACATTTGATGATGGTCCACACCCTGTAATTACTCCTTTTGTACTCGATGAATTGAAAAAATTTAACGCCAGGGCTACTTTTTTTTGTATTGGCAAAAATGTTGCTGAAAACCCGTTAGTATATAAAAGGATATCAGATGAGGGGCATGCCATAGGAAACCATACTTTTAACCACCTTGACGGCTGGAAAACGGATAATGCAGAATATTTGCATAATATTCTTGAGGCCAGAAAATATATTGATTCAGATCTTTTCAGGCCACCATACGGAAGGATTACCCGTAGTCAGCATAAAAACTTAACACAACAGGCAAAGCCTTTTAAAATAATTATGTGGAGTGTATTAAGTGGCGATTTTGATGTGAATATTACACCGGAACAATGTTGCCAAACGGTATTGAAAAATACTAAAAGCGGCTCTGTTATTGTGTTTCATGATAGTGAAAAAGCAAGAGAACGCATGCAGTTTACTTTGCCGGCAGTATTAAAACATTTTTCTGAAAAAGGCTATGCCTTTGAAAAAATTGTACTTGATTCGCAGTAAAGAAGTCGTGGATTTGGTTAAAAAAAATTGGGCCGGGGTAGAAACCCTGGCCCGTTTTTAATCCGTACCCTATGAAAACTGTCGTAAATGTACAGTGTTGTTGTTAAATTAGCAACAATTTTTTTAACAGTCTTTACAAGGTTATAATGTGAGGTACTCCATTGATATAAATTATAGCCAGGTTGTCGCAATCACCGTTTCCATAATCAAGCAATGCAGTCCTGCCATTTCTTATTAACCTTACTTTGCCTTTAACAATCCATCGGCAGGTGAATTTTTTAATTAATGGGTCTACAATTAAAGAAGCCCAGGTATGTCCGGCCGAATTTGAACCATTTGCACTTCCTTCTATTCTGTAAATATCATCTAAAGGAAAGTGTGGGGTACCGTTACCTGCTATCTGTAATACATCTTTCACACTGTTCCACTTTCTCCAACGGTTATTGTTTGTATTGGTAATCTTGCCGTTAATTACTTTAATATTCCATCCCTGCATATTAGATGTACTGGTATTTTCAGTAATATGTGTGCCTTCAATATGAAAGCTGTCAACATGATATCCAATAAAAGTAGTAGATACTTTTGCTCCAGGTACAACCATCGGGTTGGTGTAAATAGATACGATCTTTCCTTTCCTGTATTTGCCATCACGGCCAAGACAACCGTTTCCAAAGTCTATAGTTACAGTTTTAGGAAACACATGCGGAATGTTTGGAACAACCGTAATGGTAAAACACCTGTTATGGGTATTTTCAGTAGTGCTTCCAAGGTCAAATAATCCTGAAACATTGGCACTTACGCCCAAGTCTTCGCCAACAACGCTTGAATTCATGCTGGCTGTAATATTAAATACATCATCAAACTGGGCTTCAGCTTCAGCTTCCTGTACGGTAGCTTCCTGTGTGGCAGCCAGTTCTGCTGTTTCAGTTTCAGGCGTTGCAACAAGGCTGTCATCCTTTTTACAGCTTGAAAATGTAATGGCTCCAATAAGGCCAAAGGCCAGTAGCCACCGGGAGAGGTTTAAAGTCTTTTTCATAAAAATAATTTTAAAATAAAGGTGAATAAAACGAACTGGTATAAGACAGGTATAGAAAGCCATAGTTTAATGAATCGTTAAATTATTTTTAAGCATTTTTGTGTTTTAAATCAAGATATGATCATAGATACACATTGTCATTTATACGTGAATGAGTTTAAGACTGATATAGCAGGAGTGATTAAAAGGGCCGAAGCTGAAGGCGTAAATAAATTTTATTTACCGGGGATTGATAGTACAGAAATTGAGAATATGCTCCTTCTTGAAAGTGAATTTCCAGGGAAATGTATTGCCATGATGGGGTTACACCCCTGTTCTGTTAAAGAAAACTACCTGAAGGAATTAAAGATTGTTGAGGATTGGCTTGCTAAAAGAACATTTGCTGCAGTAGGGGAAATAGGGTTAGATTTTTACTGGGATAAGGTTTTTACTGATCAGCAATTTGAAGCATTCCGTATGCAGATTGAATTATCAGTACAATATAAACTGCCCATAGTTATACATACCAGGAATGCCATGCAGGAAACCATTGATGTAGTTAAAGAGTTTGTTCCCAGGGGAGTGAGGGGTATTTTTCATTGTTTTGGAGGGACATTGGAGAATGCAAGAGAAATTATTGATGCAGGATTTTATCTGGGAATTGGTGGAGTACTTACTTATAAAAAATCGGGCCTGGCAGAGGTATTGGAAAAAATTGATTTAAAACATATGGTATTGGAAACAGATTCACCTTATTTAACTCCGGTGCCATTTAGAGGGAAACGAAATGAAAGCAGCTATATAAAATATGTTGCAGAGAAACTGGCATTGGTAAAAAAAGTAACTGTTGAAGAAGTAGCAGTTGTTACAACTGCAAATGCTGAAAAAATATTCGGCTTATAAGTACTGATACTGTATTTTTGCCACCCATTAAAAAGGAGACTTGTCCGAGTGGCTGAAGGAGCACGCTTGGAAAGCGTGTATAGGGGTAACTCTATCGAGGGTTCGAATCCCTCAGTCTCCGCAATCAAAAGACCAAAATTAGTTAAATACCCGCAAATCAATAGTTTGCGGGTTTTGTATTTGGTGAGTAAATCAACAAAATGTTCAAAAAATTCGTTTTGTAGGTGCGTAGTTCGGTGAGTAAATTTTGTCTTATTGGTTACTCACCGAATTTCAATAAGACCCTTACTGGTAGATGATTACAGCATAAATAAATTTGCATAAATGTCCCCAAATTACTATCTTTAGTGGGTTAAATTTCCTACTCACCGCAAATCTCCGGTAATGGTAAAAACCTTCTCTTATATCTTCTATTTGAAGAAATCCAAAGTTTACGAAAAGGGACCAGTTCCCATTTATTTACGCATAACTATTGATGGAAAAAGAGCCGAAATTTCAATTAAACGGGAAGCCGATCCCGATAATTGGAACAGTAAAGCTGGCAGGCTGGATGGCAAAAGTGAAAAAGTCAGACAATTCAATGCCTATCTTGATGCGCTGCAATCTCAGTTATATGACGCACACCAGGCATTGATAAGAGATAATAAAATAATCACTGCTGAGGCGCTAAAAAACCGGTACACCGGTGCCAGTGAAAAACGAAGAATGTTGATTGCTGTTTTCCAAAAGCATAATGAAGAAGTTGAAGCCTTGATTGATAAAGGATTTGCTGCAGGTACAGTTGAAAGGTACAAAACCAGTTTATCTCATACCCAAGAATTCATTAAATGGAAATTCAGGATTTCTGATATTGATATAAGAGACATTGGTCACGAATTCATAACCGACTATGATTTTTATCTTCGTTCGTTCCGTAAATGTGCCAATAACACGGTCATCAAATACATCAAAAATTTCAAAAAGATAGTTCGAATCTGTATAGCTAACGGCTGGCTCGATAAAGATCCTTTCGTAAGATATAAGCCGAAGCTTACAGAAGTTGAAAGGCATTTTCTTTCAGCAGAAGAATTACTGGTACTTACTGAAAAAGTATTTGCAATGAATCGTCTCAACCAGGTAAAAGATATTTTCATGTTCAGTTGTTATACCGGCCTAGCTTATGTTGATGTAAAAAAACTCACTCCTTCCAATGTAATAATAGGTATAGATAGTAGATACTGGATTAAAACACATAGAACAAAAACTGATACACCATCCAATATTCCGTTGTTGCCACCGGCCATGGAGATCATAAATAGATATAAGGATCATCCGGCCGCAGTTAATAAAGGAAGTTTACTGCCTGTGCTTAGTAACCAGAATATGAATGCTTATTTAAAAGAGATTGCAATTGTATGTGGGATTAATAAAAATCTCACATTCCATATTGCGCGGCATACTTTTGCAACAACTGTCACCCTTTCAAATGGCATTTCATTAGAATCTGTAAGTAAAATGTTAGGGCATAAAAATATGCGTACTACACAGCACTATGCCAAAATATTGGATAAAAAGGTTAGCCAGGATATGGATATACTGTTTAGAAAATACGAACCTAAAACAAAGCTCAAAAAGGCTGCAAATAAATAAATTGTATAATTCTTAAATCTCTTAATCTTTCTCAATACTTCCTCACTTCGTTCAGCAGCCCCACAATCACATCCTTCATTCCATTAACTGCAGAAGATTCTATATTATATACTTTGTTTCTCAGACTGTCCTCCGAAATATGCTCACTTTTTTCCGTCCTGAAATTCCTGGCCACCATCCGCATCAGTTCGGTAGTGTTTTTGTTTTTGATCACCCCGGTGTCAAGCAAAAGTTTTATCGCCAGTGAAAGATTTCCGACAGACAGCCTCGTATAAACTTTTCCGGAGGTAGTACTTTGTTCTTTAACAACAGGCAAATGATTATCAAATTGCTGTTTCCTTTCCAGGTAATAGATCTCTTCCGACAGCCAGTCACAAATTTGCTCTCTGATATCTGGCAGGTTAGGGTCGTAGGCTGTAACGCGTACATGGTGAATCTGGTTAATATCTTTTAACTGTTTTGAATAATACGCATCCAGAGAAGCAATGCCATCAATACGCCTGGTATTTGCTTTCAGGGTTTTTGTAAAAAAATGAACAAAGTCAACACTGTTCAAGTTGGTTCGAATCAAAAACTTGTAGATTTCATCAGCTGATAAATTTGGTTGATCTAAAATCCCATTCAGTGCTTCCTTGTAATGGCTCATGAATTCAATACGCCGGTAACTGATGACTTGCACACCTGAAATATATTCTTCCAATGGCGTGCATACGATTTCGTTAAGAGTTTTTTCAATGCTATGTTTATTAAAGACGGATTTTAGTTTTTTTAAAATGGTTTTAATAGGACCAATATTTTCCACCATTGCACGATCAGTTATTTTTAAATCTGGATTGCAATATTTTTTAAAATGATGAACGATAAAGAATAAAAACTGTTCTGTAATATCAAGTATTGCTGTATAACCACTGGTATAGTTCTTCAAAGCAGGGTAGTGGAATAGACTTTCAGCATCTCCACGTAGCAGGTAATGGTAAAGGTTGTCTACCAGTTTAACCAACACCTCCTGGTGTTGATATATATAACGCTGCATCCGGGATTCATTTTCGCAGTTAAACAATTCGTGCAGAAATTGCCCCTGTATTCTTTCCTTTTCTGCTGATACTTCTGACTGCCATTTTTTTAGGCTGGCTGCTTTCTGTGCTTGCCTATTAAAATTTTCTGGCATCATTGAAACCAGGATAATTTCTTCCAGTTTTGACAATTCATATTTCACGTTAGTTGTTTCAGTATGTTTCGAACATATAGGCACACAGGTAGCAGGCAAAGAAATCTTTGCATGTTTTCAAAAGGAACTAAAAAATTAAGAGTAGTTGGCAAAGGGATCAGTCACCATCTTCCAGTTTAAAGAGTTCTTCAACCGGCTTTTTAAAATACCTGGCGATCTTCAGCGCCAGTGTAGTATATGGAATGTATCGTTGGGTCTCAAGCGAGTTGATTGTTTGCCGGGACACCTCCAGCTCGTCTGCCAGCTGCTGTTGGGTCAATTCCAATGTAACCCTTTCAATCTTAACGGTATTTCTCATAACAACGATCGTTTTTTTTCAAAATAAAAGGTTAGCAGGTAAATCACCAGCATACCGATGACCAGGTTTGTGCCTTGTAAATACGGCATAGAATAATCAGCAACAAGACTGATCACCGGAACAGCAATTACATAAAGGATTGCCAGCAGGAATGCCAGCCGGATGGCTTTGAACCGCATCAGTATGATCAGATCATCTTCTACTTTCTCACGGGCACCTGCAATGCATAAAAGACCGGTGATGATTACGATGGACACAATGGTGCTGAACCGGTCCGGTTTGGGTTGTAATACGGCTTCACCGCCCAAAACAAGGCTGCTGTCCACAATTTTATTCCAGGCTGCAACAAGCAGTCCTAACCCTAGTATTAAATAACCGGTGAACCTGTAATTGGGGTGCAGTAAAAATAGTTCGGCATTTTTTTTCGAATTTTCTGAATTGTTTGCCATTAGTTGAGTTTTAAGTTAAAATGTATGCTCTAGTTGTCCTAATGACAAATGTAATTGTCATATTTGGTAATTGCAAGCCTTTTCAAATATTTTTTTTGAGCCGCCCAAAAATTGACTTTAAGTTATTTTTCAGATCAAGGTCCTTGCCTGGGCGGGATCTGTATGCGGTTGCGCAACCCCTGCAACTGTTTTTGCATCCTACCAATCATTTCTTTTGTTGTCATAAAACTCACCGCTATGTCAGTCAACATCCTCACAACCGAAGATCTCCAGCATTTCAAATCCGAACTTTTTTCCGAACTAAAATCAATATTTAAAACTGAAGTACAGCCCACTAAAAAATGGCTCAAATCGGATGAAGTAAAAAAAATACTCAAAGTTTCTCCAGGCACTTTACAAACACTTCGTATCAATGGTACGCTCCAATACACAAAAATCGGCGGCATCATTTATTACGATTATGAGCATATCCAAAAGACTATGGAACAAAACCTGCGTCTTGCAACAAAACCATGAATGGCCATAATGAAATATTAATATTTCAAACGATAACCCAAAAAATCTTAACCATGTTCTCACCATACCGCGGCCGTAGCCATACAAAAAAACAAACTCGATGCAAGCCAAAAATCACAATAGCCGAAAGGAAAAAACGGTTAGTATCAAAAAAACTGAAACGATTATTTCCAAACCTCTCTTTTCAATTCTATCAGCATCACGTCACTGAAAAAAGCCCTTCAGGTATAGGGCCGGGCGGCTGGGCCCGGAGGCCATGAATTACATCCGACACATGAACGCTTTTTTTTCACTCGTAAAGAAAGATACAAGACTAACGTCATCGCATATCAGCCTGTACATGGCTTTATTTCAGTACTGGAATTTTAATCGCTTTCAAAATCCGTTCCCGGTTTACAGGGACAACATAATGAACCTGAGTAAAATTGGTTCTAAGAATACCTATCATAAATGCATCAAAGAATTGCACGATGCAAAATACATTTACTACCATCCAGCTTTATCAAAATTCTTACCGGTCAAGGTAAGCATTGGCCGACTCGATATTGAAGAAGAACCTCCCAGCCGCTACAAGCAGCTCGATATTTTTAATTCCTCAGAGGAACAATCTATGAACCCGGCCCCTGACCTCCCGTGTCCCAAAATCGGTACTGATGAAACAGACCAGAATTTGGAAAATACGTGTCCCAAATTTGATACCGATAGTGTCCCATATTTGACCGCTACGTGTCCCAAAAATGATACCGTACCAGTCCCAAAAATGGGACACAATATAAAACATAAACATTTTATAAAAGAGAGTAAACAGCCCGCTCAAAAAATTTTTGATAAAAATGAAAAACTGAGCGAAGCGGTAAACAAGCTCGCCGGTGTCCCAAATTCGGTACACGACACTGAGCCTGGTCGAAGTGCATTTATCCCAACGCTGAGCGAAGTTGAAGAGTTTTTTAAATCAACCAACTACCCGGAAATCGAAGCAAACAAATTTTTCAACCACTACAAAGCCATCGGCTGGAAGATAAAAGGAATTACACCAATAACCGACTGGCAGGCTTCGGCCCACAAGTGGATGATTAATGCCGGAAAGTTCGAAAACAAAAAAACTGATCAACTACCAACGCACCAAAATGACATGGAAAGCCTTTACAAGCAATTTATAGCAGGCAACAATGTTTTCAAGCACATTACCCCGGAGCATTTCGCAGAATTAAAATTAGAGCTCTCAGATGAAGTTTTAAAGCATGCCCGGCAGGAACGTATCAACCAGTTAACCGGAAGCAATCAAAATTCTATTCTTCAGTTACTGCAGGCTTACCTGAACAACAAAGAAAATGATCCGCTGTTGATAAAGGATCAGGAAACCCTGGATGCCCTGGCCAAACGAATCGCCGTTATCCATCATTTTAATCGGCAAAAGCAATCCAGCTTCGAAGTTCCCTAAACCTTTAAACCTTTAAACCTTTCAACTTTTTCAACCAAACCCCAAAAAAATGCTAACAATAAACCTCATGGAATTTTCAGATTACCGGTTCAAGGACATCTATACCTGCCTTATGACGAATAACGAAACTACATTCCGTATCGTCATGGAAAAGCTTTGCCTTGCACCAAAAGATGATAAAATTGAAATTGCTACAGAATACTATGATGCGCTATTCTTCGGCCAGAAGCTATCTGAGTTTTCCAGTGATTTCTGTTATACTGTACCATCCATATATTCTGCCACTCCATTTGCATTCGAATTCAACACTTCGGAAATAGAAAAGCTGGCAGATATACTCTTTTACCTGATTCGTGGAATTGTTCTTGACGAAGAAACAGACGAAATCATGGAAAAATACTGGGCTGACAAAGAAGAATTTTGGGCCCAATACTGCAATGATAAAATTGACCCCGTTTGCCACGGCCTTTTACACATCATGGAGAGTCTTTTGTTACCATAACGCATATTTCATCACAACCATAAAACAAAAAATAATGAACATCAAAAACTACACATCTACAATTGAAGCCTCCCGATCAATGGCAAGAATTGAAGAATTGCTTGTTGAGATTGGAGCAACAAACATCAATAAGCAATATGAAAACAAAGTATGCACCGGCATTACATTCCTGCTTTATGACCAGCAGTTGCAAAAGACTTTGCCATTTCATCTAAAATCTCAGGTCGAAGAATGTTTTCTCATTCTCTGGAAAGATGTAAAGCGCCCCCGTGCCGATACAGCAGACGCCGTCCACCTACAGGCCAACAAAACAGCATGGAAGATACTTTCCGACTGGACCGAAATTCAATGCAGCATGATCTTGCTTGGCCAGGCAAAACCCCTGCAAATGTTTTTGCCCTTTATGTACGACATGAAAACAAATGAAACACTGTTTGATAAAGTTTCCTCAGGCAAGTTGAACCTGTTGCCGGAAAGTAAAGTTCAATAAATTGGCTATTCTGTTTTAACAATCAATTATATTTGAAAAATAAGCCAGAGCACCACTATGAGTCTTTTCCAAAAATCCGTTTTAAAAAAGTACCTCCAGGGGTCCGACCAGGAGAAGGTACGCCAGGCATGGAAGCTATTCCAGGCACACTTTCACAATAAAGAAATTCAGGAAAATATTCGTAATGCAAAAGAAGAAGAGTATCAGGAGGGCTTTGTTCGTGATTTATTTGTAAACATCTTGGGCTACACGCTTAAGCCACAACCCAATTACAATTTTGTATTGGAGAAAAAAACGGAAACAGATGCCACCAAAAGTGATGGTGCTATGCTCCGGGGAGAAAATATTATTGGCGTAATTGAATTAAAGGATACCGGGACCACAGAACTCGACAAAATAGAAAAACAGGTCTTTGGATATAAACATAAACACAAAAACTGTGTCTATGTAATCACGTCTAATTTTGAAAACTCCGGTTTTACATCAATGATGCAACTGAGTCTGAAGATTTCAACCTGTTTACTTTAACAGAGGAGCGCTTTGCAATTCTTTATCTCTGCCTGCAGCAGCAATCAATCCAAAGTGATGTTCCTTTAAAAATAAAAGAGGCATCTGAAACAGAAGAGGAGAACATAACTAAAAAACTCTATGCAGACTATTCCATTTTCAAAAAATTACTTTTTGAGAATATTGTCAAACTGAACCCTCAGTTTAATAAACTTGAATTATTTAAAAAGACTCAAAAATTACTTGACCGTTTTTTGTTTATTCTATTTGCAGAGGATCGACTCCTGTTGCCTCCCAATAGCGTAAGTGAAATTTTGCAACAGTGGGAACAGCTAAAAGAATTAGATAATTATATTCCGCTTTATGATCGGTTCTTAAAATACTTTGGATATCTGAATTCAGGTTATGAAGGAAAGCAATATGAAATATTCGCTTACAACGGAGGCCTTTTTGCGCCAGATGAAATATTAGATACCATAAAGGTTGACGATCAAATTCTATTTGACGGCAGCAAAACCCTGAGCCATTATGACTTCGAAAGCGAAGTTGATGTAAACATCCTCGGCCATATTTTTGAACACAGCCTGGGTGAAATAGAAGAAGTACAAGCAGAACTTGAAGGTAATAAATTAGATAAAACTAAAACCCGGCGCAAGAAAGACGGTGTATTTTATACTCCTCGCTATATTACAAAATACATCGTAGAAAATACCTTAGGTGAATTATGCACGGGAAAAAAAGAAGAATTAAAAATCAATGATGAAATATTTGTTTTTCGAAAAAGGAAAGATAAAAAAAGAGAGGACCTTGTGGCAATTCTGGATGAATATCGAAACTGGCTGCTGCAACTTACAATTTGCGATCCTGCGTGTGGTAGTGGAGCTTTTCTGAATCAGGCTCTGGAATATTTAATTTCCGAACACAGGTATATTGATGAACTAAAGGCTGCCTTTTTAGGAGATGCCATGGTGCTAACGGATCTCGAAAATGAAATTCTCCAAAATAATCTATTTGGAGTTGATATAAATGAAGAAGCCGTGGAAATTGCAAGGCTTAGCTTGTGGTTGCGTACAGCAAAGAAGGGACGAAAATTAAGTAACCTGATTAATAATATTAAATGTGGAAATAGTTTAATTGACGATTCCAAAGTAGCCGCTGACAAGGCATTTAACTGGAGAAGTGAATTTGAATCTGTTTTTGTAAAAGGCGGTTTTGATATTGTGATTGGTAACCCGCCTTATGTTGATATTAAGGCACTTCCTCCTGGCATTGTTGATTATTTGTTTCAAATATATAAAACAGCAAATAATAGAATAAACCTCTTTTCAATTTTTATTGAGAAAGCTTGTTTAATTCTAAAAAAGGAGGGAAAATTTTCATTCATTATTCCTTCCGCATTGTTAACTCAAGAGTCGTATAAACCGATTCGCAAATCGTTGCTTTCTGAAACCAATATCAACAATATTGTAAGACTTCCTAATGAATCCTTCGGAGGTGGTGCCGGTGAGGTCAAGGTGGATACAATTATTTTGACTTTTACACTTTCTGATAATTTAAGAAAGCCAGTTGAAATTCTTGTCTATAAAGGCTTCGATAGAATAAATGAAATAACCTCTTTGACTACTGATTCGCATTTATTTCTAGAGCAACTAACTTGGGAGCAAGACGAAAACTTTATTTTTAGAATTAATGTCAATGATAAAATTTCAGAACTCATTGCAAAGATTGAAATTGACAAATCGCCACTTATTAAGTGTGTAGATTTCTGTTTGGGCTTAACACCATATGATAAATACAAAGGTCACACTGTTGAACAAATTGAAAGCCGAGCATTCCATGCTTCATCTAAAAAAGATGAAACCTACGAGAAATTATTAGCTGGTAGTGATGTTATGAGGTATTATATCAATTGGAATGGTGAGGAATGGATTAGCTATGGCAGCTGGCTTGGGGCGCCTAGGGAACAACGCTTTTTTACAGAAAAAAGAATTTTAGTAAAACAAATTATTGACTGGTCAGCTAAGAGAATTTGGGCCGGTATGGTAGAAGAAGAACTCTATAATACTCAAAATGCTTTTAATCTAATAGCTAAGGAAGATTACTTACCAGAATATCTTTTAGCAATTCTCAACAGTAGTTTAATGTCATTTTATCACAAGAAAAAATTTCTTGAGGAGTATAAAGACCGTTTTCAAAAAATACTTATAAAAGACTGTAAGAAATTTCCGATAAAAAGGATATCCATTGATCAGCAGACACCCTTTATTGCGAAAGTAGATATCATTATTTCTCAGTTTAAAAATCTGCATTACTTAAGACATAAATTCCTAAAATTGCTACAGGATAAGTATGAAGGTCTTAAGTTAAGTAATAAACTTCTTAACTGGCCCAACCTCTCTTTCAAAGAATTTGTAAAGGAATTGGGTAAGCAGAAAATTAAACTCAGCCTTCCTGACCAGGCCGAATGGATGCAATACTTTGAAGCTGAAAAAATTAAAGCGAATGAAATTCAGCTATTAATTGACAATACTGATAAAGAGATTGATGAAATGGTCTATAAACTGTATGATCTATCAGAGGAAGAAAGGAAAACTATAGAAGAGTAATAATTTTTTTACGAAAAATCAGTCTTCCACAAAATCTTGCTCACAAATTACCCATCCCGGCTATTTCAAACGGTATAAATGTCAAGTATCCTGCACTAAATACTTAACAAATCAGGCAACTTTTATACCTTTACACTCATGAAAGTGGCTCAAAAAATAGAGAAAGAAATAAGTAAACTGAAAGATGGTAACACTTTTAAGTACCAGGTACTTGCAATAGTACCGAAATAGCCCAGATGGACTGTCACTATTACCTACACATACTGCACACATCTTACTTTCACCATGCTCAAAAGCCAACGTATTTTGGCAGCTCAAACTTAAAAAATGGAAAACAGAATCAATTTATCAGAAGTAGATTCAAAAGCTTGCGAAGCCATGATTGGATTGGAGAAATACATTGCCCAAAGCGGCCTGGATAAAACGCTTTATGAACTGATTAAAACAAGAGCTTCGCAAATAAACGGATGTGCCTTTTGCATTAATATGCACACCCGGGATGCAATAGCACTTGGCGAAACAACAAAACGTTTATTTTTATTGGATGCATGGAGAGAAACAGATCTTTATACTGAGAAAGAAAGAGCTGTATTAGGACTTACAGAATCTATGACATTACTTACAAATGGGCATGTGCCGGATGAGGTTTATATGAATGCCGTTACTCATTTAACGCAGAAAGAGCTGGCTTCTGTTATCATGGCTGTAGTTGCCATTAATGGCTGGAACAGAATAGCGGTTACAACAAGAATGCCTTTAGATTAAGGAGAACTAATATTAATAGCGAAAAATTTAATGCCATTTTAGGCCTTACCCGTTGAAAAAATAGTTTATGGATACAGAAGATATAATTTTTAAATTAATTGAATTAAACAAGGCAAGTCAGTTACTCGATACGCAGGAACCCGAGCGCATAGAAATGATTAAAAGCGTAACGGACTATACCAATCAATTTATTGCGGGCCTTACTACTGTTAAAGCTTTTACAGAGAAGGAGGCTACTTCATTAGAAATTGCCAATCAAAAAAGACCGCTGACTGTCCTCCTTGATCTGTACCAAAAAGAAGTAGCTGAAACCGGGATTAATGCCGCATCGGGAAAGCACCTGGGGTATATTCCCGGAGGCGGAGTTTTTACCGCTGCGATTGCAGATTTTATAGCAGCAGTTACCAATCCGTTTGCCAGTGTGCATTATGCATCGCCGGGGGCAGCCACTATCGAAAATGAAGTTGTTAATTGGCTTAAATCAGTATTTTCATTTCCTGATAACTCCGTTGGCTGTTTGTCCTCCGGTGGCTCAATATCTACACTAATTGCATTTACTGCTGCAAGAGATAAGCATAAGGTTAAGAATGAATTCATACACAAAAATGTTGTTTATTTAAGTGAACAGGTACATCATTCAACTCAAAAAGCATTGCGTATTATTGGTTTGGAAGATGTAATCATCCGGTATGTTTCTTTAGATATTCATCATAAAATTAAAACAGATTCTTTGGAGGAGCTTATAGAAAAGGATATTTCAGCAGGGCTTCAGCCTTTTTTGGTAGTGGCAACAGCCGGAACCACTGATACAGGAGCTGTAGATCCTTTAAATGAAATTGCAACAATAGCAAAAAAGCATAAAATGTGGTTTCATATAGACGCTGCCTACGGTGGCTTTTTTATTATGACATCAAAAAAAGAACTTTTTAAAGGAATCGAAAAAGCTGATTCCATTATTATTGATCCGCATAAGGGGCTGTTTCTTCCCTATGGTGTTGGAGCTGTATTGATAAAAGATAGTGCTGCCGTTTTACAATCAAATTATTATACGGCCAATTATATGCAAGACGGAGCAAGCGAAGAAATGCTCAAAAGCTCTGCCAATGTTTCACCGGAGCTAACCAAACATTTCAGGGGACTCCGGGTATGGTTACCACTGCAAATACATGGAATAGAACCTTTCATCGCATGTCTGGAGGAAAAATTATTATTAGTCAACTATTTTAGAAATAAACTTGCTGAACTTGGTTTTTGTCTTGGCCCGGAGCCGGACTTGTCAGTCAGCTATTTCTGGTATCCTTTCGGGTCAGATACTGATGAAAAAAACAGGCAACTTATGGATGAAATACACGCTGATGGTTCTGTTTTTTTAAGCTCTTCAATCATCAATGAACGTTTTGTAATCCGGATTGCAATTTTAGCTTTTAGAACAAAAAAGGAAATAATTGATGAAGCAATAGAAATGATTAAGCACTGTTTAAATAAAGTAAACCCGGCTGGCTCAGCGAAAACTAAATTAGCAGAATAAATTAATTTAAAAAGTAAGGAGTTGCACGACTTAAGGCTGCAATTCCTGGAATTGTTGTTAAGCAAGCACAAGGGACTAAAATTCAGCAATAAACTACAAGACTGACCATCTCTCTCCTTCAGAGAATTTGTAAAGGAATTAGATAAACAGAAAATTAAACTCAGCCTTCCTGACCAGGCTGAATGAATGCAATATTTTGAAGCTGAAAAAATTAATGCGAATGAAATTCAGCTATTAATTGACAATACTAATAAAGAGATTGATGAAATGGTCTATAAACTGTATGAGCTATCAGAGGAAGAAAGGAAAACTATAGAAGAGTAATAATTTTTTTAGGACGAGTCTGTGTCTATTTAAATTTTATTCGCATAATTAAATCTCTAAAATAGTCAGCAGACCAGATATCTAATACTTTTTCGTCACGAATGAATGGAATAATATCCTCACGGACATTCTTAAATGAAATGCTTGAAATTTTTTCCTGTACTAAATCAATAAACTGTTCCTTGCTGATGTTATTTTCTTTCCAGTCGCCACTATCAATTGCCCTGACAAGGAAATGATCAAGATTTAATGACACTCCTTTTTTTATATACCATTCCATATCGTACCAATCTCTTCCTTTAACGCGTTGCTTCCATTTGCGAAAAAGAAGCACATGCATTTTACCGGCAAATAAGTCAGGTTGTGTAAAACACTTTACATAAAAAGAAAAAGGCTTCAACAAAAGATTTTCTGCTGTTTCAAAACCCCAAGGAGGTTCGGTATCAACTTCAATCTTAATCTTAATATTTCGCCTGTTTCCAATGCCGGCTTGCGGTACTACACTTTCCAATACTAATTCTTTCCAAACCGTATCAGCTTTTAAAAAAGCCGAATCAATATTGTTTTGGTTAGTTTTTATTTTCTCAGTTACAGTAACCTGTATGCCCAAAGCTTCAAATTCTTTTATTATTCCTGTTAAGTAAGGCTCTAAAGAAAAATCAGGATTTACTTCCAGCAATGAAAAATCAAGGTCTTCCGAGTATCTTTCTAACCCATACAATATGCGCAGCGCCGTTCCACCGTAAAAAGCAGCTTTTTCAAAAAAGCCGCTTCTCTGCAGGCCTGCTAATGCAATTTCCTGCATGATTTCCCTCAGCGCATGCTCAGCCTCATCCAGGTTTTTTGGGTTATATTCATCAAGCCATTCTTTAATCATAGTCCTTTCAATGTTTTTACAAGTATAGTAAGACTTGCTTTTTTAGGTGCATTAATTATCCATTTACCAATCTCATCGTAATTCAAATTGCGTAACATATCTTTCTCCATTCTAAGGTCATCAATTAGTAACTCCATCACTTGTTTATTACTCCGTAGCAAAAGGCCTGAAGTCGTTACTATTTTATCACATAAAGCCTTTTCTGCTGTTGCAATCAGCACGTTTTGATTTTTGACCAACTCCACTTGCTTTATTCCAAAGGAATAGTAGGGTAAGGGCACATGTTTGTAACTGAATCTGCCAACTTTGGTTTTATATATTTTACTGTTTTGCGAAGTTGCAGAACTTAGTTCATAAACTCTTTCTGGAATTAAATTCCAATATGACAGTGCTGTTTCAAAAGAAATATAACTTGGCCCCAGGAGATGATTAGCTAACAGGAAAGGTTCGGGTTTGGCAATTCGCAGGATCGGGCCAGGCACATAAATACCCCTTTTCACGGGTATCAATATGCCCTGTTTCACCAGTTCGGTTATTTTATCAAAAGGCCTTTTGTATTCCTTAAGCAGATCGAGTAAAATCTGCTTAGTGATTGGCTGTCCTTCATAATCCCGTATAGCTTCCCTGAATTCCATTTATGTAATATTATTTATCATTTATCGGATAATTTCCGAAGTTAATAATATTATTTGACATAATTATGTAAAATTATTGTTTATTTATCGAAAAATATCCGATAAATAGTATAAAATTTGACAGGGGTAGATTCTGCAACTAAAATATATATCCTAAATGGTTGATGATCAGGGAATAAAAACTGAAGGTGATTAATAAAGTAATTAGCGGGGTCGCTGTCAGTAACTTTGATCAGAACGAATTGTCAATATCTGATTTTTATAATTTCAAAAATTCTATCTTCTTTCGCCAGTTTTAATATGGCTTTGTCTCCCGCTTTTTTGTTTATCAATATTCTGGCAATCGGCGAGATGAAAGAAATTTTTCCTTTTGCAATATCGGCTTCATCTACACCTACAATTTGATACTGTCGAAGCTTTTTATCTGCGCCGATTTTTAGGGTTACCTGGGCACCAAATCTAATTACATTTTGTGGTTGCTTGTTCAGGTCTACTATTTTTGCTGTAGAAATCCGGCTATTCAACAGCTGCAATTTTGCGTTTATAAAATTCAACGCAATTCGTCTTTCGTTTTCATTTGAAATATCCAGATGATCTCTCTCATTAATAAGTATCTGTTTTTCTTTTACAAGTTCATCCATACATACTTGCGTAACGTAATTGGTTACACCTGCCGGTAAGTCCGCACTGGGTGGCACAATAGGAATTTCTTCCTGATCGGCTTCTTTTACAAATCCTCTGCTCATGGCTTACTTTATTTTTAAGACAACCTTCCCTTTGGTTCGTCCTTTATCAACATAAAGTATGGCATTTACTGCATCTTTCAAAGGGAAAACTTTGTCAATAATAGGTTTAACTTGTCCGGATTCCACGAATCCTGTTAGTTCATTTAATTGTTTTGGGTTTGCTCTCATCAAAAGAAGACTGTAATATGCAGATTTTTGTTTTATCTGTTTTGTTATTTTTCTTCTATTCCACCTTAAATAAAGTTTGGCAAATAAATTAAGTTTCATTCTGTTGGCAGTTTCTTTGTCAACAGGACCAACTAGCGTAATTACTTTCCCTCCTTTTTTTATCACTTTAAAAGCATCTTCGGTATATTGATTTCCAAGCGTGTCTAAAACCATGTCAACATCTTTTACAATGGCTTTATAGTGTTCGGTTTTATAATCGATTACTCTGTCTGCTCCAAGTGCTTTAACCCAGTCTACATTGGCTGTACTGGTAGTTGTATATACATAAGCACCTATTGCTTTTGCTAATTGAATTGCCATTGAACCAACTCCACCGGAACCTGCGTGAATTAATATTTTATCCCCCGATTCTAGCTTTCCTCGTTTTAATGCCTGCATGGCTGTTAGACTAACTAGCGGCAGACTTGCAGCTTCCTCAAACGTAAGGTTCTTTGGTTTTAGGCTTAGAATGTTTTCTTTTACCGAAACATATTCGGCAAAAGAACCCTGCTTATCTACGAAAGCATAAAGCTCATCGCCAATATTAAAGTTGGTAACACTGGCTCCTTTTTCAACAATTTTACCGCTCACATCATAGCCAACTGTTGCGGGTAATTTATAATTACCACGGGTTTTTAATTTTCCTTTTATCACTTTTAAGTCTAACGGATTTACACTTGCAGCATAGGTTTCTATTAGTACTTCATCATTGCTAATTGTTGGTTTTTCAATCTCAGATAAAGTAATACTTTCTGAAACTTCGGCATAACTAGTATGTTGAATTGCTTTCACGGTTTTTTGTTTTTTATGATGTAGCAAAGGTAACTTACAGCACCTGGCTTCAATTACCAAATCAGTTCAATAGCTTATGAAAAGAGGTCACAGGTATAGAGTTGGATATTACAGTGGATAATCAAAAGTAGGTTTCCCAAGGGCTAAACAAAAATTTCAGCAAAGCCCACTAGAATAGCATGGAAGGACTGGTGTTTTTTATGAAATAAAATGACACCTCACTTATTCATTCTTTTTATGATTTCCCCTTCTTGAACCTACCAGGTTTGGATTGTACAGCTTCGCTATCAATTCTGCGGTGCAAGCATCTGCATAAATACCATAAGCATTTACTAAAAGTCCTTTCAAGTTATTTGTAGTAGACGAAATGGCGTACAATATACTCTCATTATCTACATCAGACATTTCCTGAAAGCGATATACCTGGTCAATCTCAAATTCATCGGGCTGCAATTGTGTATTTTCCTCTTTACATTCAATGCAAGTTTCCTTTATATTGAAGTTGTATGTGTAGCCCTCCTTAGTAAGGTCGTTTATTGCTTCGGACAAGGTGTTATATTTTCCCATTTTATTTATTTTTTAGTTTATTATAAATCTAACCTTCGACTGGTAATGTGCTTTTAGTAATTACTACAATAGTATTTACTGCCTATTGGGAGAAAGTTAAAAGCTAAGAAATTTTATCGTTTTTCCAATTGACTTCTCAGTTTATCTTCTACAGCAGTCAACAGCGCATGGAAATTATCTCCATAATCTGATGCAAATGGGTCATTGCCCGGAATGCCTAGGCGGATACTGACCTGCTTTTGCTGCGTCGTTTTTTCTTGTTTATCTTCTAAATAAACGTCTGCCCATTCTATTTTGTCATAAAACCGGCTGAGGCGTGTAATACATTTACGTATTGTATCCTTCACGTCTTCTTCGATGCTGATATCCACCGCCTGAACGTTTATTTTTATTCCCGTAATGTTCTCCGTGTATTGCATAATTGTTTTTTTAAGATTATTTAATTTGATTGCCTTTTGCAAGGCTTTCATAATAAGCAAGATCCGCTTTGTAAAATATAAAATAATTATTTTAAATAGGCGGAATACATCCAAACTAATTTTTCCTGCTCACGAATGTAATCGCTCATCAGCGCATTGGTTCCTTCATCTTCTGCATCTGCGGATAACTCCAACAATTCCCGTTGAAGTGTGATAATAATTTTGAAGGATTCAAGAATGTCTTTCACATCCTGTATTCCGTCAGCCACTTCCGAACTTTCTTCGATTTTTGCATCATTTTTATAGATCGAGAATTTGTGGTTTGGAGTGTGGCCAAGTGTCCGGATCCGTTCCGCAACCTCATCAATTTTTATAAATAGATTCTCGTAAAGCTCCTGGAACTTAACATGTAACTCAAAGAATTTATCTCCTTTGATGTTCCAATGATATCCCCTGATATTTTGATAAAAGATGGAATAGTCTGCCAACAGTTCATTGAGTTTTTCTGCAAGCACTTTGGATTTTGATATGTCCAGGCCAATTGAATTTAATTTACTCATGATTTTTATTTTTAAAGATTTATAATTTATTTATTAGCGGTTGATATCAACCAATATGTTTACTTAGGTATTCTTCTTTGTCCAAATAGAACCGTTTTTTGTCGTCAATTTTTCCAGCTTCCCAACGTCGGAAAGCACGTTTAGAACATTTTCACTTTCCGTTCTGAGCGTTCCGGATAACACCGAAAACTCTTTTGCTGTAAGCGTATGATATTTTGAAAAAAGTGTTTCCCAGTCTTTACTGTATTCACTTTTCTCAATATCAGAATTGAGCTTTAAAATGGCTGCTTCGTAAAGCGCATAAGGTTTTGAGCCATAAACAACTTCCTGATTGCCGGCGCCATCTTGGAAAATAATAGTAGGAAATCCTCTTACACCGGATTCTCTGGCTATTCTTAAATCTTCTTCAAACAGTATTTTCGCCTTCCCTTCATAATCTGTTTTTAATTGTTGCACATTAAGTCCTGCGGTTTTTGCTGCTGTTGCAATATGCTCCCATTTTGCCAGGTTTTTTTTCTTTAAAAACATCATTTCCCGCATTTCTCTCATAAACAAAACAGCTTGGTCTTCATCTTGCAACTGGGCTGCCTTAAAAGCAATAGATGGCGGAAAAGATGATTCTAAAGGGTCTTCCAGCCAAATATCGCCGTCAATCGGCATATCATAATGAACACTCACTTCATCCCAATGATGTGCCACATCCGATGGTTTGCTGATACCACCGCTATTGTAATTCCAATCGGGCAATAAGCCTCCCATTCTGTATTCTATTTCAACAGCATTGCCATATTCCAGTTTAAGTTTTCTCAATTGAGGCTCTATGCCCCAACATGATGAACAAATGGGATCGGTAAAGTAAACCAGCTTTACTGTTTTTTTTGTTGATTGCAGATTGCTTTGTAATACCGTATTTACATTGACATCACCTGTTTCGCACATTCCGGTTTTTATGTCGCATATGAGCGGATTATTTTTTGTTGTTTCGTTGTTCATATTTTTTGTTTTTGGTTGACCTTGGCAGATGGTGAAGCCTGCCAAAGAAATAAATAAAATAATTAGATTAATTCTGCTTACCATAGTGGTTTTTATTTTACTTCTTCCGAAGTTGCAAACTCCTCCATTCTTGTTATCAAATTGTTTTCAACGGTATATATCTGAACCCATTTTTGTTTTAGCTCCCTTCCTGATCGCTTTACTTTTTGATGTTCCCGGCCTAACACTACAACCATATTTCCTTCAACGATATATTTTTGTGGTTCAAAGCTGATGATTTCGGTTTTTTCGAGAATATTGCTAAAAAAGGTTCTTACACCTTCCTTATTTTCGAAAACTCCTTTAGGAATAATTTGCGTACCATGGTAAATCCATAGGGTATTGTCAGAAACTGTTTCTATGAATTTTTCTATATCACCACTACCAAATGCTGTGAACATTTTTTCTACCACTGTTTTTGCCGAATTTTTCATTTGTGTAAAATTTAGTATTCGTAATAAGTGCCTTTACAAACCCTGTGAGAATTTCTTCACAGGAATAGTCTATTAGAAAGTTGTTTGTCGGCCATCAAATTCTTATTCTATTAATTTGCATGTGTATTCACCCATTTCTCAAAGGCTTCCATAAAGCTCTTCAGGAAGTTTTTGGTGGAATCGTTCGTTAGTTTACCCTTGTCGTCAAAGAGTGCTGCAGCTCCTCCAATGTAGGCTTCCGGCTGTGCCATGGCGGGCACATTTACGAAAGTTAGCGATTGTCTCAGATGGTGATTGGCTCCAAAACCACTTATATTTCCAATGGAAACGCTTACAACAGCACCTGGCTTTCCGTTCCAGGAATTTTTTCCGTAAGGTCGGGAGCCTACATCAATCGCATTTTTTAAAACAGCAGGGACCGAGCGGTTATATTCAGGAGTCAGAAAGAGAAGTCCATCCATAGCACTAATTTGCTCTTTAAATGCTACCCATTCTTTTGGCGGATTTGCTTCCAGGTCTTCATTAAACATCGGGAGATCAGCTATGTTTACTATTTCAAGCGATAATAATTCTGGTGCAAGTTCTATTAGTGCTTTAGCTGTTTTTAAGTTAAAGGATTCTTTGCGAAGACTTCCAACGATAACTGCGATTTTATACTTAATCATAATTTTGATTTTTTTGTAATTAGTGAGATAAAAAAAGCGGGTAATTAAAACTAATTACCCGCTTAATAAGTGATTAGTATACTTTTTAGATTGCAGCTGCTCCTGCTCCGGCCACTGCATGGTCATTTTCAACGTCACTTCCACTTACCCCAATGGCTCCGATAATTTCACCTTCTTTATTTTTAATAGGAATTCCACCGGGAAAAGTAATCAGTCCGTTGTTGGAATGTTCGATATTATATAAAGAGCCACCGGGTTGAGATAATTCTCCAACAATTCCTGTATTCATGTCAAAATAACGGGCGGTTTTAGCTTTTTTTATAGAGATGTCGAGTGAGCCTAACCAGGCACCGTCCATCCGACCAAATGCTACTAAATTTGCACCTGCATCTACAATTGCGATGTTCATTTTTGTATCTATTGCTTTAGCTTTTTCTTTTGCCGCTACAATTGCTTTTTCTGCTTGTGCTAATGTAATGTTCATAATTTTCTGTTTTTAGTATTGTTATGATGCAAAGATACCAAGTGGGGTAGGGTATAAGGTTACCAAAACAGTTCAATAACTTATGAAAAAAGGTCAATATGAAAAATGAAGTTGAAAATTAAAATCACGAAGACGTTTCGCTGGGATTAAATCCGAATTTGTTCTTAAAAGCTATGCTAAAATTAGAAAGGTTATTGTACCCAAAATCTAAATAGATGTCTGATGCTTTTACATTGTTTTGTTCTAAAGTTTCTTTAGCTTTTTGAAGCCGTTTGTCTTGCAGCCATTTTCCGGGCGATACGTTGTATTCACTTATAAAATGACGTTTAAAAGTAGACAGGCTCATGTTGCATAAAAACGCAATTTCTTCTAATCTTAAATTGGAATGTATTTTGCTTTCAACAATTTTTTTAAAAAGTGAAGTTTCTTTTTTTATTAAAGAATGCAGAAAAAGTTCAAAATTTCTTCCATATTTCTGCAGCAGATAAAGCATCAGTTCTTCAAACTTTACCGAAAGTAATTTCTCCTTAAAAATAGGTGGTGCTTCGCTAATTGTTGATAATGAACTCAGGTATGAGATTATGTATGCATCATTTCTGATAATGAAATAAGGGATTGCCTCTTTTACTGTTTGAATGTCCTTTTTGTGTTTTTCTAAAAATTCTTTAAGTGTTTTTTCGGAAAAGAAAAGCAGCTTGCAGTAATAAACGGCATCTGTATCTAATAACTCAGTCCAAAGCCAATTTCCTTTTTTAAGTAATAATGATTGGTCTTTATTTACTGCAATGGATGTGCCGGCAAAATGTACCTGCTTTTTCCCAACTTGTAAAAAGCTAAACATATTCATACTTAAATTGACCTTGGTTTTAACAACATCATTGGTCATTTTAAAGTCATACACATACAGTTCGGGCCTTGTGTCCGAATCCTGGATAAATGTTTCAGGTATGTTCTCGGTTAGCATGATACACTTCGATATAGAGTAAATATAGTTTATTATGAAGCAATTTGTCCCAGTTCGTGTTTTCACGAATCGGAACAAACATAAATTAGATCGTGGAGACAAGAACCATGGCGGACGTCATGAATTTGATACTATGATAGTAAACTACTTTTGGTATTTGCTTTTGCAACTGCAGTGTGGCTGATGATTTTTCGCAGGTTAAACGTAGCTGCTTTATTTATTTTAATTGAATTAAGATCTGAGTTTCTTCTGATTCATAATCAGACTATTTTTCAACTGCAGTTATGGTGGATCTTTTAACGCCATCAGTACTTAAAATCTTTTTCTTGTCATTACCATTGGCACTACAACTATATAAACTGAACGGTGGCGGTTCATTTAATCCCAGCACATGAAACAAAAGTCTCTCACCATTTGGTGTCCAGGTGGGAACCCCATTCACTTTGCCATCGTGTAAAACCAATATATCACTGGATCCATCCGGGCGGCATTTATAAATATCATGATCTACAGTAAAAAAAAGATTTATAAATGAGCCTTTACTATACGCAATCCAATTTCCATCTGGCGACCAGGCAGGGTCATAACAATATTTGTCATCAAAAGTGAGGCGGACAACATTTTCTAATTTCATGGTTGTATAATTAAGCGTTGCCTGATAAATTTCTGCTTTTTCGGGGTTTGTTTCATCGTTTAAATCTGAGGGGCCTACATAGGTTATTTTTGTTCCATCAGGCGACCATGCCGGATCGGCAACCTCGTGTTTAAATTTGGAAACTATTACCGGATTGCTTCCATCCGTATTGAAAACTACAATCCGGCCTCTGGATACCATGTCGTTAATATCAGGATCTTTACATTTTGCAATTCCCAATATTTTTGTTCCGTCGGGCGACCATTTAGCATGTGCCTGAATTTCCCAGCCGTAGGTATTACGGGGTATTATTACATGGCCGTTGCTGCCATCTATATTAAAAACCATCAATTCACAGGTGGTATATGAATTTACACCCGCATTTTTAGGAGAACGATAGCATAAAAATTTAGTTTTACCCGGATTAACTTTTATCCACCAATAATCATAGGCATTATCGTTGACTAAATTAGTTTCCTTAACACCATCATAAGAATAAACCTGTAAATTGCCATTTTCTATTCTGTCATAATAATAAATTAAGTTATTGCTATCATCGGTGGGAGTGTGTTCATCCTTATTGCAGGAAACTAATCCCAAAGCAAAAATTAAAGCAAGACTGATATTTTTCATACATTAGTTTATTTCCTGAGTGTAACAATTTCAAGATGCAAAACGATGTGGCATACATCTTTATTATAAATCTGAAGTTGTTTTTGAAAATTAATCTTTAATCAATTCGGATGCCATTAATTTATAAACCTACGTTAATATTAAAAATGAGCAGTTGAGTGGCTGTCATGGCTTTCTTTCCAAACAGTGAGGATAACTGGCCTTGCAACAAACCCTACCTTTGCACTTGAACCATTCTGTTTTGAATACGATAACCCATTTTATATCTGTGAATATTAAGAGCCTGCAACAGTTCTTGAAAAGCACCAGTTTTTCACGGGCTATTCTAATGGGAATTGCGGTTACGCTACCCATTGTATTGGGTATACAATTCGGTCATATTGAAATTGGGCTGGCACTTGGCTTTGGTGCCTTTTGGTGTTCGCCCAGCGATGTCAGTGGCAGTTTTCAGCATAAAAAAACAGGTATTATTTTTTCTGCGGCGTTGGTCATGGTCGTTAGTTTTATAGGAGGTTACCTGCATTACGAAACATGGTTATCACTTCCTGTTTTGGGAATTCTCAGTTTCGGCATTGCTTTTCTTTCGGTCTATGGATTTAGGGCTTCGCTGATTAGTTTTTCAGGACTGTTGGCTTTGGTGCTGAGCTTTGCCCACGATGCAGAAGAACTGGAAATCTATCAATATGCTTTGTTGATAGGGGTTGGGGGGCTTTGGTATTTGCTCCTGGCGAAGGTTTGGCATTACTTAAACCCCAGGGCTGAGACGGAGGAATTGTTGTCTGCAACCTATATGCTTACGGCAGAATTTATAGAAACACGGGGAAAATTAATTGGCCCACATGAAGACCGTGAAAAATTACTGTCCAGGCTACTACAACTGCAAAGCGAACTTACTGAGCATCATAAGACCCTGAGAGAAATTTTAATTCTTTCCAGAAAGACTTCCGGTTGGTCAAATTACCAGGATAAACGCCTGTTGGTTTTTGTACAATTGGTGGAAATGCTGGAAACAGCAATTGCCAATCCCGTAAATTATGATCGAATGAATGCGCTCTTTAATGAGCACCCTCAATACATTAAATTATTCCAGGATCTGGTTTTTAAAATGGCGCAGCAATTACGGATGATTGCTGAAGCTGGAAACGACAAAAAAAAGCTGCCTAAGAACGATAGGTTAAGGCAATGTTTTGAAGATGTAAGGCTCGAAATAAACTCGCAACGTGAAACCTTGGATTACGAGGAATATATTATGCTTCAAAATTTGCTCGAATACCAGGAAAAACAGTTCAAAAAACTAAAAAGAATAAAATGGCTGTTAGGCGACCCTGATACGATGGAGATCGATTTTATCGATAGAAAAGCTGCCAAACGCTTTGTTGCTGCGCAAGATTATGACCCCATGTTATTGGTAAGGAATTTTAGTTTTAAGTCCACCATTTTCAGGCATTCGCTACGGCTGGCGGTTACAGTTATGATCGGTTATGCGCTGGGTTCGTTCTTCGCTTTTCAAAATCCATACTGGATTTTGTTGACCATTATCGTAATCATGCGGCCCAGCTACGGCCTCACTAAGAGCCGGGCAAAGGACCGTATTATCGGTACGCTTATCGGTGGGGCCATCGCTACTGGTATGGTTTTTCTGATACAGAATTCCTATGTGTTTGGAGCCATGGGTGTTGCTTCTTTAGTCATTTCATTTTCCCTGATACAAAAAAACGCCAAGGCTTCGGCGGCTTTCATAACGTTGAGCGTGGTCTTTATCTTTGCTATTCTCCAGCCTGATGTCTTGTCTGTGATAAAATTCCGCATATTAGATACGCTTGTTGGGGCCGGACTATCTTATGCAGCCATGCTGTGGCTTTGGCCTACCTGGGAGTCTGTTGAAATGAATGAAAGTATCGAAAAAACAGTGAAAGCCAACAAGGATTTCCTGCATAAAATTTCAGCATATTATCAGAAGAAAGGAAAGATACCAACCTCCTACAATATTGCTCGTAAGGAAGCATTTTTGGAAACCTCTAATCTAAACTCGGCCTTTCAACGCATGGCACAGGAACCTAAGTCGAAACAAAATGAAATGGATAAAAATTATGAACTGGTCGTTTTGAACCATAATTTTTTAGCTTCATTGGCTTCCTTAAGCACATATATACAGAACCATGAAACCACTGAGGCATCAGAACGGTTCAAAATGATAACCGAAAAAATTGAAATGAACCTGGAGGGGGTGATCCAATGCCTGAACGACAAGACTTGCGATAGGGCCGAAGCCGCTGCTGAAAGCGATTCTCTTTTTGAAGAACTATTGCCTGCTTTCAATTCTTTAGAAATCAGGAACCTGGCATCTAAGGATGAGCAAATCAAACGTAATCTTCAAGAGGCTCACTTGGTTTGGGAACATCTGCAATGGCTGTTTTCCATAAGCTGTAAAATGCTTAAACTGGCGGAACCGATGAAGCAGGGTTGATATTAATCTAATTATTTTTCGATGTTCAATATTATTGTGATAGCATTGAACATTTCCATTTTTAGGTAATGCTGCCCAGATGATTTGCTACTATGTAATTTATGAAGCTGCCTTTTTGTTGGTTGAATCCATTCTCAAAATCAAATAGCCAATTATTGCAGAAATAAAAGACCCGATAAGAATTCCTATTTTAGCAGAATCTATAAATTCCGGTGTTGATGCAAATGCTAAACTGGCAATAAAAATGGCCATGGTAAACCCAATACCTGCTAAAAAGGAAACACCAATAATTTTTTTGAAACCAATATCGCCTGGAACTTCTATCAGTTTAACCTTTTTAGCGAGCATTACTACAGAGGAAATTCCGATGCCTTTACCCAAGACTAAGCAAATTACAATATTGGTTACTAAGGCACTATCTAAATACGCAGCACTATCTATGAGTACACCTGCATTGGCAAGTGCAAAAACCGGAATAATAAAATAAGCAACCCAGCCATGTAACTTATGTTCTACATGCTGTAAAGGCGACCGATATTTTGCAGACCATTCCTCTAATTCATCAATATGCCTGAATTGTTCACTTGACAAAATAGGTGTTTTTAATATAGTAGCAGCTTTAATATTCTTATATACATTTTCCAACTGCTCTAAAAATGTTGAAGTATCAATCTTTTGTCTGATTGGTATAGAAAACGCCAGCAGAATACCGGCTACAGTTGGATGAATACCCGATTTTAAAAACAAGAACCAGATAACTATGCCGAAGAATAGATACACGTATTTAGAATACAACCCTTTATACGAAAAGAAGTATAGACACGCCAACAGTAACAAAGCAATTAATAACAAGCTTATATTAATGCTTCCGCTGTAAAACAAGGCAATAACCAATACAGCCGCAATATCATCTACAATTGCAAAAGCGGTTAAAAATATCTTGAGGCTTAATGGTACACGTTTTCCCAACACATTTAGAACGGCCAGCGAAAAAGCAATGTCAGTTGCCATAGGTATTCCCCAGCCTTTGCTGGTTTCAGGGTTTTGGTTCAATACTAAAAAGAAAATCACAGGTGCCAAAATACCACCTAATGCCCCAACCAACGGGAATGCGATTTTTTTTGCAGAGTTGAGTTCGCCAATCATCAACTCTCTTTTTATTTCCAGGCCAATAAGGAAAAAGAATACTGCCATTAAACCATCATTAATCCATAGTATTAATGGTTTACTAAATTGGAAGCTATCGGTTACAATACCAATGTCGTACTGCCAAAGATCTCTGTATATATCGCCAAAAGACGAGTTCGCCCAAACCAAGGCAATAATCGTGGTAATCAGTAATAATATACCACTAAAACTTTCAATTTTTACGAATTTTTGAAATGGTGAGAGAAAGAATTTTTTTATCATCGATGTTTGTTTTTCAAAAAATTATTTTTTGGGCAACACCTGTAAAGGGAGGAAACCAGAAAGCCCCTATTGAAACTTCGTTGGTATTTCTACTCCCCATTTATGCATGTTGGCTAATTTAAAATCTGAAGCATATCGTTCAGGAATTGTTTCTGATAATAAACAACCAACGGCTGTTGAGGGAAAGATCTCTTCAAAAGTGCACATCTCATTTAGCGATACCCGCCGGTAAATATGCGAACGGGTAAGGTTGTCCATGTTATCAATACCCGCAGCCCCCAAAAATTCTACAAACCCCTTCACGGTTCCTTCATGAAAATTAGCTACCCTTTGTTTTTTATCGCTAACTACAAGCCCTACTGTTAGCGAAGGGTTTTGCGTAGCCACACCTGTAGGACATTTATTCGTATTACATACAAGTGCCTGTATGCAGCCAAGTGCCATCATCATAGCACGGCCGCTATTGCATGCATCAGCACCCAATGCCAGCGCCCTGAAAATATGAAAGCCGGTAACAACTTTTCCGGAAGCGACAAGACGGATATGCTTGCGAATGTTGAGTCCACGCAGAATATTGTGTGCAAAAGCAAGTCCATCCAGCAGCGGTGCTCCCATGTAATTTGAAAACTCCTGTGGTGCTGCACCTGTACCACCTTCGCCACCATCAATCGTAATGAAATCAGGATATATATCAAGTTCAATCATTGCCTGGCATACAGCTATAAATTCACTTTTATAACCAATACAAAGTTTAAAACCTACCGGCTTTCCGCCGCTGAGGTCACGTAGTTTTTTTATAAACTGCACCATTTCCAACGGGGTATTGAATGCCTTGTGGTATGGGGGAGAAGCTACAATGGTATGTGGTTTAATATGTCTTATTGCTGCAATCTCTACCGTATTTTTTATAGCTGGTAAAATACCACCATGACCAGGTTTAGCACCCTGCGATATTTTTAATTCTATCATCTTCACATTTGGAAGCATTGCTTTTTCCGCAAACAGGTTTTCATCAAAGTTGCCATCTTCGGTTCTGCAACCAAAATAGCCTGTACCTATTTGCCAGATAACGTCTCCGCCGTGCTTGAGGTGATAAGGACTAAGTCCACCTTCGCCTGTATTATGTGCAAAGCCGCCAATTTTTGCGCCTGCATTAAGTGCCTCAATGGCATTGCTGCTAAGCGACCCGTAGCTCATGGCAGAAATATTATAGATGCTTGCATGATAGGGTTGCAGGCAATCTTTATTACCAAATAGAATCCGTGGATTGTGGTCCATCTCATGAAAATTCTTCGGAGATACAGAGTGGCTGGTCCATTCATACCCTTCGGCATAAACGTCCATCTGTGTACCAAAAGGCATCGTATCGTTTTCCTTCTTACTTCGTTGGTAAATGGTATTGCGGTCTATCCGGTTGATAGGGCGCCCATCGGTATCTGACTCAATAAAATACTGATATACTTTTGGCCTTATTTCTTCCATAAAATAGCGCAGCCTGCCAAACACAGGGTATATCCGCATGATGGTATGTTTTTTTTGAAACATATCGTAATAACCCATCAACGTAAAAAAGAGAATGATGCCAAAAAATGGATACCAATTACCATCCAAGAAAATAGAAAGTGCCAATGTAGTTACCAGTAAAATGGCCGAAACAATTATAAATAATTTTCGCATAAACAACCAGATTTTGTGCTGTCCAAAAAAGAATTAAACCCAAAGGTATTCCAATATTCTGCTTAAAAAAAACAATAAGCGAAGGAAGGTATTAGTATAATTTGCTAACAGGAAGGTTTTGTTTTTTTACCCCACGGCATGCCTGCCAACCCAATCCTAACCCTTCTTCACTGTTTTCATTTGCACAATATCAACGAAAAAAGCAAATGCCATAGAAAAATAAATGTACCCCTTAGGGATTTCAAAATGAAAACCTTCTGCCAGAAGTGACACGCCAATCATCATTAAAAAACACAAGGCTAATATTTTAAAAGATGGGTGTTTACTGATGAACGCACTTATAGGTTTAGAAGCAAGGAGCATAATAACTACAGCAACAATAACGGCTGTGTACATTACCCAAAGTTGCTGCACCATCCCCACAGCAGTGATGATGGAGTCAATAGAAAACACCAGATCCAGTACAATAATTTCTGACAGCAGCCTTTTAAAACTACCTTTCTTTATGCCTTTTGGGTCATCTTTGACTGCTGCTTCTGTATTATGAAAAATCTCTCTGGTGCTTTTATAAATCAAAAACAGACCCCCTGCAATTAATATTAATCCCTTGCCAGAGAAATCAACATCAAACATGGTGAATAGCGTTTTATCTAATTTCAAAATCCAGGCTATAGCTGCAAGAAGCCCTATCCGCATCAGCATGGCTAATCCAATTCCCCAATACCTCAATTTGTCTCTTTGATGTTCTGGTAACTTATCTGCCAGTATAGAAATAAAAATAATATTGTCAATACCAAGAATTACTTCCAATGCAATTAGCGAAAGTAATGGAACGATTGCTTCTGTCATATTGCTTCTTTTTGCTTGTGTTCTGCGCAGTCAATGCGTAATTCTGTATCGGCAAGTTTGGTATTTAAAAGAGTACAGAAATGCGCTTGTCCGTTTTTGGTTGCTTTATAAAACTGACAGGTAAAACACATTCTTTGAATGGTAATAATGCCCGATTTGTTCAAATGATGAATGATATCAAACAAACTTGACAATAAAGCTTCTTTGTCTGATGCGTGTAACTTGTCAATAGGAACTTGAATTTGTTTGGCAAATAAGGATGTTTGTACAGCAGTGTCTTTCCCTTTTTTTGTTAGATGGATAATGTAACTCCTGGTATCGTGAGGCTCGTATTCCTTCTTGATAAGTTGTTTTTGTTCAAGTGTTTTTATAGTGTCGCTTATGGTGGCCTTTGTCATATTAAATTCGTCAGCCAAATAGCTTACTTTTCTTTTTTGGTCTGAATGGTGCAATAGAAAAATAAGCACTTGCACCTGAATTGGACTTAATGAAAACTCTTTGCTTTCGTTCCAAAGCAAAACCCTGAACGCCTGTGAAACTCTTTCTAATGAAGCCACAATTTTACTTTCAATACTTGAATTTTGCTGCTCTACATCGAATGCTGATTTTTTCATGCTCCGGGCTTATTTTTATTGCAATATCTTTTATAATACTATTCACAGCCTTGCATTTCGATAATGTAGTATCCTTTTTGTTGAATACTCAGAATCATTTCATCTGTTGCTTTTTCAATGTGGCAAAAACTGCATTCTTTAGCTGTCAAAGCTTGATTTTCCTGATTTTTGGATAGTAAGTAATCCTTACCAAATGTATGAATTGTTTTTTCATCTTTTATATGATCGGGTGCAATAATGTCAAAATGCATGATACTCCCATCTTTCTTTGTTACATAGGTGTCCCAAACTGCTACTTGCATATTTATTGTTTTTACGTTTACAACTTTTAAGTAAAAATGCCCCACAAGGGTACTTGGCGTCACTTTGTGGGGCAAGGTTTTAGCCTTTTACATCTGACATTGATGCGCCAAAATTGATGTGTAATACATTTCCGCTTGGAGTTACCAAAGCCGGAACAGATTTTACACCTGCTTTTTCCGCTTCATCAATTCTTGACTTGTCGTTACCAAAGTGAACTACTTCCACCTGGTCGGTACCTAAAAGATTAACGATGTCGTGTTCGGCACTTACACATACAGGACAACCTGCATGGTAGAAAATTGACTTTCTCATGTTTATTTATTTATGTGTTGCTGACATTATTGTCTCGGTAAAGATAGTTAGGAATCCTAAATAAAAGAAAAATTGCGATTTCTGTAAGCTTCCTGTATGCTGCAGGTTAATAACTGGGCATTTTATTGGCACTGGCGTCAGAGAGGTTTAAAACCGGGTAGAAGAAATGTAGGATTTAACAAATAGTTTAACCGGTATGATCGTTATTATCATTTTAGTTTGTAGATTTGTGCCGGATGACAACATTTGCCACATATAAATCAATGAACAAATCTGTTCAGCTTCTCATTGTTGATATGAGTGATTGCTATACCTGGTCATTCCCCGAATTCAATCCTTTCTGCAAACACCTTTATTTTTTCTCCAACTACAAAGATTTTAACAGAAACGTTCAGGCCGCTTAATTATCCAATACCTGGCCTGGGTTATTTGCTATTTTAATTATTTCTATTAATTAATGCTTTAAGTGTTTTTGTTATGATACGTAATCAAAAGAAAAGCTCCAATGCAGGAGCTGTTATGGTACTTCTTGTATTTGTAAATGCTATTATTTTAAGGGAAAACCTGGTAACAACCACCCAATGGAGTTGGCTCTTGTGGTTTACTATCCCGCTGCTGTTCATTACCGCATTTTGGGCTAGACTACGACCTACAAAACGTTAATGCTTTAGAGGGATCTCATTTTTTCAACTTAATATAACTTATTATGTCTACTATAATAGTGGCCCTGATTGCACTTACCGGCGTCGTAATTATTTTGCTAGTGCTGATAAATGGAAAAAAAAGAAGTCGCGGCAGATTGAATGAACTTTTACGCAGCTTCAGTGACTCTGCTATTAAAAATAATCTATCAATTTCTGGACAGGAGGTCATCAATGACAGCATGATCGGGTTAGACGCTGTTAACCGGAAATTACTGGTAGTTAATAAAACCAAAGACAATCTGTTCGATAATGTAGTTATTGATCTGACAGAAGTGGAGCAATGTAAAGTTGCATCAGTATCAGGCGTCATTGACTATGGCAGTTCAAAAAACAGCAAGCTGGATCAGTTGCTGGAAAAGATCGTTTTACGGTTTTCGTTTAATTCAGGAAACAGATCCTACGACTTTCCTTTTTATACCTATAACGATAGTTTGTACCAGCTTCAGGACTTACAAGCGAAAGCAAAGCAATGGGAAGCTTACATCAAGCCCTTACTTACGCCAGCAATAAGTAATCGTTGACCATTCGCCTCGGTTTGTGTTACAAACCAAAGCGGATAAACCTGGGTATGAAAAAAAATATTTTAGATATCTCTTACCTGAAAGGTTGGATAACATTGCTGTGCCAATACCGCTGCTGATTGCAACAGGCATCTAAGTAAAAGCAATAATTTGATTTGCTTGCAACTGTGTCATAAAATGCTTTGCATCGCCATTGGCGTATAAGTTATAACAGCTACTCCTGTTATTCTTGTTGGGTATAATTGTTTAAATTAGAGTATTGGTAATAACTTTATCAGGAGCAGTCAAAATAATGAAACGAAGAAAATTTATAAAGCTTTCCGGGGGAACAATCGCCTCAGTTTTGTTAACCCCTGTTTTTGCAGTGGAGAAACCTTCTACTGATTACATAGAAAACCTTATCATAGGTTCAGGTTATGGAGGGGCTGTTGCTGCTCTTCGTCTTGCTCAGGCCGGTTATGCATCCACTATTGTAGAAATGGGGCTAAACTGGAATACCACCGGTGCACAATACAAACCTTTCTCAGATATGTTGGCTCCACAATCCAATTCCACCTGGCTAAAAGAAAAAACAATAGCACCTTTGCTGAATATTACAGAGTTTTCTGAAAAGTTTACAGGTGTATTAGATAGGGTAGACTACAATGAAATAAAAGTTTATCTGGGCCGTGGGGTTGGCGGAGGTTCACTGGTTAACGGAGGTATGGCTGTTACACCCAATCAACAATATTTTGCAGAAGTGTTTCCCGATTTGAATGCGAAAGATTTTTATATTAAATACTTTCCTAAAGCTAAAGCGCAACTTGGCGTTAATGAAATTAACCAGGACTTTTATAAGAAAACCGACTTTTACAAATTTGCAAGAGTAGGTGAAAAGGAAGCTCAAAAAGCCGGATTTACTACCATAAAAGTTCCCAATGTATACGACTTTGGTTACATGGAAAAGGAGGATAAGAAACTGGTACCACGGTCAGCTTTTAATAAAGAAGTGATATATGGTAATAATTATGGCAAGTTGAGTTTAGACAAAACTTATCTGAAAGATGCTTTAGAAACCGGATTGTTGACTATACTTGATCTTCACCGTGTTGATAGCATAAACCAAAATACAGATGGAACTTTTAATGTTTACATTTCCATGATAAATGTGCACGGTACTACAATAAAAACAAAAATAGTTATTTGTAAGAAACTATTCTTAAGTGCAGGAAGTATTGGCACCACTAATTTGCTGGTAGCCGCCAAAGGCAAATCTGATTTACACAATTTAGATACCAGTATAGGTCAAACCTGGGGTAACAATGGAAACATAATGACGGGGCGTAATTTTGTAAATACAATTTTTAATAAAGTTATTCCTCCCCAAAAAAACAGCCTTGGTCGTGGAACTGGAGTAAATCAATCCTCTATTCCTGTAGTAGGTATTGATAATTGGGATGATGAAGTCCATCCTTATTTTGCAGAAATTTCGCCATTTCCAATGGGTATGGAAGTATATACCGCCCTGTATTTATTAATTAACAAAGTACCCAATAAAGGATATTTTTTTTGGGATAGTTCTACAAAATCTGTTCAATTAAAGTGGGATAAAACTAACTGGGGTAATGCTTACAATAACGCAAAAAATTTTATTGACAGGATGATAAAATCAAATGGTGGCACAAGAACACACTTGTTTTTTGACAACGGGTTTGGGCCTGACATTTGTTATCATCCATTAGGGGGCTGCGTACTTGGGCAATCCACAGACAACTATGGCAGAATAAAAGGCTATAAAAATTTATACGCCATTGATGGTTCTCTGGTTCCGGGTACAATTGGCGTGAACCCCTTTTTAACAATTACAGCCTTATCGGAATATTGTATTGAGAATATTATTTTAAATGATTTCTGACATGAATTCAGTAGAGGTAGTAAACCATGACGAATTAAATGACCTGCGATTTGATTGTGAAAATGCTAACCTCGCCGATTACAAATGATGAAAGCACAAATAAAATATTGCCTTCTTGCACTTTTTGCACTACTTAGTGCTGCTAATATTGGTTTTGCTAAACCTGTATGTGCTAAAGTTAATGTTCCTGCAGAGTTAGTGATATTTGATGCGACTGGGGCTAATAAAATTGCTGTTGATGCAGTTGATGTTGGTAGTGTATTTAAATCCGATTGCCACCTGTCAGATTTATTTTCAGTTACTCATACGCCGCTGGCCACTTCTAATCTTGCTTCCAAAAGAGTGCTGGGCAGTAAACAAATCTTATTGTTACATGCTGCGAGGCTCAGCAAAACTATTAGGGGATTTCATAATAGCCATCTTATTTATACAGATCAGCTTACACATATTTACCTGTTTCTTTTTCCCTATCATTATTACTGGTAGTCGCTTCCTTTTTTTATGTAGCATAATACAAATTTGTACCTAAAATGCAGGATTGTATTATGATTAATCAATTTCAATATGACTGTTGAAGCAGGCATCTTTTTGACTTTGACAAAACGTTAAAACTTATTTACAAGAAAAAAATATTAAAATGACATCGACTTTATTATTTGCAGCAACAATTGTTGCTGCAATCGGCATCCTTATCTTATTGTTCAGATATATTGGCAACCTGGAAAAGAAAAAGCAAACCGAAAAACAAAATAACTATTTTACCAGGGCCGCTGAAGCTTTTGGTATTTCTGTTCAAAAAAAGGATATGTTCCGTTACAGGAGTATTGGATGTGACGCCAGCATTAGAAAACTGATTTATGTTGATTATAGTGAAGAGCCTTACCGGCATTCGCTGGTTGAATTAAAAAACATGTCGGGGAGTAAAATTATTGTTAACATAGACAATGTCACCGAGAACGTAAGAGGTGAGGAAAGAGTTATTGACAGAATTACGTCTTCAATTCAATTGAATGTTCACTTCAAGAACAATACTTTCTCACCGGTTATTTTAACCATTTACAAATATGGAATTGATTCGCAGCAAGACATGCTGCACCTGAAAAAAGGGGCTGAATTCTGGAATGAGCTTATAAACAAAAACTGTGGATGATTTATAGGCTGCCATTTTAATATGGATGGTTTTTTAATTGCATTACTGTATTGAATGAAGCCGGTAAACTCCATGCCACCGGCTTCATTACATAATTACGATGTTATGCAATTACAGTTGATAATTATGCAACATTCAGCCTATTTGCTATCAGTTTCTTTTTTCGTTTTTCAATCTGCCTTTCCATACCCTCTACCGAACGGGCAAGCGCTTCTTCAAAAGTATTGCAGCGTGCATACGTAAGCATATCATTGCCTGGAATTACCAATCTTATGCCGCAGGCTTTATTTATTTTTTGAGCCGATCGCTCCTTGATGAGCTTAACTTCAATCATGATAGAATCCTGGCACAGGGTCATGAATTTTTTTACTTTGCTATGTGCTATCTCACTTAGTTTCTGACCGATTTTGAAATTTATACTTTTAATATTGATCTTCATATAATTAAGTTTTTAAGATTTATGATAAAATGCTGAACAAAATTGTTTTCTTATCTACCGCCGAAGGGGATACGTTCGTTTGCTAAACTATTGTCAGGTAATTTGAAACGAAATGATGATAATAAGAAAACCCCGCCCTATATGGTTACTTGCCGGGACGGGTGCTAGGTTTGAAAGACTTTAAAACTGGAGAAGTAATATAATTCAGAAACAAAGGGCATAAATTCGGTAAAGGAAGAGGTATATCCATTACTTGTATCAGGGGTTACAAGCATATAATTGATTGCTAATGTAGTATGATAAATGCTGTTTGGCATGGAGTGAAATTATGTCATTTTTTAATTGAAAATAGTTAACAATAACACAAAAGGAAAGTTGTATTGATTCACTATTAACTGCTGTAATTTTTATTAGCTTGTTCTATTTGTCCAGAATGAATCTGGCAGTGAATTAAGACAATACTTTTAACTATAAAATTCAGATTTTAAGGACTACTACTCAGCATAAGTGTGCATTAACAAATCTTTATTTAATCGTTCAATATTCATGCGAAATTTTATTTACCTTTGCAGCATGCAAGGCTTGAATAAATTTATATACCGTATTCTTAACTTCGGAAAATTCAATCCGAAAGTTGCTGCCTGCTATAGCTGTACCTATTCTGCATTTGATAAGCAGTTCAATTACTTTCCAACTTACAAGGACTTTAATAATTAACCCCCGGCCCCAATAATCCTTCGGCTGGGGTGGTTTACTTACAATTTTATTTTTAAAAACAATCATGTTTTGTGACTCTAATTGAATATTTCTTTTAGTTCATATCAATATGATATCATCTCTTTGATTAATTGGATTTAATCGAGCTGTGAATTTTTAAATATTCATTCTAATAAACTTATTATGTCAAATATGCAAAAGCCGGTATCGGCTGGAGGAATGATCCTGTTAGCGCTGCTTTTAATTATTGTTTTAATATTAAGAGCTGGTTTTTTGGGCAGTAATAATTGGTACTGGTTATTGATTTTAACAATGCCATTATTCTTGCTGGCAATAAAAAACAGAACTCAAAAAAAAAAGACAATACTGCGTAATTTTCCGTTGGTAGGATACCTGAGATATTTTTTTGAATCCATCAGGCCGGAAATAAGACAATATTTCTTTGAATCGGATCTTGATGGCAAACCGTTCAGCAGACGTCAAAGATCAATCGTTTATCAACGGGCAAAAAATGAAAAACAAACGGTAGCATTTGGTATGCAGGCCGATCCGAAAGCACCGGGATTTGAATGGCTGGCTCATTCATTATATCCCCAAAAGCTGGATGAAAAAGATTTACGGGTAACGATTGGAAACCGGAAATGTATGCAGCCGTACCAGATGAGTATCTACAATATTGGCGCCATGAGTTATGGCTCGTTAAGTAAAACGGCCATCCTTGCCTTAAATAAAGGGGCTAAACTTGGTGGATTTGCACACAATACCGGCGAAGGTGGTATGAGTGAATATCATCTTCATGGCGGCGATCTGATCTGGCAAATTGGTACAGGATATTTTGGCTGCCGCGATGAAAAAGGAAGATTTCACCCGATGGCGTTTCGCAATAATGCTTTGCGACCGCAGGTAAAAATGATTGAACTAAAATTATCGCAGGGAGCAAAGCCCGGACACGGAGGAATTTTACCAGCGTCAAAAAATACCGTTGAAATAGCTGCTATCAGGCAGGTGAAACCTGGAACAGTTGTTCATTCGCCGGCAAAGCATACTGAATTTGATTCGCCGGAAAGCTTAATACAATTTCTTCAGTTTTTGAAAGAATTGTCAGATGGCAAACCTGTTGGATTTAAGATATGTATAGGAGATAAACAGGAATTTATTGATATCTGCAAGGCCATAAAAAAATCTGGATGTACACCCGATTTTATAACCGTTGACGGAAGTGAAGGCGGTACAGGCGCTGCTCCTTTGGAATTTACTGATCATCTTGGTATGCCCTTGTATGAAGCTTTGAGTTTTGTAAAACAAACACTTGAGCGATATGGTTTGTCTGATGATATAAAAATTTTAGCTGCAGGCAAAATTATAACAGGGTTCGATATTCTGAAAGCCATTGCTATGGGTGCATCTGCCTGTTATGCTGCCAGGGGGATGATGTTTGCACTTGGATGTATCCAGGCATTGGTTTGCGATTCGGGTAAATGCCCGGTGGGGGTTGCTACGCAAAACCCAGCACTGTACAAGGGCCTGGATCCTACCGATAAAGGAGTGCGAGTGTTTAATTTTCATCATAACACCATAAAAGCAACAAAAGAAATAATGGAAGCCTGTGGCTTCTCCGATATTAAAATGGTACATGCTTCAAAGTTTTATCGCAGAACAGACGAAATAACTACAATGAGCTTTGATGAAATATATTTTAAAGCAAACAGGTTGTATGCAGAACCGAATTTTCATTCACTATTAAATTAAATAATTATGCAAAAGTTAAAAAACAAACTCATTTTATTGAAAGAGGACTTTAAATTACTGAAATCATATTTAAATGCAAGGTGGGCTAACTCACCCTTTGAACGGAAATATGTAGAAGCCTTGAGGGCGGAATTGGGGAAAGCAAACATTGTGAATAAAGAAGATTTTCCGATGGATGTAGTAAGGCTCAATTCGCAGGTTAAAATTAAAACAAAAGGAAAAGAGGAGATCATGGAATTTAGCATTGTTGCACCAGACAAGGCAAACTTTAAGGAGAAAAAGATCTCTATCATGGCCCCGATTGGGACAGCTTTGATTGGTTTCCGGCAAGGTCAGGTAGTAAACTGGGTAGTGCCCGGCGGAAAAAAAACATTTACAATATTGGAGGTTTGTAATTAAAAAGGCAGCTATATGATTTTACCGGGAGTACTTTGCAAGAGCACTCCCGGATTTACTATAATTATCAGATTGTCATTAATAGGGAGAGATTGTTAGCTGGTTTCAGGAACAGGGTTGGTCATTATATGAGACATGACTTTATCTACAATGCAATCGCAATAAACCAGGTTGAATTCAAAAATATCTTCCGGTCGGTACATTTTTGAAATTTCGGAACGAAGCATTTCTTTGGCTCTGTTCAAACGCACTTTTACATTGCTTATTGAAATATTTGCCGCTTCGGATGTTTCTGCAACCGACATGCCATTGAGTTCTCTCAGGGTAAAGACGATCCTGTAATCTTCGGGGATATTCCTCAGCCCGCTTTCTATGATGCTGCCCAGTTCTTTATTGATCAGTGTTTTTTCGCTACCGGTGTTTTGTTGAAACATTGGTTTTGTTTTATCCATGAGCCCTTCATCAGAAGGAATTTCGTTTTTGTAACTGAATTTGTTTTTTTTATGATAACATTTATTCAGCATTATACGGGTTAACCAGGTCATAAACGTTGAACGGTTTTCAAATTTGCTCAGATTGTAATAAGCACTTATAAAAGTATCCTGCATCAGATCCTCAGTATCCTGGTGGTTGTAGTTATACGTTCTGCCAATCTTATACAAATAGGGGTTGTACCTTCTGATTATAATTTCGTACAGCTTTGTTTCTCCGCTTAATATGCCGCTTATTATTTCTTCGTCTTTATATTTTTCGTATTCCTTTGCCAAATGTATCATAGCTCTATTATTTCATAATCAATTAAGGGTTAACAAAGCCTGTTCATATCTATAGTAGTTAGATTGCAAAAGCAGACTTCCGGCTGTTAGAGTGGTTACCTTAAAAAAGGTTACAGTTTCAATGTAATTTAATCAATGTATGCTGATATCTTACCTCGAAATCAGCAATATTTACCGGTTACCCGTTTTCTTTCCGGCCGGAATTTCTTTCTGATCCGTAACCGGGCCTGGTAAAAAAACAGGTAACACTTGTATAACAGTAAACTGAACAGGTTGGTTTTTAATAATCGTTTTAGTTTGAAGACTTTCAATGCCTGGTATATTATTTGAACACTAACCGGAATACTGGTTTTAAGATTGGAATCATCACCTTAAATAAAATTGAAACTCATTTTTGCAGTCAGCCTGCAGGAACCGCCCGGAATATTCTGCAGTGACCGTTTTACTGGTTGCATCTTTAATACCTCTCGCCATTACGCAGTGATGCTGTGCCTCAATAATTACTGCAACATGTTCTGTTTGAAGAACAAGTTTAAGTTCGGTAGCAATTTCAACCGTAAGCCTTTCCTGCAACTGCGGCTTATGAGCAAAGTACTGTACGATCCTGTTTAATTTTGACAGGCCGATAACCTTACCCGATGATATATAAGCGACATGTGCTTTTCCCGTAAAGGGTACAAAATGATGCTCGCAATTTGAGTAGAAGCTGATATCCTTTTCAACCAGCATCTGGTTATAGCTGAATTTGTTATCAAATAAAGTAATTGCCGGTTTGTTCTTTGGATTCAAACCGGCAAAAATTTCACGAACATACATTTTTGCCACACGGCGTGGGGTTTCTTTAAGGCTGTCGTCCTCCATGTTTAACCCTATTACTTCCATGATCTTTTTGAAATAGCAGGCAATCATACGCTCTTTTTCTGAATCTGAATCTATTGAATCTGTAAATGGAGATGATGACCGATGCCCTGGTTGCTGATTAATTTTGATAAGCTTTAATTCAGCATCTTTCCCGTTTTTTGCGTACCCGTTTGTTTTTCCGTTTAGTAAGGTTTCCTGTTGCTCCATTTTTTTTTCGCTATTTGATTTTATTTAAGATTGTTAACTGATAGTAAAATGATAACCTGCCTGCCGCTCCACGGTAAAGCCTTTTAAATTTTTTACAATGTGCTTGTTCATGTTCTATTTGTGTTTTTTAAAACAGGTGAAGAGTAGTTTTTAATTCTCTTTAATGATTTGAGTGTGCCAGCATATAAAAAGTTACAAAACATATTTCCGGCTTTTGTAACCAAATAATGTGTGGAGGACTCCAATTTATTTTAAACCATAAAATATTTATCATGAAACTGAGTAAATCAACTGTTAAAACGATCAGCATTTTTTCTTTTGGCTTATTAATGCTTTCGTTGCCGGCTACGGCACAAAAGAATCCGGCACTTACCGATCCCGAAGTGGCTCATGTTGCCGTAGTGGCTAACCAGATCGATATTGACTATGCTGCAATTGCAAAGAAAAAATCGGCGAACAAAGCCATTATTGAATTTGCCGAAACCATGGCCAGGGACCATAAGGCGGTAATAGCGCAGGCGGTTGCATTGGTTACCAAGCTAAGCGTTACGCCAAAGGATAATGCGGTGAGTAAAAGTCTTTTGGCCGATGCAGCCAAGACTAAGAAAATGCTTGAGTCAAAATCAAAGAAAACTTTTGACAAAGCTTATATTGACAATGAAGTGGCATACCACAAGGCTGTTATTGCAGCGGTTGAAGGATTATTGATTCCTGAAAGTAAAAATGCTGAATTAAAATCATTATTGGAGAATGTAGTGCCTGCCTTAAAAGCACATTTGGCTCATGCTGAAATGGTTCAAAAACAAATTGAAGGAAAAAAATAAAGAAAGTATCATGTATTTAAAGGCAATAACGATTATTTTTTTGTTTGCTCTTCTTCAGAGTTGCCACTCTCCAGAAGACTCAGCTATCAATGTAACTTCTGAGCCACAGGTTTATAACGTAGAGATTAAAGGGATGAGATTTAATCCGGAGGAATTATGGATCAACAGTGGGGATATGGTGATATTTACAAATAAGGATATGGTGGTTCATGACGTTACGCAGGATCCCGGAAAGGAATGGACATCTAAGCCAATTCCGGTTGATTCATCCTGGAAAAAAGTCTTTACCCTAAGTGAGGATTATCTATGTTCTATACATCCAATCATGAAAGGGAAAATAAAAGTAAGATAAGCATAGAGAAAATCATGCCGGTTAGGAATGATCCTGGCCGGCATTTTTATGCCTGATATTTTCTTGCGATTCACAACGATCAAAGCCGGGAATCTCTTTAGTGAGATAATGCGATGATAGATTTTATACATAGTCGTTCTTATACAAAAATGGTATGATGAACACTGTACAAATACCTGTTATACTAATAATTCCCCAAAGCAATTCCCTGAACTCTTTTGATAATACAGGATTATCTGATCGCTGTATTTGCAGTGAGCCTAAAATTAGCAATACGGTGATGAGTGCGGCTGCTATTTGAAAAACGATGGTTCCTTTTTTTACATAATGATGAAAAAAGTAAAAGATAACACCGGCAATTGTAACAACGGTCATCAATGCAAAAATAATAGTGGCAACATTAACGATATCCGATAAACTGAAGCCAATGATTCCCCGGAAAGCGGTATTGTACAACAGACTTAATACCGTGGCAGAAATGCCTGCAAAAACTCCTGCCAACAATGATTTTGAAAATTCTGTTTGTTCATAATCGTGGTTCATAATTTAAAATTTAGTTGTTAAAAAATATCCAACTGGTTAAATTACTGCCAGGCTTTAGATTAGATGTAATTCTTTGTCTTTTAGCCTGCTAACTAAGCAAGATGTTTTTTCTTATCCTGTTGATACGATAGGGCTTAAATCTGAGAAATGACCCTCTCTTACCTGATTAATTGGCGAATCGGATTCATCATGTAATTCAGTAAATCCTTCGGCTCTGAGTAAATTGGAGATTGTTATATCTCCGATTTTTCTGAACCCGAGTAATTTCATGTTTTTAAGAATTTCCGCTGTAATAGCTGCATGAATTTCGGTTAGGCTTTGCCTATGCTTTAGAAATAACCTATTCGTAACGTACTTATGGTTATTGGATTCAGCACTTTTGCAGTACACCGCATTCGCTCCTAATCCAATTGCTTTTAGAATGTTTGTTGCAGCGTTGAATTTTCCGGCGGCAATTATTTTTATTTTACCGGATAGCCCATAATGCTCTAATGTATTTGAAACAAATAGTAAAGCCTCATATAATGGCAGCCCACTACGATAATTATTTTCGGGATACACAATGTTTTTGCATCCGGCAGCTTCTTCTACTACAATAAAATCGGGAATGAAATGAGTTTTCCGGATGGCATAGCAGAGTTCATAAAAATCCTTCATATCAGTAATGCAGATCCTGATGCCAATTGGCTTTCCTCCGGAGCGGTTTCTTAAGCTGTCAAGAAAATGAATCATACCCTCTGCGCTAATAAAGCCAGCATTTGCAATAAGGTTATTACAATCTTTTAAGCGTTTGGAATCGGAACTGGTGAAAATAGAGCTGGTGCCGCCTTTAATTATGCCAGATGTTTTTACAGGAAGTAATGAAAGTTCAATCATCTTGATTTCAGAAAGGCAGGCAGTTCTTTCAAAAACATGCATATTGAAATTACTGTTTTCTGGCCCATTGACTTTATACCCCTCTCTTATCTGTAAAACTAAACCTCCTTGTATAAGTTGATAGGTGTATGGCCCGCTACGGATTGATTTGACCATATCGATTACAATACTTTCTTTTTCAAAACATCCGTAACGGCTATCAGGATATTGCTTCTGTTTTGTACTGATATTGAAGATATGCCCGCAATGGGGTTTTAGACACTGACTATTTCCAAAACGTACACTCAAATCAATTTGGTCATTAATTTTCTGTTGTAAAAATCCGGGTGTCTTGCTATAACCGGTTTGTGTTGCCGCCACCTGAGTATGTTTTCCGGTAAAGCTTCGGAAATAATTCTGCAGCCATTTTTTGCAGCTAAAAAACAGTTGATCGGTTCGCCGGGATTTATTTTTATTGAGTAACATAAAATTATATTTAAGGCGTGGAAGTTATTTGTTGTAACTGCTGTAAGATAGGTTGTGAACGTTAGCAGGAGATTAAGGGTAGATTAGAAAGCAATTAGAATCTGTCTAATTGAGATGTTTTCCTGCAACGGGAAGCTTTATTAAAAATGTTGTTCCGTAGCCAACAGTTGATTTTACTTTAATATGGCCCTTATGCAATTTAATTATGCGGTTAACCAGGGGCAAACCAACGCCAAAGCCTACAGTGGATCGGCTGTCTTCCGTTCTGTAAAAAGGTACAAAAATATTTTTCAGTTCATTTTCTGCAATTCCTTTGCCATTATCTTCAATGGCAATAATAATTTCTGTATCAGCTACACTTAATTCGATTTTTGCAAGCCTGTTATTCGAATATTTACAGGCATTGGTAACTACATTTTTTATAGCGGTAAATAATAATTCGGCATTCCCGAAAACTAAAAGTTTAGCCTCGTTTTCGGGTAATTGTACAAAATCAATTTTTACAGAATAGTTCATATCCAGTTTGGTTATCTCGCCGGGTAACCGCATCAGGATTTCATCAATTCTGATCAGGTTAAGTTCCATACCACCAGTGCCGCCTGATATGGTAGCAAATTCCAGTAAGGTTTGGGTAAGCTTGCTCAGGTGACGCACATCCTGGTAAACCGACCCCATTACAGCCCGGTAACTTTCAGCTTTCCTGTCTCTTTGCAATGAAACTTCCAGCTGACTGGAAATAGATGTTAAAGGGGTTGATAATTCGTGTGATACCGCAGAAATGAACCGGCGCTGGATTTCAAAACTTTCCTGTAAGCGATTCAATAATTCATTTAATGTTTCTGTAAGGTAATTCCATTCATCAGCTGCATTGCCTGCGTTTATTCTGTATGTAAGATCTTGTGCCGAAATGGTTTTAACCTCATGAGCTATTTTTTTAATCGGACGTAATAAAGCTTTTGAAAATAGATAACCTAAGGTGAAGGCAACTAAAGTACTGCTGATTAAACAAAAAGTCAGAATGAATCCAAAGCGTTGCAGATTTTCATGTCCCAGCTTATCGTATGCAGCCGATACAACCACAATGTCAGTATTCCTGTCATAATAAGCAATCACATCCCTGTCATCAGCATCAAAATATATGGTCCCCTCATTTCTTGTTTTTGCTGATATTTCCCTGCTCAGCTGTAAGCTGTCGGAAACATTATCGCTATAGGAGTAAATTTTCATGTGCGAAAGATCAAAAGCCTCAACGGTTTTATTTTTTATAGCTAATACAGATGCTGAATCTATACTGTTCATTAAGGATTGACTGTATTTTTCTGGCTGTTTCAACATATTTGCTGTGGTAAAAGCCCGGTTGGTTAATTGGGTTCTGATATTCACCAGCCTGTTTTGGTAAGAAAAATAATAGAGAACGCCACATAAGAATGACAGCAGTAAAAAAATAATCATGGTGAAGATCAGCGATATTTTTATCCGGATATGCATTAATGATCTTTAAGTATATATCCCATTCCAATATGTGTTTGAATTAATTTGCAATCAAAATGTTTATCAATTTTATTCCGGAGATAGCTTATATAAACATCAATAATATTGGTGTTTGTTTCAAAATCCACGTCCCAAACGTTTATAGCAATATCTACCCTTGTAACCAACCTGTTTTTATTCCGTAAGAGGTATTCCAGTAATTGAAATTCCTTAGCCGTTAAATTTATTACCACACCTCCACGCTTCACTTCTTTGGTATCAAGATTCATTTCAAGATCGGCAAGCTTTAACACATTACCAACGGGTACTGCCTGGTTAAGTGTGCGTTTAAGTAAGGATCTGATTTTCAATAGCAGTTCTTTAAACTCAAAGGGTTTAACCATATAGTCATCAGCTCCCGAATCATATCCTTCAATCTTATCGTTCAATGTACCCATCGAAGTAAGCATCAATATTGGAATGTGCTGATCTTTAGTCCTGATAATTTTGCATAGCTCATAACCGTTTATGCCCGGAAGATTAATATCCAGGATAACAAGATCAAAATTGCCGGCACTAAATAAATGAATACCTACCTGCCCATCGTAAGCGATTTCAACTGAAAACCCGATTTCGCCAAGCCCGAATTTTAAGGTGTCGGCAATTTTTTTTTCATCTTCTACAATTAATATTTTGCCTGCTTCCATAAATTATTGCCTGATTTGTCCTAAGCAATTTACTCGATATCATTTTAAGGGGCGGTAAATTTTTATAATTCTAATGAGATTCTAATCTGCAATTAATGCCCTGCTAACAAACTGGTTTTAGCTTAGCAGTTGAAATATATATAGCATCATACTTGTCATACCAAATACTTTCAACTATGCTCAATAATATCCTGCTGCCCATTGATTTTACAGCAAACACAACCTATGCAGTAAAACAGGCAATAGAGTTGGTATTGGTTAACGGCTCAACAATTCATCTGCTGCATATAGTGAACGAAAACAGAAACGCAAAGAAAGGTACTGTTGATAAATTAATGCCAATGCCACGTGACATAACATATCATATTAAGGATTCAATGAAAAAATTGAAGGAGTGGAAACAGGCTATAGAAGGGACTATTGCTGGAACTGAAGTTAAAATTCATCTTGAAGAAGGGCAAGTTCACGATACTATTATTAATACAGCCCAAAAAATAAATGCACAGCTTATAATTCTTGGAAGGGAAAGGAAAGCGAGTTTTTTTAGTTTAACCCGCCCATTGAGTGCAGAAGAAATTTCAAAATTATCGGGCTGCCCGGTTTTGCGGGTTGTACATGGGGCTAACAACACAAAAGTTCAGAATATAGTTGTGCCTATCCGGTATTTTATACCCAACAGGAAAATAGAATTGCTGATCATTTTTTCAAAACTGTATAGGGCGAAAATTCACCTGGTGGCTTTGGAGGACAGAATTTGGACAGGAAATGGTAAAGAAACTGCACTGCTGGATACGTATCAAATTTTAAAATCGAAGCTGACAAACAGGATAGAGTATCACCTGTTAAAAGGCCGAAATTTACCAAAAACTACATTAAGATATGCTGAATCTATTGGTGCAGACATGGTTTTTGTAAACCCTGAGGTTGAAACAAAACTATCCATGTTTACAGGTAAGCATATAAATGATTTACTAGAACCAAAATCTAAACTCAAGATTCTTTATGTAGAGCCATATCCTGCTAAATATATTACTAACGATAATTAAATATGCGATGAAAAATAAACAAATAGAAGAAATTAAAGAATTAGGACAAACAATATGGCTTGATCATAGCAACAGTGAAATCATAAGTTCAGGGCATTTACAGAAATATATAGATGATGGGATTAGCGGGGTGGCTGCAAACCATATAATTTTTTCTGATCTGCATGTAGGTAGTGCAGATAATAATGAAAGAATTAAGGAACTTTCAAAACAACAAAAAAATAACGAAGAAATTTTTTTAAGCCTTGCCATTAATGATATTAAAATAGCTGCCGACCAGCTTATTCAGGTATATGAAAGAAGCGGTGGAACAGATGGATTTGTAAGTATTGAAATTACGCCGCACCTGGCGCATGATGCAGATGGCACAATACAGCAGGCCAGGACATTATGGAAAATACTTAACCGAAGAAATATAATGCTTAAAATACCGGCCACCGTTGAGGGAGTAACAGCCATTAGAAAATGTATAAGTGAGGGTATGAATATTAATTGCACGTTGTTGTTTGGTTTGCCGAGATACAAAGAAGTGATTGAGGCTTACATTTCGGGGTTGGAAGACCGCATAAAAGCAAAAAAGCCCATAGATAAAGTCGTCTCCGTTGCCAGCTTTAATATAGACAGGATTGATGCATTGACTGAATCATTACTGGAAGCAAGAGGTATGTTAGAATTAAAAGGACAGTTGGGAATCAGTTCGGCAAAAAAAGCACTTGAAATGTACAGAACTGTTTTTGGCAGTGAGCTGTTTATGAATCTGGAGGCAAAAGGAGCAAAGCCGCAGCGGCTTCTGTGGAAAAGAACAAGCGAAGTAGCTCCGTCATTTGCTGATGTTAAATATGCAGAAGTATTGTTAGCTAAGGAAACTATCAATGCTGTTACACCGGACGTGCTTGGCGCTTTAAACGGTCACGGATTTATTGCAACAGATCTGGATGACAATCTTGAACATGCCAACGCTGTACTGGCTGAGCTAAACGAAAAAGGCATTGACATAAACATGATTACCCGGAAGTTGGAATATGATACGGTTAAAACATTAAACAGGGGGCACAATGAGAAATTAGGGGAAATTGAAAGAGCCAGATCATAAGCGTATGTAGATCGTTATTAACAAAGGAATATCAACTTAAAAATCAATACAATTGTGAAGCTATTGTGATTATAGTATTAGCAAGTTCATCATTTATCTGAACCGAGCAAGATAAAGTAGTTCTTTTCATAGTGGAGTTTATTTCTGAAATCTCAACCACACAGGTGCCGCAACTGCCCATGCCGCAACATAAACCAAAACCGGTTAATGCTAGGTGGTCAGAAATCAATGTCATTAAGCTGTGATATTGATTTCTATTTGTTTGTATTAGGCAGGTTTGATTCTTATAAACAAGAGTAAAAAGGATGGTGTTTTTTTCAGTGTTCATACAAAATATTTGCCTTGGCAGATCAAATAAATGCAATTTACGAAAAGTAAAAGAGTTTTTTATCTTCTACTTTAATTTAATTGCTTAATTTTGTGTTACAAATCATAAAATATGTTTTCAAAAACATGTGAATACGCCATCAGGGCAATGATCTTTATAGCACAAAAGTCCAAAAAAGGGTACAAGGTTGGTATTAAGGAAATTGCTGCGGGGATAGATTCTCCAGTTCATTTTATCGCTAAAATCCTGCAGGATTTAAGCAAAAAGGGTTTTTTACAATCATTGAAGGGGCCCAACGGCGGTTTTTATGTTGATAATGAGGCTATGGAATATTCGCTGGCCGATATAGTAAAAGCAATTGATGGTGATAAAATATTTTTAGGCTGTGGCCTGGGGTTAAAAGAATGCTCTCCATCACAGCCATGCCCGATACATCATGAATTTTCTAAAGTGCGGGCCGCCACTTTTACCATGCTTAAGAAGGCAAAACTTGGGCAGTTCAGCAGCCAGTTGGAAAAGGAACTGACATTTTTAAAGCGATAGTTTTTTTGAATAATTAGAAGACAAAAAGGTATTAATATCTGTTAAAATGAAATTACTTAAGTTATACTCCTGCATTATACTTGCTTTTTTAACAATACCAGTATTGTCTTTTGGGCAGCAGGTTAAACCATCAAGTTTTTCCTTCAATCAGCACACCGGATGGGTGATATTAATTTGCCTGTTGCTTGCAGCCATGTTTGTAACCACCATCTTTTTAAAAAACAAAGTGGATGCCATAAGATCATCAAATAAAAAGCAGCGTGGTCAACAAGATGAACTGAAATTTAAAAATTATATTGATGGACTTGACAGCAGCCAGATTGATACATGTTTAAAACATTTAAAGAAAAAAAATGAAAAGCAAAATAAGAATCCGGGCCTGTTATCAGGCATAAGTATTTTTTTTATAACCGTTGCAGCTTCACTTATGGGTAGCCCTGCATTTGCCCAGGATGCTGCAAAACCACAGGCAACTTCATTACTAAGCGAAACAGGAATCCTGATCACAATTGTTTTATTGCTGATACCGATTACAGCAGGAATTGCATTACTGGCTGTAAAAGTAATGCATAGTTTACGGCAATACAGGAACAGACAAAACCTGGAGGAAGCCAATAAACTTGCCGAATATTTAAAAGCTTTACCCGAAGATGAAATTGAGGAAGTTTTAATAAAACGAAAGCAGGCATTGGATTTTGCTTTAACCCAAAGGGAATTAGCAGGTACTGAAAAAGCAAAAGATGAAAAAGGCCTATTGCATTTTAACACTGAAGCAGGCTTACCGATTGTAGCACTAAAAAAGAAAGCCGTTAAGCGCCCTAACATCGATCCAAAATTAGCCAGATTAGTCATTTGGTATCTTGGCTGTGCTACGTTTTGGTTGTTGTTTGGTACAACCGTTGGCGAATACCTGGGAATAAAATTTGTCGCTCCTGATGCAGATCATGTAAGTTGGTTAAGCTTTGGGCGATTGCGGCCGGTGCATACCAATGCGGTATTCTGGGGCTGGGCATCGCTGGGTATGCTGGGCCTTGGCTATTACATTGTACCAAGAGTAAGCAATACAAATCTGGCAAGTATAAAAAAAGGATGGTGGGCACTTGTACTTATAAATGCTGCGGTTATCCTGGGTACTATATGTTTGATGGCAGGTATCAATAATGGTGGTGGCGAATACCGGGAATATATTTGGCCGGTAATGTTATTGTTTGGTATTGGACTCGTTCTTACGCTAATAAATTTTATACAAACCATTGCCCGCCGTACTACCCGTGAAATATATATTGCCAATTGGTACATCGTAGCGTCCGTAATTTTTGCAATCGTTATTTCGGTTGTTGCGTATGTACCTATTTGGCAAAACGGCTTGGGCGAAACTATTATACAGGGTTACTATATGCACCAGGGAGTGGGTATGTGGTTTATGCTTTTTACGTTGGGTATCGTTTATTATTTTCTTCCGCAGCAACTTAATAAGCCCATCTATTCCTACAGCCTGGGTATTCTGGCTTTTTGGACGCAGATACTTTTTTATACCCTGATAGGAACGCATCACTTTGTTTTCAGTTCTATCCCCTGGTGGCTGCAAACCATTGCTATCGTAGGTAGCGGCGGTATGATTATTCCTGTTATTGCAGGCAGTACAAATTTCATCATGACTTTTAAAGGAGCATGGTATAAAATCAAAGACAGTTATACATTGCCATTCTTTCTGGTAGGTATCATCTTTTATTTTACGGGTTCCATGCAGGGTACTGCAGAAGCATTTCGTTCTACAAACCTCATCTGGCACTTTACCGATTTCACAGTTGCACATTCACATCTTACCATGTATGGTATTATTTGCTTTTTTCTTTGGGCAGCTATATATGCGGTGATACCAAGGCTTACCGGTAAGGAAGCACCTCAAATAACCATTGGCGCTCATTTTTGGCTGGCGTTGATTGGTTTGCTTTTTTACACTATTCCTTTAATGTACGGTGCTACCTTAAAAGGTTTAATGTGGATTAACGGAAAGCCATTTATTGACAGCGTAGTGATGATGGCACCATACTGGCTCTGGAGGGCAATAGGTGGTAGTTTAATGTGGCTATCACATTTATTCTTTGCCTGGAATATGTATAAAATGCTCGTCAGCTATAAAACCATTGATGTAAAAGAAGCAGCAATAAAACAACTGGAAACAGAGGAGCCTGCTTTTTAAATGAATGCATAAAACTAATTAACAAAACATGGAATTTTTCAATAACCATAAAAAGCTTTTTACTGCAGCATTTTTGTTTTTTGCTGTACTTACTGTTTTGGTTGCGGTGATGCCTGCCATTAATAACCAGCAAAATAACAAACCATTGCCTAATGCTGTACCCTTGAGTGCAGATGCGGCAAAAGGGAAAAATGTTTTTATTGCCAATGGTTGTGTGGCCTGCCATACGCAGCAGGTGCGTAGTATCGATATGGATAAAGTATGGGGTGACAGGCCAAGTATTGCGGCTGACTACGCAGACATGCATCGAACCGATTTTTGGCGTAACACAGCTACGCTGATGGGTACAGAACGTACCGGCCCCGATCTCACGAATATCGGTAGCCGCCAACCCAGTAAAGACTGGCATCTGGTGCATTTGTATAACCCCAGAATTGTAGTGAAGGAATCTATCATGCCGGCTTATCCCTGGTTGTTTACAATAAAACAACAGCCTTCAAAATCAGATGTTGTAGTAAATGTTCCGGCTGCATATTTACATGGTGACACCGGAAAAGTGGTGGCAACAAGGGATGCGATGTACTTGCTGGCATACCTGCAGTCGCTTAAACAAACCAAACTTCCTGATGGTACCGTGGCTCCTGAATTTTTATATAAAAGAGCCGAACAAAAAGCTGCAGGTAATAATAAAACGATTCAGCTGGATGGGGCGTCAATTTATACTGCCAATTGCCAGAGTTGTCACCAGTCAAACGGCGAAGGTTTGCCGGGGGCTTTTCCGTCATTAAAAGGAAGCTCGGTTGTGATGGGGGATAACATGGAATTGTATATTGATATCATCATGCATGGTTATGATGCCAGGGCTGATTTTGGTGTGATGCCCCCAGTAGGAACCACTGCCAATTTTACAGAACAGGAGGTAGCGGCTTTAATCAATTTTGAGAGAAGTAATTGGGGTAATAACGGAAAAAAAGTAACTCCCGAAGAAGTTAAAAAAATATTGGATGTGGTAAAACTCAAAGTAGTGGAGTGATGAAATTTAAATCAGATTATTAATGACACGTAAAAAAATAAGAATGAAAAAGCTGATACTATTATCGTATATGTTGCTGTCAGGTTTTTTAGCAATCGCCTGCCCGGTTTGTGAACGACAGCAGCCAAAGGTATTACAGGGAATTGTGCATGGCGCAGGGCCTGATAGCAATTGGGATTATCTTATTGTTTCAGTGATGTTGGCTATCGCCTTATTCACACTTTTCTTTTCCATTAAATGGATGATGCGCCCCGGCGAAAAATCTGGCAGCCATATTAAAAGGTATATTTTAAATATAGATTAGCATGGATGATAAAAGCACCATATTTATTTTTATTGATGATGAAACAAAGCCTGTGGCTGAAGTCCTCTCTCCGGTGACATTTGAGCTTGATACCCGAAAACTTACGGATGGAGATCATACGCTAAAGATTGTAAGCAAAGATCCAACGGGTAAAGAAGGTGTGCGGTTGATTCCATTTGTTGTTCGCAACGGTCCGTCCATTGCCATTGAGGGCATTGCAGAAAACGATGTGGTGGATGGTGTGCTGCCGCTTATGATTAATGCTTATGGTAAAGGTGATCAGAAATCTTTTCTGATTGAAGGCAGCGAAACACCGCAAAGTATTCCTGCCTGGGTTTGGATATTAATAATCGGCTTTGCCGGCTGGGCAATATACTACCTGGTAAGCTATATTTCTTTAACACAATAAATTTTTATGAATAACAGGGGCGATATAGAAACACTGGAGGATATTAAAAAGTTGGTGGATACATTTTATGGGCAAATACGAAAAGATGAATTGCTTGGCCCCATTTTTAACGGCATCATACAGGATAGATGGCCACAGCACTTGGAAAAAATGCACCGCTTTTGGCAAACCGTTTTATTGGGAGATCATACTTATTATGGAAGCCCTTTTCCACCACATGCAAAACTTCCGGTGGAACAAAAACATTTTGATACCTGGCTGGGCTTATGGCATGAAAGCATAGACAAGCTTTTTGCCGGGCCAAAAGCTGATGAAGCAAAATGGCGTGGTGATAAGATGGCTGTGATGTTTCTTTCTAAAATAAAGTATTATAGAAATAGTTCGGCAATACCATTGGCTTAATTCAAGAATAATTACTCCAGGATTTGAAATATTGTTATATCTATATTCAACTATGTTTTTCTTTAATAAAATAAAATTAGTGATATGGAAGTAAAACCAATTAAACGAAACGAAAATATAAAACAGCTCTCGAGGGAGCATCATTTTGGGTTATTGTTTTGCTGGAAGATAAGGATGGGGCTGAAAAAAGATATCCCCTTAGGGCGGATCAGGCGATACATTAACTACTATTGGACTAATCATTGGCGACAACATTTTAAAGAAGAAGAGGCAATCTTTTACCTGCAGATAGAGAGCGATCTCTGCGTTAAGGGATTAGCACAACACAAGGCGATATCAGACATGATCAAAATAATCAATGCTAAAATTGTTGACAGGCCGGAAACATATATGGCACTTGTAGATATTATGGACGAGCATATCCGGTTCGAAGAAAGAGCGTTGTTTCCGTATCTGGAAACTGTACTGTCTGATGAAACTTTGTCGGTTATCGGTACTCATTTAAAAACAATGCATGCTACAACCCTGGTTGATGATTTTTCGGATGAATTCTGGATTAGTAAATAAAAGATAATTGCACAGTTCTTTGACAATGTTTATTACACCTCACGGTAATTTAAATGAAATGGTAATAAAACCTTAAACTTAATTCCAGCATCAATAACAAAGACTAAGGATGAGGTTTACACTATGATTATTCGTATATTCGCGGTATGGCAGGTATTATTAAATATCATCTTTTCAATTTCTCTAGAAAGCAGATCAATATTGATACAACGGATGCTTATACCTGTTCATTCACTGAGTTTTTTCCTTTCTGCTCAGAACTTTTTTACTTTTCAAGTTTTAAGGCTTTTAAAAAGTTTGCCTGAGTCTGTTCTGGTACTGACTTAGGTTATTTCCCATCTCTTTTTATTGATTTCACAATTGCAATTTGTTATTTAAGCGGATCTGAGGTTCAGTACCAGTTAGCCGATACTTTGTTACTTAAACATAAATAGTTACCGTTTAACGGGGCGTAAAGGATGTATACGAATTGCAGCATTGCATAATACTCAGTTATTAAAGACTGTATTAAAATACTTTTATGACTACCTTAAAAATTGCCAATAATATTGGCGCTATTAGTTACCCAAAGGCAGAAATATCGGAAGGGTTTCTGCCAGACTTCAGTTATGAAACTGGTCAGCATTTTAAAAATATCAATCAAAAAATAGTACAGCATCAGGTTATGGAGATTAAAGATAAAATGCTGTGCAACTGGAATCCTGATTTCCTGATTGAATATATCATCAACCTCCATCACCTGCCGGCACAAGAAAATGCTGTGCTTATTTATGATATGGCGCAAGAGGTCTTGTATCAACATAGCGGAAACCATCAGGAATTATCGAAGCTGGCCGAAAGGATATATTTCTTTTTTAATGATTTTCTGTTGCAAATGAAAACAGAAGAAGAATTATTATTTCCGGAGATTAAGAAATTGAGCAAGATGAAAAACCATCAGGAAACAGATAGCCGCAGCCATTGCGATGATGTGAAAAAACTGGTTTTCAATTTGCACAAAAAACATGTACAGGCAATTGACGAGCTTGGGGAAATCCGAAGGATAGCCAAAGGATACACCGGGTCTTCAGATATATACGCTTCTTTCAAAGAGTTGTACAAAAAAATAAGAAAATTCGAATACGATTTGACCTTGCACATTCAGCTGGAGAGAGATATACTTTTTCCGAAAACACTTGCACTAACAGAAATTTTGGCAGGCAAAGATGAGAGGGGACCTGTAGTAACATAATGATAATTACCCGGTCAAAACCGGATTAAAAAACTAAATCATGCTGATATGAAAGAAAAGTATACCGATTCTACCTTGCAACGTCCGGAAGGGGAACGGTTTATTGACGGTACAAATGTAGCTATTGATTTACCGGTATTTATTAAAAAGATAAAGGAGGAGTCAACCTGGCAAGAGAGCGACCGTAATGCAATTACAGTTTTTAAAAACGATAGTTTGCGAATTGTGCTTATTGCACTGCATAAAGCTGCAGAAATGGCTAAACATATTGCAAAGGGCACGATTTGTGTACAAGTGTTGGAAGGTCAGATTCAATTTAAATCAGGCCTTCAAACTGTCAAATTAAACAAAGGGCAGATGTTGGTATTGCACGAGCTCATTCCACACAGCGTTTTAGCAATTAAAGAATCTGTTTTTCTGTTAACACTCACAGCCAAATCGAAAGAATCATAGATTTATTAAACAAATAAAATAAAATGGAAGAGCAAATTGTAAAAATAAGATCACTCAAAAAGATTACGCATGATGTACTGTTAATTGTAACTGAAAAACCCCAGGGCTATAAATTTGAGCCAGGTCAGGCTACAGAAGTTTCCATCAATAAATCAGGGTGGGATAAAGAAAGAAGGCCATTTACTTTTACCTGTCTTCCGCAGGATGAGTACCTCGAATTTACCATAAAAACTTATCCTGCTCATAAAGGGGTTACCAACGAATTGCTGCAATTGAAAGCAGATGACGAATTAATCATTGGGGAGTCATGGGGTACTATCAGTTACAAAACTGAAGGTGTATTTATTGCAGGTGGTGCAGGGGTTACGCCTTTTATTTCCATTTTCAGGTTTCTGCGATCGGAAAATAGGATAGGAAACAACAAACTCATCTTTGCAAATAAAAGGAAAGCTGATATTATACATGAAGAGGAATTCAGAATCCTGTTAGGTAAAAATTTTATTAATATTTTGAGTGATGAAGAAATGGGAGGATATGCCTATGGGCATATCAACGAAGAATTTCTCAAAGAAAATATTGCAGACCTGAATAAGACAATTTATTTATGTGGCCCGGAACCAATGATGAACGCAGTGGAAAAGCAGTTGTCAAATTTGGGGGTAGAACCGGAGTTAATAGTTAAGGAAGAATTTTGAAACAGACAAAAAAAATTAAAATGAAAACAAATCGATTATCGAAAAGCTTACAGACAGCACTAAACACCCAAATGACGAAAGAAGCAGAAGCTGCACAAATTTACCTTTCTTTTGCTGCCTGGGCATCAGACGAAGGATACTCTGGTATTGCAAATTTCCTCTTCAGGCATGCCAATGAAGAACGCAGCCACATGATGAAAATTGTAACGTACATTCTGGAAAGAGGTGCTTCAATAAAAGTAGAAGCCATACCGGCACCAGGCAAACCTCCAACAAGTATCCTTAATTGTTTTGAGCAGGTATTTGAACAGGAGGTTGCAAACACAAAGGCCATTTTTAAAATTGTGAAAATGAGTTTTGAGGAAGAGGACTGGGCAACATGGCAATATTTACAATGGTTTGTACAAGAGCAGACAGAAGAAGAAACCCTGTCCTTAAATCTGCTGGATAAAATTAAGATTGCCGGTGGAGCTGATGCAAGCAGTGATGCTTTGTATCTGCTGGATAAAGACCTGCAAAAGATGTCTGACGCTATGATATTATCTGAAAAATAAAACAGTACAGCGTTTGTAATTTGAAGTATCCAGGAATAACCCGTGAAGAGATGAACGCTGAAATTGTTTGCAAACGGAGGATATAAAATGGAAGTTAAAATAAAAAGAATTTATGAGAAACCGGATAAGGAAGACGGCAAACGGATTCTTGTAGACAGGCTATGGCCAAGGGGACTCACTAAAGAAAAGGCAAGTGTTGATATATGGTTGAAGGAGATAGCACCCAGTACGGAACTTCGGAAATGGTTTGGACACGATCCTGATAAATGGAAAGAATTTCAGAAGCGGTATAAGCAGGAGCTTAAGAAGAACCACCAACAGGTTTTGATTTTAAAGGAACAAGTAAAGACAGGAATAGCAACATTGGTTTACGGCGCAAAAGATGAAGAGCATAATGAGGCGCTTGTACTTAAAGAATTATTAGGTCGTTGATTGCCGGGATCAAAATTAAATGACAAGCTAAATATTGTATTATGAAAAAAGTACTAATTGCGTTAGACTATGATCCTTCATCTCAGAAAGTTGCTGAAGCCGGTTATACTTTAGCCAAAGCAACGAATGCACAAACAGTTTTACTGCATGTAGCTTCTGATGCTACTTACTATTCTTCTCTAAACTATTCTCCTATAATGGGATTTGGCGGCTTCAATAATTCATACTTAATTGAAACAGATACGCTTGAAGAAATAAAAAAAACCGCACAAATATTTCTGGATAAAGCAAAAGAGCATTTGGGTAATGATAAAATTGAAACCATTGTAAAAGATGGCGATTTTGCAGAAATGATTTTAAATACTGCAAAAGAATCAAATGCAGATATGATCGTACTGGGTACTCACAGCCGGCGTGGGTTGGATAAAATGTTAATGGGAAGCGTAGCGGAAAAAGTTTTGCAGCATAGTTCAGTACCACTGTTTATTATTCCAACTAAAACATTCGAAGAAAAATAAGCTATTCATTTACTAAATATTGCAACATGTCTAAAGATCTTTATCAAATAAAAAAATTACTCACTACTAAAAATAACACGTTCACTTATTATAGTCTTGCAGAACTTAATAAGCAGGGGCATAACATTCATAAACTGCCATTTTCCATTCGTATTCTATTGGAAAATGCCTTGCGTAATTTTGATAGCTTTGCCATCACTAAAGAAAATATTGAAACTATTTTAAATTGGGAACCTAAAGGTTCTGATAAAGATATTCCCTTTAAACCTGCCCGTGTCTTAATGCAGGATTTTACCGGTGTTCCTGCCGTGGTGGATATAGCATCGTTGCGGGTAGAGATAGCAAGAAAAGGCAAAAACCCTGATGAAATAAATCCATTAATACCCGTTGACCTCATCATTGATCACTCTGTACAGGTTGATTATTTTGGAACAGAATATTCCTACGCACGTAATATGGACGAAGAGTATAAGCGTAATAAAGAACGTTATCAATTTCTAAAATGGGCGCAAAAATCATTTAATAATTTCAGCGTAGTTCCTCCCGGCATGGGCATTTGCCACCAGGTGAACCTGGAATATTTATCTAAAGGCGTAATAGAAAGAAACGGAGAAGTTTTCCCGGATACATTGGTCGGAACAGATAGCCACACGCCGATGGTAAACGGTATTGGTGTAGTGGCCTGGGGTGTTGGCGGCATTGAAGCAGAAGCGGCTTTGCTTGGTCAGCCTATTTATTTTATCATGCCCGAAGTAATAGGATTGAAACTTACAGGAAAACTTCCACTCGGTTCTACGGCTACGGATTTGGTATTAACCATTGCGGAGCTTTTGAGAAAGTATGGCGTTGTTGGAAAATTTGTAGAAGTGTTTGGTTCAGGTCTCGATAATCTTTCTGTTCCCGACCGTGCAACAATTGGCAACATGTCTCCGGAGTTTGGCTGCACAATTACCTATTTCCCGATTGATGAAAAGACGCTGGAATATATGCGTAAGAGCAACCGTTCAGAGGAACAAATACAATTGGTAGAAGATTATTGCAAAACCAATATGCTCTGGAGAACAGGTACTGAAGATATTCATTATACGGATATTGTAGAGCTGGACATATCAACAATAGAACCTACAGTAGCCGGTCCAAAACGGCCACAGGATAAAATTTTATTGAAAAATTTCAAATCTAAATTTATAAGTCTGTTAGATGAAACTTATGGCCGCAAATACCCGGAAGAAAAGCAATTAAGCCGATGGATGGCCGAAGGTGGCAGCCAGCCAGCAACGCAACCAAAACCCGAATTAACTCCTGAACCCGAAATTGAAGAAACTATTGAAAACGGAATGAAACATGTTTGGGTAACAATTGGGCAGGAAAGTTTTATGCTCAGTGATGGCGCTATCGCTATTGCAGCTATTACTTCCTGTACCAATACCTCCAATCCGTTTGTGATGGTAGGTGCCGGTTTGGTGGCCAGGAAGGCAAGAGAGCACGGATTAAAAACAAAACCCTGGGTGAAAACTTCTTTGGCTCCGGGTTCAAAAGTAGTAACAGATTATCTTGAAAAAGCAGATTTGTTAGATGACCTGGAAGCAATGCAATTTCATACGGTGGGGTATGGCTGTACTTCCTGCATTGGTAACTCCGGCCCGTTGCCGGCTTTTGTTGCCAGGGCAGTAGAAGAACACGACCTTGTAGTGGCTTCAGTACTCTCAGGCAACCGAAATTTTGAGGCAAGAATTCACCCACAGGTAAGGATGAATTTTTTAATGTCGCCGATGCTGGTAGTAGCTTATGCGATTGCAGGCAGGATTGATATAGACCTGATCAATGAACCCATCAGTTATGACCCCAATCAACAACCTGTCTATCTACAAGACATCTGGCCTGCTGATGATGAAATAAATGATGTAATGAGCAAAGTGCTTTCACCGAAAGACTTTGCAAAAAATTATGCAGAAATATTTGAAGGCAATGAAACCTGGAGAAACCTTAGCATTCCTGATGATACGTTGTATGCATGGGATGAAAGTTCAACATACATTAAGGAAGCGCCTTTCTTTCATAATATTTCTCACAAAGCAGAGCCGTTAAAAGATATACTTAATGCAAGGGCTTTGTTGGTATTAGGTGATAGCATTACTACAGATCATATTTCTCCTGCAGGGCAATTCAACGAGCATTCAGCTGCAGGTAAATATTTACTAAGCCGTGGGGTAAAAAAAGAAAATTTCAACTCTTATGGTTCAAGAAGAGGAAATGATGAAGTGATGGTGAGAGGTACTTTTGCTAATGTGCGAATTAAGAATAAGCTTGCGCAAAAAGAAGGCGGCTATACAAGTTATTTACCCACAGGCGAAGAGATGTCTGTGTATGATGCTTCTGTAAAATACAAAGAAGATCAAACGCCTTTGGTTGTATTGGCAGGTAAGGAATATGGCAGCGGTTCATCAAGAGATTGGGCAGCAAAAGGCGCATTCCTGCTGGGTATTAAAGCAATCATTGCAGAAAGTTATGAACGGATACATAGAAGTAATTTAGTAGGAATGGGTGTTTTACCACTTCAGTATATGGATGGCGACAGTGCTGAAAAACTAGGGCTTACAGGAAATGAAAGCTTTACCATAACGGGTATTGCAGAAGATATTAAGCCATTAAAAAAAATGGAGGTCATTGCCAGGAAGGAAGATGGCGGGGTAATAAAATTCCAGGCAATTGCACGGATGGATTCAAATATTGAGATTGAATATTACCGTCATGGGGGAATACTGCAATATGTACTTCGGCATTTTTTGGAAAAGGAGAATTAATCAAACAGTAAAAAAAACATATCATGGAACATGAAAATTTATATCCAATAACCACCAGGGAGCTGGCTGAAAAAAAGGCTGCTTTAGCTCCTAAAAATTTAGAAGCCTGGAGAAACTTTAGTAAAGCCGTTTTTGAGGCAGGAGCGCTGGATGAAAAAACGAAACAATTGATCGCAGTAGCCGTAGCGCATGTAACACAATGTCCTTATTGCATCAGGGCACATTCCAAATATGCATTGCGAAAAGGAGCCAGCAAGGAAGAAATTATGGAAGCTATTTGGGTAGCTGCTGAAATGCGTGCCGGTGCAGCTTATGCCCATGCAACCATTGCGATGGATGAAATGGAGGCGTATAAAATAACTTAAAAAACTGGCAGAAATGAGAAATAAAAGGAAATTGGGAAACTCAGCGTTATTGGTATCACCGTTAACTTTTGGCGGAAATGTTTTTGGATGGACACTCAACGAACAGGAATCTTTTAAGATACTGGATGCCTTTATTGAAAGCGGTTTTAATTTTATTGATACGGCTGATACCTATTCAACCTGGGTGGCCGGAAACAAGGGTGGCGAATCAGAAACGATTATCGGTAATTGGTTAACAAAAAACGGCAAAAGAGCTGATGTGGTTATTGCAACGAAAGTCGGAGGTGCCATGGGAGATAATAAAAAAGGGTTGAGTGCCAAATACATTAAGGAGGCTGCCGAAGCATCTTTGAAAAGAATGGGAACTGATTACATCGATCTTTATCAATCACATTATGATGATCCTGAAACACCTGTTTCTGAAACGATGGCCGCATTCAATGAATTGATCACAGCAGGTAAAGTGCGCTATATCGGCGCATCTAATCTAAGCGCCGAAAGAATAAAAGAATCGAATGATTTTGCCCGAGAAAATAATTTAGCCCCCTATATAAGCCTTCAGCCTTTATATAATTTGTACGATAGGCAGAAATTTGAAAATCAGTACCTGAAATTGGCTACTGAAGAATCTTTAGCGGCTATTCCATACTATTCTCTTGCAAGTGGTTTTCTTACGGGAAAATACAGAAGCGAAGCAGATTTAAGTAAAAGCCTGCGTGGAAAAGGGATAAAGAAGTACCTGGATGAACGGGGATTGAAGATATTGACTGCGATGGATGAAGTTGCAGCAGAACAAAATGTTCAACTGTCACAAATAGCGATCGCCTGGTTACTTCAAAAACCAACTATTACTTCAGCTATTGCCAGTGCTACAACTGTAAAACAATTAAGTGAATTGGCCCGGGCGGTAAATCTGAAATTGACTGATGATCAGATGCATAAATTGGATAGTGCAAGTGCTTTGTAAATAAAATTTTGTAACGCGATAAATTTTTGATTCATTATCGTATGCGTATTAATATGCCTGATTGTTATTTCGGCAGTTGCCGGGAATGAGGTGATTAACAAACATTGTTCATAAAACAATAAAATCGTTTTTAATGGAACATTATAAAATGAACCTCACATTAAAAGTATGGCGTCAGCAAAATAGTTTGGCTAAAGGAAGTTTCAGAACTTATCAGGTGAATGATATTTCTTCTGAAATGTCTTTTCTGGAAATGTTTGATGTACTAAACGAAAAATTAATACTACAGAATGAAGAACCTGTTGCTTTTGATAATGATTGCAGGGAAGGAATTTGCGGCGCCTGCAGCATGTATGTAAATGGCAGGCCGCATGGGCCGTGGCACAAAACTACGGTGTGCCAATTGCACATGAGAGCGTACAAAGATGGAGATACTATTGTTGTGGAGCCATGGCGGGCTAAATCTTTTCCGGTTATAAAAGATTTAATGGTGGACAGAAGCGCTTTTGACAGAATTATTCAGGCCGGAGGCTTTATTTCAATCAATACCGGCAATGCCGTTGATGCGAATACCATTATAGTTGGAAAAGAAAAAGCAGATGAATCCTTTTTATCAGGTTCATGTATTGGATGTGGTGCTTGTGTTGCCGGCTGTCCCAATAGTTCTGCAATGCTTTTTGTAGGGGCAAAAGTTTCGCAATTGGCATTATTGCCCCAAGGCGATCCCGAAAGAAAAATAAGGGTATTAAATATGGTAGCCCAAATGGATAAGGAAAAATTTGGCAATTGTACCAATATTTATGCCTGCGAAGCGGTATGCCCCAAAGGGATTTCAGTATCAAACATTGCTAGGATGAATAAAGAATTTTTATATGCAGGATTAACTTACGAGGATAAATAGAATACTTAAGAATAATTTTATGCCAGTTGCCATTACAGAAGAGCAAAGAAGATTAGAGGAGAATTATTCCAATAAAAAAAATTGGTTAAAATGGGGTCCATATTTGTCAGAAAGGCAATGGGCTACTGTAAGAGAAGATTATAGCCCCAATGGCGATGTATGGAATTATATTTCACATGATATGTCCCGTTCCAAAGCCTATCGCTGGGGCGAAGATGGCATTGCCGGTATTTCGGATCAGCATCAAAAAATATGTTTTGCAATTGCTTTATGGAACGGCCGGGATGCTATTTTAAAAGAAAGGCTTTTTGGCCTTACACCCGGCCACGGCAATCATGGCGAAGATGCAAAGGAGTTGTATTATTATCTTGATAATACGCCTACGCATTCTTACATGAAATATTTATACAGATACCCGCAAGCTGCTTTTCCTTACCAGGAACTCGAAGAAATAAATCGAAAACGCAATAAGTTTGAACAGGAATATGAAATCGTTGACACTGGCCTGTTTAATGACAAGGCCTATTTTGATGTTTTTACTGAATATGCAAAAAAGGATGAAGAGGATATTTGTATCAGGATTACGGTATGTAACAGGTCACAGAATAATGCACCAATAACTGTATTACCCACTTTGTGGATGCGTAACCTTTGGTCGTATGGATTAATAGATAAAAAGCCAGCCATTGAACTGAATGAGAAAAGTACAGCCGCAGGTGAATTAATTGTCACCGATATTCAAATGGGAAAATATTACTTCTATTTTGAAAATACAGCAACCGTATTATTTACTGAAAATGAAACAAACAGCGAACGTTTATATAATGCAGCAAATGCAACTCCCTTCGTTAAAGATGTATTTCATGCTGCTGTTATCAACAATGATTTTGAATTATTTGATAATAAAAAAAATGGCACAAAATGTTCACCGGTATTTTCTTTCAATGTAGAGGCCGAAAGTTCGATTATTATTAAATTACGGTTAAGTAAACAATCACTAACCGATCCGCTGGGAAAAAATTATGATGATACATTTACCAAACGTATTGCCGAAGCAGACGCTTTTTATAACCACATTATTAAATCAACTGATAAGGATTTGCAAAATATTCAACGACAGGCTTATGCCGGTATGTTGTGGAACAAACAATTTTATCATATTGATATTCCACGTTGGTTGCAGGGCGACCCTGGCCAGCCTTTACCTCCTGCAGAAAGAAAAAATGGACGTAACAGTGAGTGGCTTACATTAAATAACGAAGACATTATTTCCATGCCGGATAAGTGGGAATATCCCTGGTATGCCAGTTGGGACCTGGCTTTCCACTGCATTCCATTGGCTTCTATAGATGCTCAATTTGCAAAAAATCAGCTGGTATTATTATTAAGGGAATGGTATATGAATCCCTATGGCCAATTACCGGCTTACGAATGGTCTTTCAGTGATGTAAACCCACCCGTACATGCATGGGCTTGTATAGAAGTATATAAAATTGACAAGCAACGAACCGGAGTTGGTGATACTTCTTTTTTGAAAAAAGTATTTCAAAAATTGCTGATCAATTTTACCTGGTGGGTTAATCGTAAGGACAGGCTGGATAACAATGTTTTTGAAGGAGGGTTTTTAGGGCTGGATAATATTGGGGTTTTTGATAGGAATAATGTACCGGGAGCCGGCATTTTAGAACAGGCCGATGGTACAGCATGGATGGGAATGTATTGCCTGAACATGCTGGAAATAGCACTGGAACTGGCTCAGGCAGATATAACGTACGAAGATCTGGCTACCAAATTTTTTGAGCATTTCACTTATATTGCCAGTTCGCTTAATCACATCAGTGAAGATTTTGAGGGATCCTGGGATGAAGAAGAAGGCTTTTTTTATGATGTGCTTAAAATGCCTGATGGGGAATTTATTCCGGTTAAGATCCGCTCCCTTGTTGGCCTTACCACACTATTTGCTGTGCATGTTATTGATAAAGAATTACTGGAGAAAGTGCCGGAATTTCACCGCCGTTTGAAATGGTTTGTTCAATACCGGCAAAAAAATAATCAATACCAGGTTATAGAAGATGTTGATGAAAAAAGTGGCATATTACTTTCATTGGTGCCGCATAAAAAATTGAAAAAAATTTTAGAAGCCCTGCTTGATGAAAATGAATTTTTATCACCCGGCGGCATCCGCTCACTTTCAAAAGTTCATCAAAAGCCCTACACCGTAATTATTGATGGCAAGGAGTTTGGACTTAACTATCAACCCGGCGAATCAAATTCAAATTTATTTGGTGGCAATTCTAACTGGCGTGGCCCTGTTTGGATACCCATGAATTACCTCATTATCCTGGCAATGGAAAAATATCATAAATATTACCAGGATGAATTGCAGGTTGCGTTGCCTGCTCATTCAGGAAATGAAGTAAATCTTAAAATAGTAGCTGATGAATTATGCAAGCGGCTAACTAAAATATTTGTAATAAATCCGGAAGGGAAAAGACTTTTTAACGGGCGGGAAGATTTATTCAACCATGATAAACATTTTAAAGACCTGGTTTTATTTTATGAATGTTTTCATGGCGATAATTGCAGGGGAGTAGGCGCCTCCCATCAAACAGGTTGGACTGGATTGATTGCAGAAATAATTGATAAATTAGAATGTTGAGTATTAAGAGAATGACAGGGTTAAAATAGTAGAAGATGAAAAAGGAAGATGAAAAAAATAAAACGGTCTGGACTATTGGGCACTCTACCCGGCCTTTTGAAGAGTTTATTGCTATGCTGCATTCCTTCAATATTGAATTGATTGCAGACATCAGGACTTATCCCGGCTCACGCAAGTTTCCTCAATTTAATAAAGAAGCGCTGGAAATTTCTTTGCCTCAAAACAATATTCAATATCTGCATATAAAAGAACTTGGTGGCAGAAGAAAAGCAAATCCTGATTCAAAAAATACAGCCTGGCGGCACGTTGCTTTTAGAAGTTATGCTGATTATATGGAAACGCCTGCTTTTAAAGATGGAATAAAGGCACTTGAACAAATTGCATGGAAAAAAAGAACAGCTTATATGTGCTCTGAAGCTGTGTGGTGGCGTTGTCACCGTTCTATGGTTTCTGATTATTTAAAATTGAATGGCTGGAAAGTTATGCATATCATGGGCATGAAAAAGGCAACGGAACATCCTTACACTGCACCTGCAAGAATTGTGAAAGGCGAATTGAATTATGAAAAAGAATAGGATGATAAATAAAGATGTTTAATTTCTTCAAATGATTGATCTGCTAAATAAAATACAGCGTTGTGAAGTTTGTAAAGAGCATTTACCGTTAGGCCCTAGGCCCGTTATACAATTGAGCCCTTTTTCAAAAGTAGTACTCATAGGCCAGGCTCCCGGCAGGCGGGTACATGAAACAGGTATTCCCTGGAATGATGCCAGCGGAAGAAAATTAAGAGAATGGATGAATGTTGATGAAGCAATATTTTATGATCCGGATTGTTTTTCAATAATGCCAATGGGATTTTGTTATCCGGGAAAGGGTGCCTCCGGCGACCTGCCACCAAGACCGGAGTGTGCCCCTTTATGGCATCAGCAGGTTTTCAAAATTTTTAAAAACGAACTACTTATTTTATTAGTGGGGCAGTATGCGCAGCGGTATTATTTAAAGAAAAATTTCAAAGGAAGCCTTACAGAAACAGTCAGAAATTACAAGGAATATCTTCCGACTTTTTTTCCTTTGCCACATCCATCTCCCCGGAATCAAAACTGGGTTACGATAAATCCATGGTTTATGAAAGAAACTGTCCCTGAATTACAAAAGAGGATACAGCTTGCAATACTTGGGGCAAAACAATTAGGTAAGGCAGATTAACTGCTGTATTTCAATAATTAAAATGTACAGTCATGAGACAAGAATTTAAAATCGGTGACCACGTAACATGGAACTCAGAGGCTGGCCACGTATCGGGTAAGATAGTGAAAATACATAAAAGAGATTTTGATTACAAAGGTTATACGCATCATGCCAGCAAAGAAGATCCACAATATGAAATCAAAAGCGATAAAACAGAACATGTTGCGGTACATAAAGCCGGTGCACTTTCAAAAAAAATAGAAAACTGATTAAACCAATAAAATGAAAACGATACTTGTATTTGTCTCAACGCTGGATGGAAAGGTAACAAAATGGGGCAACCCACATGTTAAGTTGTGGTCATCTCACCAGGACCAGGATTATTATAAAAATGTATTGAATGAATCGCGGCTGATTGTTATGGGCAGTAACACATTTAATGCTGACACATTTACAGCTTCGGCAAGTCATCAACTTATTATCATGACAGGCCATCCTGATAAATATAAAAGTGAAGATGTTCCGGGGCAGGTTGTATTTACAAACGAATCACCCGTTGAATTAACTGCCCGTTTTAAGAATAACGGGCATAAACAAATGCTGGTAATTGGAGGGCCGCATGTTGCCACTTCATTTTTAAAAGAACAACTGATAGATGAGTTATGGCTGTCGCTTGAACCTAAAATATTTGGAACCGGGGGCAATTTTGTAACAGGTGTGCAACTCGATATTAATTTACGTTTAATTTCTTCTGAAAAAGTTAATGAACAGGGAACATTGATTACTAAATATGCAGTGTTGAAGAAATAAAATTATTGAAAATTATTTGATAAAGTATCAAAAATGACAGCACAGTAAAGCCTGCAACTTGAGAAAGGACTTTTGTAAAACAACTTCATATTTATGGTGATTGAATAGTGCTTCCTGATATTTGAGATCATCAGTCAGCAAGTATGTTAGCCCTCGGAACTGCAAATGCTATTTACAAAACAAATAAAAAGAAAGTAACGTAAAAATTTAAGCACAACAGGTTTGCAATATGAATTCCGGAAAAGACATAATAACAATAAAAGTAGTTTACGATGAAGTGGAGCATGAGTTAAAAACCTAGACGGGAGAGTACCGTAACCTGATGATGTTGATATATGACCGTATCTATGTTGATTTTTTTGGCGATTGTAGAGGAATGGGAAGATGTGGCACCTGTATGATCAAAATATTAGACAATGACACTGTTCTTCCGACTTCAGACAGAAATGAAGCAGAAACGATAAGGAAATCAGGTATAGTCACAGATGGAATCAGGTTATCCTGTCAGATTATGGTTGATCATTTATTGGATAATACAACAGTTATAATTCATCAGGAATATTAAGACCTCATAAAATATACCGGCTCTATTTTTCGGGTCTGTTTGTTAACGAGTTGATTATTTTCTGTCCTTTGATTAATATTTTCAATCCCCTTCTTTTTAGTGAAATATCCGGGTGTTTTTTGGTATGCTCATCCATATTATGTTTATAGCTCGATAATATATCATGATAAGAAAGTATTCCAATGATATTTTTATTTTCTTTAGATAGGACCGGAATAACATCAATATCTTCCCTGGCCATCAATTCAACTGCTACCCTAAGGCTATTATCTGTTTCAATGGAGATCTGTTTTGCTTTAATGAGTGTTCCTGCCAACGTTTCAGGTTTGAGTTGTTTATCATAAATGCTTGCTAAACTTACGATGCCCCGATATTCACCATTAATACTGGATACGATAAAATGATTACTCTTATGCAGCGGTTCTTTGTAAAGCCAATCTGTAATTTCCCCGATACTGCTGTCTTCCCCCAGGATTAATCCGGTATCGGCCATTACCTGCTCAACGGTAATTTGTTCCAGGATATCCGGCTCATACGAATCAGGTGTTTTAATTCCCCGGCGTACAATCTTTTCAGTCATGATGGTGTTTTCCATAATAAAGAATGAAACAATATATGCTGCGCCGCATGTTGCCAGCAATGGCAATAATGCATTTGACTGGCCCGTTGTTTCCAAAGCAAAAATGATGGCGGTTAAGAATGCCCTTGATGCACCGGCAAACATGGCAGACATACCAACCAATGCAGCCAATGGAAGCGTAACTTCCGAGGCAGGAAACATATACAGTATAAGGCTTCCCAATAACGCACCTGTTGCACCTCCAATAGTTAATAAAGGTGCTAATGTTCCACCTGATGTACCGCTTCCTAATGCAATAGCCCAGGAAATAAATTTGAAAATACATAGCGCCAGCACGATCTGTATGGTCATGGTGCCCGAAAGTATATTGGTAATATTATCATAACCTACACCTAACGTATGTGGAGAAATATATCCTATAACACCAACCGCAAGTCCGCCAATAGCAGGCCACCACATCCAGTGTACCGGGAGTTTTTCAAAATTGTCTTCTATAAAATAAACAAATTTTGTAACCATCACCGATATCAATCCAATAGCAATGCCCATGATACTGTATGCAAGCAGTGCAGTATTGCTGGCAGTTTCTATTAAAAAGTTTACTGCAAAAACAGGTTCCTGTCCAAATAAAAGATGATGCCCAGCTGCACCTGTAATACAAGCCAATGCAACCGGAATAATAGAACGGGGAGAAAACTCGAATAACAATAATTCAATGGCTAAAAAAATAGCAGCAATGGGACTTCCGAATATGGCCGACATACCCGCTGTTGCGCCGGCAGCCAATAATATTTTCCGTTCATTATGGGTTATTTTTAATAACTGCCCCAGTGTAGAACCCAGTGCACCGCCAGTTGCAATGATAGGACCCTCAGCTCCAAAAGGCCCGCCAGTGCCTATTGAGATGGCAGATGAAATGGGCTTCAGGTAAGTTATTGATGGTTTGATTTTACTTTTGTTGGTTAATATCTGTTCCATGGCTTCGGGTATACCGTGGCCTCGGATAGCCTTTGAACCAAACAGTGCCATCAGGCCAACTACAATTCCACCTAATGCGGGTATCACAATCACCCATAAACCTAAATGATTGTCGGCAGGGCTAGAAGATGAAATTGTAAAAGTTCCGTAAAATGAAATATTAGTTATCAGGTTGATCAGGTAAATAAGAAATTTAGCGATAAAACTTATGAAAATGGCTACCAGCACGGCCAGTGCTGCAATGGTTAAAAGTCTCTTTTTGTTCTGGTTTGTTCTGGGTTTGATTTGCTCAGCTGCTAATGACGCCTCTAATGAAATTGAAATGGGGATGCTGTTGTGCATGTATTTATTCATTTAATCTTTTTAGAATTTCATAAGGGGCGAATAATCTGCTTTGCCTTAAGAAGCACAGCACAAATTTACTTAACAACTGTAAAGAAAAGTATAGAATATTAGCAAAGGAAATAAAAAGCCCGTGCAAATTTTCTGAATCGTCAGTATTTATACAAACAGGTATGATTTTCGTCATATAAACGTAAAAAAGCGCCATATAAAAGTATTTAAATACTTTTATATGGTATCTTTGCAGTATCAAATAATCTTAAACTTAAAAATTATGCAAACGACAACATCAGAGAATATCCTAAACGTAACGCTTCTGGAACCCAGGCAAAAACACCCAACCATTTTTGTACGTTTTGATGAACTGGCAGAAGGGGAGAGTTTAACCATTCATAACGATCATGATCCTAAACCATTGTATTATCAGTTACTGGGTGAAAGAGGTAACATTTTTGTTTGGGAATACCAGGAGCAGGGGCCTGAGTGGTGGGTTGTAAAAATTACAAAACGTATAACCGGCGAAGATGAAGAAACCATGGGACAGATTGCCACCAAGGATCTTCGCAAAGCACAGGTATTTAAAAAATATGGGTTGGATTTTTGTTGCGGAGGTAAAAAGACTGTAAAAGAAGCCTGTGCGGAAAAAGGCCTGGATGTAACCAAGGTTGAACAGGAATTGCAACAGGCTGATAAAATGCCGGCATCACGACCTATACCATATAGCGACTGGAGCCTGGATTTTTTGGCTGACTATATCGTCAATACGCATCACAGCTATGTGCTAAAAACCTTACCTGATCTGCTTACCTATGCTGCAAAGGTTAAAGATGTGCACGGCATGCAGCACCCTGAGTTAGTACGCATTAATCAACTCGTAAAAGAAATAAATGCCGAGTTGTTGGCACATATGATAAAGGAAGAAAAAGTTTTATTCCCTTACATTAAAGCATTGGTTGCAGCCGAAAAAAATACAGAGCCTTTACAGGCAGCTCATTTTGGCACGGTGCAAAACCCCATCAACATGATGGAAATGGAACATGAAATGGTAGGGAAAAATGTAGAAGAAATAAGGGCACTATCTCAAAATTATTTACTGCCTGCTGACGGTTGTGCCAGTTACAGTTTATTGTACAAGCTGCTGGAAGAGTTTGAGGAAGACCTGCATTTGCATATCCATCTCGAAAATAATATCCTGTTTCCAAAAGCGCTGGAAATGGAGAAACAAAAATAGACAAATGAAAAATCAAGCTCCCATAAAACGGCATCCGGCCCTTGTCTCATTTTCCAAAGACCATCATTTTGGATTGTTATTGGTTTGGAAAATAAGGCAGGGACTGGATAAAGCTGTTAATCCTGGAAGGATAAGTAATTATGTTTTGTACTTTTTTGAGCAAGACCTTGAAAAACATTTTAAGCAGGAAGAACAATTACTATATAGTGAATTACAAAATGATGATCTATTAAAAAAAGAAGCGGAATCAGATCATGAAGCCATCATAAATCTGGTGGCGGCTATTAGAAAAAGGAAAAATGATAGTACGCTGCTTAATCAACTGGCAGATGAACTGGAGAGGCATATCCGTTTCGAGGAAAGGGAATTGTTCATTCATTTGCAAAATAAAATTAAGGCTAATGATTTGGAGCGGATAGCCAAACGGTTTCCCGTCAGCGGTAAAGCAATTGATGAAGAATGGAAAGACGTTTTTTGGGAAATTTAAAAAATAAGGACATGGAAATTCCAGAGAAATATGGCAATCAAAAAAGAGTAGTGATAGTAGGAGCAGGCTTTGCCGGATTAACACTGGCAAAAAAACTTTCATCCAGATATTTCCAGGTGGTATTGCTCGATAAAAATAATTACCACCAGTTTCAACCTTTATTATATCAGGTGGCTACCAGCGGATTGGAGCCCAGCAGTATCAGTTTTCCTTTGCGGAAAATATTTCAGAAGAAAAAAAATGTGATCATCCGCATGACTGATGTTACAGCTGTTACTCCCGAAACAAAGACGGTGCATACTGATATTGAAGACTTACATTATGATTACCTGGTGATGGCTCAGGGTGCCACAACCAATTATTACAACAACAACCATTTGCAAAAGCACGCTTATTCCATGAAATCAGTTTCGGAAGCATTATTGTTACGCAATAGTTTATTGCAAAACTATGAGCTGGCGCTTAATGCCATGAACAGGGAGCAGCGAAATTCATTGTTGAATGTGGTGATCGTTGGCGGTGGACCTACCGGTGTTGAACTGGCCGGTGCCATTGCGGAGATGAAAAAGAAAGTACTGCCAAAAGATTATGCTGAGCTGAATTTCAGGCACATGAACATTTACCTGCTGGAAGCTGCACCTGGCCTGTTAAATGGCATGCATGCAAAGTCAGGTGTAACCGTGCTTAAATACCTGAACAATTTGGGAGTGAAGGTACAAACTGATACAGCAGTAAAAGATTATGATGGTGAAACCGTAACACTCAGCAATGGAAAAACAATCAGCAGCCGCATCCTTATTTGGGCGGCCGGTGTAAAAGGTATTTCTATTCCGGGTATTCCTGTTAATGCTGTGGCGGCCAATAACCGGTTATTTGTTGATGAGTATAACAAAGTAAAAGGCCTGCAGGGAGTTTATGCAATTGGTGATATAGCTTTGATGCAGCATGGAGAATATGAAAAGGGGCATCCACAAGTGGCCCAAGTTGCAATTCAGCAGGCAGCGCTTTTAGCAAGGAATTTAGAAAAAGCGGAATCCGGTAAACTGCAAATTCCTTTTGTTTATAATGATAAAGGAAGCATGGCTACGGTAGGCCGCAACCTGGCTGTTGCCGAAATTGGTAAACTAAAACTGAAAGGTTTTTTTGCCTGGTTAATTTGGATGATGGTTCATTTGATGTCTATCATCGGCATTAAGAACCGGTTATTTGTACTCATCAACTGGGTTTGGCAATACATCACGTACGATCAGTCTCTACGGCTGATTATTAATCCATCTTTAAAAAAATCAAAATAAAGTATATGAAGAAAATATGGGGGATATTAGTCGTAACAAGTCTTATGCTGGCTTGTAATTCAAACAGCGAACAGGGAAAAAACACAGCGCCTGAATCAACATCCGATCAACATGAACATGGGGAAGAAGTCTCAGCACTTGTTTTGAATAATGGCGCTAAATGGAAAGCGGATTCCACAACCGTTGTGAATGCAGCGAACCTGCAATCCATCATTGCCACTGCAAAATCGGAAAACCTGGCAGATTATCTTCAGACATCAACAGCATTGCAGGAAGGGTTGAGCAAAATGGTAACGGAATGTAAAATGCAGGGAGCAGATCATGATGCATTACATGAATGGCTTGAGCCGGTGATGAAAAAAACAAAAGACCTGAGCAAAGCAACAGCCACAGAAAATGCTGCAACCACCTTACATGAACTGGAAATGCAGGTCAACCTGTTTCCACAATATTTTGAAAAATGATAACTATTAACGCCAACACAAAAATTGCAACCTTAATAAAGCAGCACCCCGATGCATTGGAAACCATTGTGGGTATTTCGCCGAAATTTACCAAGTTGCGTAATCCAATTTTACGTAAAGTGATTGCAGGCAGAACCAGCATAGCCATGGCCTCTAAACTGGGTGGCTGTTCGGTTGATGATTTTTTTAATAAACTGCAGCCGTTGGGTTTCGAAATTGACAAAGCAGCCAAAGTAATTTACAATGCTGATGAAAGTAAACCTGTTCCTGCGTTTATGAAAAATATATCGGCTGATAAAATTATTGAGCTGGATGTGCGCCCGGCAATTGAATCAGGAAAAGACCCGCTGAATATTATTGTACAAAAAGTAAAAACACTGCAAACAGGTGATGTGCTTAAAATTGTAAATAGTTTTGAACCTACTCCATTAATACACTTATTAGGTAACCAGGGCTTTGAATCATTTACTGAACTGATCAGCGATGAATTGGTGAATACCTATTTCTATAAAAAGACAGAATCGGCTATGCCGGTGGCAGCGGTAACAACCAACGCATCAGATTGGGATGAAGTATTAAAACGGTTTAGCGATAAACTGGAAACTATTGATGTAAGGAACCTGGAAATGCCTTTACCGATGCATACGATATTGGAATCATTGGAAAACTTGCCAACAGAGAAAGCCTTATTTGTTTATCATAAGCGGATTCCTGTTTTTTTATTACCCGAACTGGATACACAGCAATTCAGCTACCGCATTAAAGAAATCAGTGACGGGGAAGTACATTTACTGATCTATAAAGACTGATATGTTTGTTACAAGCGGAAATAATGAAGCTACAAAAACAACAAGCTATAAAGTGGTGTTGCCTTTTTATGGCTATGCTGCTGTCGCTTTTTTTGTAGCAACGTTGCTTTTGTTGTTATCGGCAAACGAAATTACCGGTCATTATTTTCAGCCACATAATTTAGCCATTGTGCATATGATGGCACTGGGTTGGGGCACTATGATGATTCTTGGGGCCAGTCATCAATTGGTACCTGTTTTAATTGAAGGTAAATTGTACAGCAATAAACTTGCTTACATTTCCTTTATTTTAGCTGCCTTGGGTATTCCCTTATTGGCTTACGGGTTTTATGTTTTTGATATGGGGCTGCATACACAATGCGGTGGCATATTGATATGTTTGGCCATCATGGCTTACCTGGTTAACCTGGCTATGAGTATGGTGAAAACGAAACATGAAAATGTACATGCTTTTTTTGTTTTTACAGCAGCCATCTGGCTGTTGACAACTGCTATTGTGGGACTGCTGCTGGTTTACAACTTTAATTACCCGGTATTTTCTAAAAGCTCGCTTGCCTTTCTTCCCTTGCATGCGCATATCGGCATTGTGGGTTGGTTCTTATTATTGATAACCGGTATCGGTTCCCGGTTAATTCCGATGTTCCTGATATCAAAATACAATAATCCCAAAAGGCTATGGTGGATATATGGATTGATCAATGGAGGATTATTAATCTTTATTTTTAATTTTTTGTATGCTGATAGCAGAATAGGTTCAATTATTTCCTTACTGGCAGTAGCTGCTGCGATTGTATTATTTGGTAATTATTGTTACCAGAGTTATCAGCAACGCATTCGCAAAAAAGTAGATGAGCAGATGAAAATATCTTTACTGTCAGTGCTGATGATGTTGATACCGGTTATATTTCTAGTAGTCATTATTGTTTTGCTGGCCTTGTCAGGTCAGGAAAACATCAGCCTGGTGATATCCTATGGGTTTATCATTTTCTTTGGCTGGATCACCGCCATTATTCTGGGTATGACATTTAAAACATTGCCATTCATTGTCTGGAATAAAGTATATCATCAATTGGCTGGTAAAGGGAAAACGCCCAGTCCCAAGGACCTGTTTAATAATACGCTGTTTAAATACATGATCGTTATTTATATCTTCGGTTTTGTATTATTTACGGCAGGCATCTTACTCAATAACACAATTGTTCTGCAGTTTGGGGCCTGTTCATTATTAGTTACTTCAATTTTGTATAACTGGAATGTTATTAAATTGCTGATGCATAAACCGGTTTCCTTATGAATATAATTTCAAATAATCAGCTGAAATCTACGGTTGCATTGGCTGCATTGCAAAATGTAATGGATCCGGAGATTGGGTTGAATATTGTGGATTTGGGATTGATTTATCAAATTGATTTTGATGAAACTGAAATGAAGATATTTTGCACGATGACATTGACCACCCAGTTTTGTCCAATGGGAGAGTCTATTACAAATGCAGCCAAAGAAAATTTAAAATTAAGTTTTCCGGATTATGAACCAACTATTGAATTAACTTTTGATCCGCCCTGGAATCATGAACTGATCTCAGAAGCAGGACAGGAATTTTTAAATGAAATGTAAATGCTGAGTCTTACTTGTAAAACTGCCATTAAAGCTGTTATCTACCTGGCTTCTAAATTTGAAACAGGAGAGAAGGCCGGCATTAAAGAAATTGCTGAATACATCAACGCCAGTGAACATACAGTTGGTAAAATGCTGCAAACCCTTGTAAAAGAAAAAGTGATCAATAGCCTGAAAGGGCCAACCGGCGGGTTCTTTATAACTGCCAAGCAAATCAATCAACCTATTATCAATATTGTTGTAGCCATTGACGGAGTAGATGTTTTTAATCAATGTGGATTGGGTTTAAGCAAATGCTCTGCAACGCACCCCTGTCCTATGCATGATGATTATAAAGTGATCAGGGATCAATTTAGGGAGATGTGCCGGCAAAAGAAAGTAAGCGATTTGTGCGAATCCGTAAATGAGGGATTGGCATACCTGATGGGATGATACCATTTGTTACTCTTTTTTTTAAATAACCAGTTATTAAAAGAGTATCAATTCCACTTTCCATTAACATAATATCACCTTTGGGTGGACATTTTCAATTTTTTAAAAGTTCTATCGATTTAATTCTTATACGATTTCTTTACAGCCAGCTGTTGTATTATTACAATGAACCGGTGATGTAAAGACAAACTGGTTTATTTTCCCAGCATTCACTTTACCAATACTGTGATAGTTGTGCATGCCGGTGATATGATAGTTTGAAAATGCTATAACGATTTTGGTAACTTTGTAAAAAAAAATCATGCAAGCCTCTGAACGTGATATTAGAATTCAGCAGGAACTCGTAAATAGTATTATACATGGCTTTGGAATTATTTTTGGAATCGTAAGTATTCCTATTCTTATAGCTTTTGCTATAAAAAGTGATAATACGCCGGGCGTGATTGGTGCAGCTATTTATGGGTTTTGTTTTTTACAGCTCTTTACTTTTTCCACGCTATATCACGGATTTCAGCATACGCAGGCAAAACGTGTATTTGAGATCCTTGACCACATTAGTATTTATTTCCTGATATCCGGCACCTATACACCGTTCCTTTTAATTTACATGAACAATTCATTTGGCATTACGTTACTTACTATATTGTGGAGTCTGACGGCATTCGGAATTATCTTTAAGATCTTTTTTACCGGCAAATGGAACATCATTTCAACCATCGTGTACATTGCTATGGGATGCATCCTGGTAGTTGGCGGACGCACTTTTTTTACAAATATCCCCGGTAGTGTAATGACGATGATTCTTATTGGTGGTGGACTTTATCTTTTAGGCGTTATTTTTTACCTCTGGGAAAAATATCCTTACAATCATGCTGTCTGGCATTTTTTTGTATTGGCAGCGGCTGTTTGTCATTATGTAGCTATTTTATTGACCGTGTGAAGAAATAATCGAATTAAAAATTGAGAGATATAAGAACAGAACGTCCAAACATCAGTTTATCTATCAATAAGGTTTCGGGTCGAAACTGATTTTATTAGAGGTAAATATTCAACAGGTCGTTAAAGAATTCCTCCAAACATCCTTGTCCCATGCATGATGATTATAAAGTGACCAGGGATCAATTTAGGGAGATATGCCGGCAAAAGAAAGTAAGCGATTTGTGCGAATCCGTAAATGAGGGATTGGCATACCTGATGGGATGATAATAGAAGACGGAATTTTTTAAAAAAATAGTTTGAAAAAGAAAATACAATACCCATATCACGTCTCTTTCACCTGAATGCAGTAACGCCTCCTGTAATCAATTGATTATTCGCCTTTCTTACTGCTTGGTTTCGTTTTTAAAAGAGGAGGCAATCAGAGTTGTTCTGAAAACTTGACAAAAATCAGCTTATGATGTGGATAGATCCGTAGTTTAATATGAATTTGTCATGAATTGATTATTTACTCAAACAGCCGTGCAAAATGATTCTCCAGATGATTTCGCATGCCATTCCTGAATTCTTCAGGTGTGCCATTCTCAAGTATATCCACTAATTCTTTATGAGAGACAAAAACTTTTAAAAGGGATAGTTTTTTAAGCAGTCCGCTATTATGTACATAGTCAAAAACAGGTAATAACATTTTCTGGAACTTTTTTAAGGTTTCATTGCCGGTTATTTCATATAGTTTTCCGTGAAAAGCTATCTCATGCTCAACATTAAATAAATGATACTGAGTAGCCGGCGGTTCATCATCAACAATTTCGTGTAATGCTTTTATATCTTCTTTTGTAATCCGGTTGAAAAGAAGATCGGCCATTCCAATTTCCAGAACCAACCTGATTTCAAAAACTTCCCTCAATGTTTCAGGCGAAAGGATATGAGGGTTCATGCTTTTACTCATATTGCCGAATAAATCCGGACTGGTTATCACAGACCCTTTTTTCTTCTTTGATTCAATCAGTCCCATTAATCTCAGCCTCATCAATGCTTCCCTTACAACAGTCCGGCTTACACCGAGCATTTCTGTCAGTTCCATTTCGGTAGGGATAGAATCTCCCACTTTTAATTTTTGTTGCTGCAGAAGTTGCACCAGGTTTGACTCTACTTTATCAACCAGGCTCAGATTTTCAATTGATTTGAAATTATCATTGATTGTTTCGATAGGCATAAATATGTATTACTTAATACAAAAATATTAAAAAATAAGGCAAATCGATATTTTTTTTTGTATTGATTATCAGACTACTAATGACTATAAAAAATATATTTGGAGAAAAGCTAAAAATAACTTTACCTTTATTATGTCATACATAATACAATTAACGCTAAAACTGCTCAAAATGAATTTTTCAAAACTTAAATCACTGCTCTTTGTTTTCTGCTGTTTGCTATCAGCATTAGCAATGGCTCAAACCAAAAAGGTTTCTGGTAAGATAACATCTGCTGAAGATGGAATACCCTTATCAGGAGTAAGCGTTTCTATAAAAGGAAAAGCTGTTATCACGCAAACAAACCCAGCCGGAGAATATTCAATTGATGCATCGCAGGGCGATGTATTGATTTTTACTTTTACCGGCTTTGCGTCACAGGAATTAAAAGTGGGAAGTTCATCAACGGTTTCTTTATCGATGAGAACTGAAGCTACTAACCTGGGGGAAGTTGTAGTTGTAGGTTATGGTACTCAATCAAGAAGAAATGTTACCAGCGCCATTGGAAAACTGGATAATGATGTATTAAAGAGTGCACCCAGGGCTAATGTGGGCAGTGCTCTTCAGGGGTCAATCGCAGGAATTACGGTTGTTAATTCAACCGGCGCTCCGGGCTCATCGCCTTCTATTTTATTAAGAGGCGGGGCTTCAATAAATAATCCCGGCTCACCACTTGTGGTGGTGGATGGTATCATAAGGTCTTACAATGATATTCCCACGGATGATATTGCCTCTATTGAATTATTGAAAGATGCGGCCTCAACTGCTATCTACGGTGCAAGGGCGAATAATGGAGTAATTCTGATAACAACAAAACAAGGCAAATTGGGGAAAGCCGAAGTTTCATATAAGTATGTACATGGCTATAACACCGACCGCCCCGATTATAGATACATGAATGCAAAAGATTATATTTATTACGGTAGATTAGGACAACTTAATTCACAGAGAACACTTGCACAGGCAAATTCACAAAGAGGTATGGGGCTTTCCACCAATGCTGCCGATCTGGCATTATTTGATATCAGGAGTTATAATCCAACAAATGCGTACCTGTTGCAGTCAGGATGGGATACTGTTGGCGACCCTTATGGCGGCACCATTATTTTTAAAGATCATGGCGGAGAGATCAAGGATCTCCTTTTCAGGAATACCAATACGGATGATCACTATATAAATGTAAACGGAGGGAATGACAAGGGTAAATATTTTGCCAGTTTTAATTACTATAAAGAAGATGGCGTAATTGTAGGTTCGGATTACAAACGTTTTTCCGGAAACATTAATGGCTCTTATAAAATAAAACCTAAGCTTGAAGTAAGTACCGGAGCTACTTTTTCCACGTCTACAGGTTTTGGTTTATTAGGCGGTGATGTTAATACTTTATACAGAAACGTAGCAATATGGCCCACCATGAATCCCTGGCTCGATTCAGCCAAATCGAAGCCAAATCCGGGTAATGGTCTTTCCGATGGAAATCCATTGTATTGGCTTGATAAGAATTTCAGAAAAAATGAAGTGAATAGAATTACTGGTAATGCTTCTGTAAAGTATGATATCCTAAAAGACCTTTATGTAAAAGTGTCTGGTAATATATACATGTTCAATGCTATCAACGAATCATTTACAAAAGCTACACAAACATATACCCAGCTTTATACGAATCCCCAGGTATTTAATACCTCAAGGCCAGCAAGCTGGTCTCAAAGCAGAACGATACAACAGCAGTACAATGCTATTATTAATTACAGCAAGCGTATTGGAACAAAACACAACATAGATGCGATGATAGGTGCAGAGTCATTCGGTCAAAAATCATTGAGTGCCCAGGTATCGGGTACAGGCGCACCTACGGATGATATCCCAACTGTAAATGCATCTACTATTTTTGCACCGGGCAGCAATTTCAGTTCAAAATCAGAATACCGTATCATTTCGCATTTCGGCAGGGTGAATTATAATTATGATCAGCGATACCTGTTGTCGTTAGTTTACAGATCTGACGGAATATCCAGTTTGGCAAAAGACAATCGTTGGGGCTTTTTCCCTGGTCTCTCTGCCGGATGGAATGTGCATAACGAGGAGTTCTTTAAAAATAGTAAGCTGACAAATGTCATTTCCTCATTAAAGCCACGTGTTAGTTATGGTGTTAACGGTAATGTTGCAGGTATCGGTGACTACGAAGTTCAGGGTGCTTATGGCAGCCAGGGAAATTATAACGGTAACCTTGGATTCTTGAATACCGGAATCATAAACGGAGGATTAAGATGGGAAAAAAGTAAAACGACTGATATAGGAGTTGATATTGGATTTTTAAGAAACAGGGTGACTTTATTGTTTGATTATTATAACAGGAAAACGAGTGACTTGTTAACCAACCTTACACTTCCGAGTTATACTGGTTTCAGTTCAATAAGAACAAACTTTGGTACTTTTCAGAATAAAGGGTACGAGTTTACAGTAAATGCAAATATCCTGAAATCAAAAAGCGGTTTTAACGTTGACGCAAGCGCCAATATCTCATTTGTAAAAAATAAGATTTTACAGCTTCCTTTTAACGGTCAGGAAAATAACAGACAAGGTGGTTTTCAGATTTATGACGGCAGTCAGGGAAAAGTTATTTGGGTGAGTGGTTTGCAGGAAGGCCAGACTTTAGGGGAAGTTTATGGGTATAGACAATTATCGATATTTCAGAATGCCGCTGAAGTTGCAAGTATAGCAGGTAACAGGTATGATGCCATAGCAAGGATTACAGGCCCCAACCTAACATCCACTACGGCTAAAATAACCCCTGGAGATGTTAACTGGATGGATGTTGATAAGAACGATACAATTGATACCAGGGATCAGGTGTATTTAGGCAATATAAATCCAAAATATACCGGAGGGTTTTCAATTACAACCTCCTATAAAGGATTCTCTTTTTTCACAAGGTTCGATTTCGCCGTAGGCCATATTTTATATAATGACCTGGTGGCAAGAACGATGGGTAATTACCAGGGTACGTTCAACTTTATGGAATTGACTAAACAGGGATTTTCAGGAGAAAACTCCAGGAACGATATACCTAAAGTGTACTGGGCCGATCAGGTAGGAGCTCCAAATGGTAAGCAAAATCTCACCAGGGCAAATAACGCAGGTTCTGTATTACAAGGCAATAACTCTAATTTTTATGAAAAAGGAGATTACCTTGCCTGCCGGGAAATTACTCTGTCTTATGATTTAAGTAAAAAATTGCTGTCAAAAACAAAAGTGTTATCCAATGCAAGGGTTTATTTAAATGCAAATAACCTCTTTTATATAACCAAATTCAGCGGCAATTCACCTGAACCAAAGGGCAATGGAATTTTTGCCGGTAACTATCCTACACCCAAGTCTTATGTGGTTGGTGTGCAGGTAACATTTTAATTATTTAAAAAAGTTAATTATGAAAAAGATACTTATATATATATTATCAGGTGCAGCAATAATTTCTATTTCGGTTTCCTGTAATAAAAAATTGGATTTAGCTCCTGTAAGCAGTATTACCGATGCCAATTATTGGCAGACTTCTGATCAATTTGATGCATTTGTTTATGGCATTCATGCCCGGTTCAGAGGCCATACGTCATCCATACAGGCATTGGGAGAATTGCGTTCAGATATTTTTGGTACCGAGCCGGGTAACGCAGGTACTTTTACCGGTGAAGCCACACAGGGTTTGGAACGGTTCTGGCAACAGACACTTACGCTGGATGCATCAGGTGTTAGTAATTTTGGTGGTTTTTACAGCAACATTGTGCAATTAAATTTAGTAATTGAAAAATTGAATACAACCAGTGTGGTAACAACTGCCAACAAAAATTATTATTTGGGGCTGGCATATGGTATGAGGGCATATTATTATTTTCAAATGACAAGAGCCTGGGGTGATGTTGTTATACAGACCGACGCAGTAACAACCATTGATGTTTCTAACCTGGCCAAACCGTCTTCGCCGGCAGCTGATGTTATAGCATTAATAAAATCGGATATAGAAAGTTCTTTGGCAAATTATGGAACCGATTACAGCTTCAGAAATACCAAATCTTTCTGGTCAAAAGCAGCTACCCAAATGCTTAAGGCAGAAGTTTTCTTATGGACCGCTCATCGCGGTGGCGGTACTACTGACGCTACAACGGCCTTGAATGCTTTAACAGATATCCGAACAAATATCCCGGCACTGGCACTGCAATCAAGTTTTGCCAATGTATTTGCTTCTTCCAATAAGGGAAACAGTGAAATTATTTTTGCTATCCGTTTTGGATTGAATGAAAGCTCATTACCGTTTGCCGGCACTTTTTATCCGCAAACAGCCTTGTTGGCTAATTATTATGATTCTCTTGGAAACAGGAAATTCAATGTTACTCAGGATAACTGGAGTGGTTTATTGCGAGCGCCTATTCCAGTTTCAACTTTTCGGAAATTTAATAATCTGGATGGACGGAAATGGTTTTCTATTCAGCCAGCCTATAACAGCCCGACACCAGGTGTATATGTTATCGCAGGCTGCTTTGTTAAAAAATATGAAGGTGAACAAAATCAGGGGTCAAGAGTTTATACTAATGATTTTCCAATATACAGGTATGCCGATTTGCTTTTAATGACAGCAGAGGCTAAAATATTATTAGGTCAAAATCCTGCAGCAGAAATTAACCTTGTAAGGGCAAGAGCATTTGGTGTAAATTATATCGCTGCAGTCCATGGATATCCAAATCAAACGATAGATAGTGATCCTAAACAGGCTCTTTTACAGGAGCGTCTATATGAATTTATTTTTGAAGGAAAAAGATGGAATGACCTTAGAAGATTCGGTAACAGCTATGTTTTTCAGCACACGTCGGTGTCATCTGCAGAGGCTTATAAACTTTTATGGCCAATAGACAGAAACTCATTGACGAACAACAGGGCCTTGGTTCAAACTCCTGGTTACCCGGCGTTTTAGTTTTTGGTTAAAGGAAAAACAAAATGTTTTTTCTCATATAGCAGGCAAACAGGCCGGGGATGTCTATCCCCGGTATTTTAAAGCGCTTTTGTTATATTTCAGCTCTAAAACAATAAAAAATATCAGCATGAAAGTAAATCATTTACATGGGCTCATTGCGGCCCCCTTTACACCTATGCACAAAGATGGAAGTCTTAATTGTGATCTGATCGCTGACTACTATAGGTTTTTAAAAGCAAATAAAGTGAACGGTGCATTTATATGCGGCTCCACCGGTGAAGGCGTTTCTATGAGTCTATCAGAAAAAAAAGTTGTTGCCGAAGCATGGGCAGCCTGCACAAAAGATGATAGCAGTTTTACCGTGATGACATTGCTTGGCGGCACCTGCCTTGCCGATTGCAAAGAACTGGCTTTACATGCACAGGAAATCGGCCTGGATGCAGTTTCATTTACTGCACCATTTTATTTTAAGCCAGCTAATGCAGAAGTGCTTGCCCAATGCTGTGCAGAAATTGCAGCAGTTGTTCCGGATATGCCTTTCTATTATTATCATATCCCCGTATTAACCGGAGTTGGCATTCCCATGTACGAATTATTAAATGCGGTAGATGGAAAAGTTCCAAATTTTGCTGGTATCAAATACACCCACGAAGATTTTATGGATTTTCTTTCCTGCAGTAATTTTCAAAATGGGAAATATGATATGCTTTGGGGAAGAGATGAAAATATGTTGCCGGCATTGGCAGTTGGTGCAAAAGCTGCTGTAGGCAGTACCTTTAACTACGCAGCCCCGCTGTATTACAACCTTATTGATGCTTTTAATAATGGTGAAATGGAAAAAGCTCAATCATTGCAACAGGAATCTATTGATATGATAAGGCTGCTGGGAAAATATGGCGGCATAGCAACCGGCAAAGCTTATATGAAATTAATTGGTTTAGATTGTGGTGAATTCCGCCTGCCTGTAAAAAATATGAGCAATGAAAATTTTGAGTTATTTAAAAAAGAAGTGGGGCAACTTGACTTTCAAAATTATTGTTCGAAAATACCTGCTGCAGCAAATGTAAAATAGTATGAACTTATTTTCTACATCGCTAATTATGCTGTCTATGTTATTTACTGATTCTGTGCTGGCACAAAAAAAGCAAAACATTGCTATGCAATGGGAAGTGGCTGCTGAGCTGCCGGCCGATAGCGGAATGCAATATTCATTAGGGTTTGCAGGCCCGGTTACAGGCACAATCAATAATGTATTAATTGTTGCGGGTGGCGCCAACTTTCCTTATGCTATGCCCTGGGATGGCGGAAAAAAAAAGTATTATAAGGAAGGATATATTTATACCCGTACGCAAGACAAGATTGTTTTGACAGAAAAAAAATTTACACTTCCTGCTGCGCTTGCATATGCTGCGAGCTGCACTACTCTCAAAGGGGTTTTTTATGCTGGTGGTGAGAATGAAAATGGGGTCACTGACAAAGCATGGTTAATACAATGGAATGATAACGAACAACAGATAATTTTTAAATCCCTGCCTTCACTTCCTGTTCCTGTCACTAACGCTTCAGCAACCATCATAGGCAATACGGTTTATCTTGCAGGTGGGGAAACAGGTCCGGGTGCGGTTGCTCAATTCGTTTGTCTGGATTTGGATAATTTGGAAAAAGGTTGGCAACAACTTGCTCCAGTCCCTCACTCGGTTTCGCATACTATACTAATAAGTATGTCAGGTAAAAAAAGTGATGCAATTTATTTATCCGGAGGAAGGAAAAAAAATACGAACGGTATCAGCGATTTCTATGCTGATGTTTTTATGTATGATGTTGCCAAAAACAGTTGGGAAGTAAAAGCATCGCTTCCTTATGCCTTATCAGCAGGTACAGGGACTTTGTACAAAAAAAATTGCGTCGTAATATTTGGTGGTGACAAGGGAGTTGTTTTTCATCAAACTGAATTGTTGATAGCAGCTATCAATAATGAAAAAGATGAATCAAAAAAACAGGAACTCATCCTGCAAAAAAATAAATTGCAATTGGCGCATCCGGGTTTTAGCAATGAAGTATTGCTTTATAATTCAAATACAAATATTTGGCAGGCGATTGGAACAATTCCATTTGCCACACCAGTAACAACAACGGCAGTAAAATGGAAGAGCGAATTTATTATCCCTTCGGGGGAAATAAAAGCAGGGGTACGATCACCTGAAATATTATCTGCTAAAATTTTAACCAAAGCCAAATGATCAACAGCAAGAAATATCCCTGGGTTGTAGTGGCGTTGCTTTGGGTAGTAGCATTGTTGAATTACATGGACAGGCAGATGCTTAGTACCATGAAGCCCTCCATGCAGATAGATATTCATGAATTACAGACTGCTGCCAACTTTGGATATTTAATGGCCATCTTTTTATGGATATATGGCTTTATGAGTCCATTAGCCGGTATGATTGCCGATAGGGTGAATAGAAAATGGTTGATCGTAGGAAGTTTATTTGTATGGAGTGCGGTTACATTTGCAATGGGTTATGCAAAAACTTTCGATCAGTTGTATTGGCTCAGGGCTATCATGGGCGTGAGTGAAGCACTGTACATACCCGCAGCGTTGTCGCTTATTGCCGATTATCATTCATCCAAAACAAGGTCTTTGGCTATTGGTATCCACATGACGGGCTTGTACATGGGCCAGGCGCTGGGCGGATTTGGCGCTACAATAGCAGCCACCTTTTCCTGGCAGCAGGCATTTCACTCCTTCGGTATTATCGGCATTATTTATTCTGTTGTTTTGATTTTGTTTTTAAGAGAAAAGAAAAATACAGAAATGATAAATGCGGATGATAAGATTTCAATAAAAGGAAAAGTATCACTTCTCAAAGGTTTGGGACTATTATTCACAAATGTTTCTTTTTGGATCATTCTATTCTATTTTGCTATTCCGAGTTTGCCGGGTTGGGGCGTGAAAAACTGGCTGCCTACTTTGTTTGCAGAAAACCTGGGTATTGATATGAGCCGGGCAGGGCCGATGTCCACCATTACCATTGCAGCATCTTCATTCCTCGGTGTTATTTTCGGTGGAATACTATCGGACAGATGGGTACAAAAAAATCTTCGTGGAAGAATTTATACCAGTGCCATAGGACTGGCACTCACCATACCGGCATTACTGTTTATTGGTTTCGGCCATTCCTTGTTTGCTGTAATTGGTTCCGCTTTTTGTTTTGGTTTTGGATTTGGCATGTTCGATGCCAATAATATGCCCATCCTCTGCCAGTTTGTTTCTTCAAAACACCGGGCTACTGCTTATGGTTTGATGAATATGGTAGGTGTTTTTGCAGGCGCTTTTATTACTGATTTGCTCGGTAAATCAACTGATGCAGGAAACCTGGGAAAAGATTTTGCAATGCTTTCAGGTATTGTTGCACTGGCATTGATTATACAGCTTGCATTTTTGCGGCCAAAGCATAATGATTTTATTGACTGATAAAAATATTTATATGAACAAAAGTATTTTCACGTTATGGATAATGATTCTTTTTTTCGGACTATGCAGTTTTGAATGTTCAAAAAAATCCTCCACACCTCCTGGAGAAATTCAGGCATCGTCTTATTCGCCAAATGTACCGGTATTGAAAGGCTTGGCCAGTAACCCGGTTGTAAGGATCGTCGTTTCCATACCTGCGGGTAATGCAGAACAACACTATCGCAAACTGCAGTGTACATTAAATGCAGCGGCAATTAATGAAATTGAAAAAGTGGAAGCATACCTTACCGGCGCCGAACCATTTTCAGCAACCAATCTAATTGGTTCGGTAAATCCTTCTGGCGCAACATTTGATATTCCGGTTATCATCAATCAAAAAAACGGTATCGCATTTATTTGGTTAAGCATTGTTTTAAAACCAACTGCAGCATTAAACAATAGTATCGAATTGCGTTGTATAAAATTAATTGAAGAATCAGGTAAGCAATTATCAGTAAAGCAGGATAATTCTGTGTATGCAAAACGTACGGGCGTTGCCATAAGAAAAGCCGGAGATGAGGGAGTGAATACCTATCGCATTCCGGGCATTGTTACAACAGACAAGGGTACATTACTTTCTGTTTATGATATTCGTTACAACAATTCAAAAGATCTCCCGGAAAATATTGATGTAGGCCTTAGTCGCAGCACCGATGGCGGCGCTACCTGGGAGCCGATGAGAGTGATTATGGATATGGGGGCACCGCATGAAAATAATGGTATAGGGGATCCTGCCGTTTTATTTGACCCCGTTACAAAAAAAATATGGGTAGCTGCATTGTGGAGCAAAGGCAATCGTTCCATTGCCGGTTCTTTGCCTGGTTTATCACCAGATACAACAGGGCAGTTTGTGTTAGTGAGTAGTGCAGATGATGGACTAACATGGTCGGCTCCACATAGCGTTACTCCACAGGTAAAAAATGCAGCCTGGCGATTATTTTTTAATGGTCCCGGTAGTGGTATTGCCATGCAGAATGGAAAACTGGTTTTTGCTGCACAATATTGGGATGAGAAAAAAATGCCTTTTTCTACCATCATTTACAGCGATGATCACGGCAGCAGCTGGAAAGGAAAAATAGCAGGACCAAAATCAAATACTACAGAAAGCCAGGTGGTAGAAACTACACCCGGTACATTGATGCTGAACATGCGGGACAACCGGGGAAGTTTCAGAAGCGTTGCCACAACAAATAATCTAGGAGCAAGCTGGACGGAACATTCAACATCATACAACAGTTTGGCCGATCCTGTTTGCATGGGAAGTTTGATCAAAGCAAAAGTGAAAGTAAAGGGTGTGATGAAAGATGTGTTATTCTTCAGCAATCCCAATACTACATCAGGCCGCTACAATATTACTATCAAAGCAAGTTTGGATTTGGGTGAAACATGGTTACCAGTTAATCAAGTGTTGATCGATGAACGTCAATGCTACGGCTATTCTTCATTGACAAAAGTGGATGATAATACAATTGGTATTTTATATGAAGGCATTAAAGATTTATACTTTGTAAAAGTGCCGGTGAACGAAATTATTAAATAAACGAAAGGGTTGATTATATAATGCAGCTTACAAAGCCCCTCTCCATTGGAGAGAGCCTGTCCCGAAGAAAATTCGGGAGGTTGGGGTGAGCTAAAATAAAACTGCTAATGACATATTCTAACGAAGAATTAATTGCATTAAAAGATTTTTATTCAAATCAATTGTTGAATGATACGGTTCCCTTTTGGTTTCCCCGTTCTTTTGATAAGGACCATGGCGGCTTTTTACTAATGAGAGGTGCAGATGGTAGCTTGATTGACGATGACAAAGCAGTTTGGATACAGGGAAGAGCCACCTGGATGCTGTCAACATTATATAATACTGTTGAAAAAAAACAAGAATGGTTGGATGGCGCCAAGCTTGGCTATGATTTCTTAAACAAACATTGTTTTGATACAGACGGACAAATGTTTTTTCATGTAACGAGAGATGGAAGGCCGATAAGAAAGCGGCGCTACTTTTTTTCTGAAACGTTTTATGTGATAGCTGCGGCAGCCTATGCAAAAGCCAGTGGCGATGAAGGAGCAGCAGATAAGGCAAGAAGAGTTTTTGGAAGATGTATTGAGTATGCAACTAAACGGGGATTACTTCAACCTAAGTTTACCAATACCCGGCCATCAAAAGGGATTGGGGTGCCCATGATCATGATGAACACCGCCCAGCAGTTAAGAGAAACTATCGGCGACCCACGTTGTGATGAATGGATTAGCAAATGGATTGCTGAAATAGAAAAAGATTTTGTAAAAGATGATATTCAATGTGTGATGGAACAGGTGGCACCGGATGGCAGTATTATTGACCATATTGACGGACGCACATTAAACCCCGGCCATGCTATGGAAGGGGCATGGTTTATTTTACATGAAGCTAAATATCGCAATAACGATAAACAGTTGATTGATTTAGGTTGTCGTATGTTGGATTACATGTGGGAAAGAGGCTGGGATAAAGAGCATGACGGCATCTTATACTTCCGTGATGTGTATAATAAACCGGTACAGGAATACTGGCAGGATATGAAAATGTGGTGGCCACACAATGAAGTCATCATCGCTACGCTGCTTGCTTACCTGATGACTGGTAACGAAAAATATGCGGAGATGCATAAACTGGTTCATGATTATGCGTATAAACATTTTCATGATAAGCAAAATGGCGAATGGTTTGGGTATTTACACCGTGACGGAACCCTTGCACAACCAGCCAAAGGCAATTTATACAAAGGGCCATTTCATTTGCCCAGGCAGGAATGGTATTGTATGCAGATTTTGAATGAACATATTAAATAGGGTTTTTAAAATATCAATGAACGCACTAAAAAAATATTGCTTTTTTCTATTAATGCTTTTTTCTGCTGCAGCTTTTTCGCAGCCATCTTCAATAAGCAAACTTCCCAATATCATTTTCATTTTAGCGGACGATATGGGTTATGGGGACCTGGGTTGTTATGGCCAAACAAAAATTAATACACCTCATATTGATAAGCTTGCAAAAGACGGCACACGGTTCACCAATTTTTATGCAGGCAGTACTGTATGTGCGCCATCAAGGGCCAGCTTAATGACGGGGCAGCATACTGGTCATGTAACCATAAGAGGTAATGGAGAAGTACCGCTGTCTGTAGCCGATAGCATATTACCACAGGTATTAAAACAGAAAGGATATACCAATGGAATGGTGGGTAAATGGGGGCTCGATCTTTATGGTACAATAGGTGTACCGGAAAAAAAAGGATGGGATTTTTTTGCTGGCCTTTTGCATCACGTAGAAGGGCATTTTCAAAAACCTGATTCAGCCTGGCAAATAATAAATGCTGAAAGCAGGAAAGTAAAAATTCCCCAGGGCATGTATTCCAACGAATGGTTTAATCAATCTGCATTGTCATTTATCGAGCAAAATAAACAACAACCTTTTTTTCTGTATGTTTCTTACACGTTGCCACATGCAGAATTAGTAGCACCACAACAATACTTCAAACAATATTTGAACGCTGATGGCAGCAGTAAATTTTCACCTGAAACAGCTCAGCCCCCGGGCCTGCATTATGGCCCGCAGCCCTTTCCCCGGGCAGCTTACGCTGCTATGGTTACGCAGGTAGATGATTATGTGGGTAGTATAACAGCGTTGTTGAAAAAGTTAAAACTGGAAGAAAATACGATCGTCATTTTTGCGAGCGATAACGGCACACATACCGAAGGTGGCCGCAGTTTAAAAGATGCAACGCAATATTTTAAAAGTAGTGGCCCGTTAAAAGGAACCAAACGGGACTTATATGAAGGCGGTATCCGGATCCCCTTTATTGTTTCCTGGAAAAATCATGTGCCTGCCAATACAGTATCTGATTACACAGGTGCGTTTTGGGATGTTGTTCCAACACTTGCTGAACTGGCCGGTACAAAACCGCCACCGGGAGATGGAATATCTTTTCTGACTGTTTTGTTAAATAAAAAAAATGAAATCCAAAGGCAGGGCCCATTGTATTGGGAGTTTTATGAAAACGGGTTTAAACAGGCGGTGCGTAAAGGCAACTGGAAAGCCATTCGTTTTTATGAATCGGTAAACCCTGTGAGAACAGAATTGTATGACCTTTCAAAAGATATCGGAGAAAAAAATAATCTCTCTGCAAAATATCCTGTTATTGTTAAAGAAATGGAAGACCTGATGGATAAGGAACATACCATTTCTGCAAATCCATTATTTCAAATCAGGTAAAAGTGAAACTTATTAGAAAAAATAATTAATGACTACAGCCAAAAAATATATACTTCTTTCCTTTTTAAATGGCCTGTCTTTTTCTACATTCTGCCAATCAGCAATGAATAAAATTACAGTTCCATTGGGGGGCAATTCTTTTGTAACGGTAAAAGTGTTGAACGGAAATGAACAAGTAACGAATAGTGGTTGGCAAAACTGGCAACATACAAATGTCGTTTGGAGCACCTATATAAAATTAGACAAACCGGGAATACTTAAAGTGACTGCACTGCTAAATGTGCCCGTTGGCACAAGCAAACTAATATGGACCATAAACGGTAAAAGTAAAAGCATTGCTGTTAAAGGAACGGAAAATAAGCAATACCAAATTGGCGAATGGAATATTACTGAACCCGGCTATATAAAAATTGATGCCCGGGGAATTACTAAAACTGGAAAAGTATTTGCCAATGTAAGTGAACTGTACATTGAAAGCAATGCGGTGGATGAACAAACTGCTTTTGTAAAAAACAATGAAGGCAATTATTTTTATTGGGGGCGCCGTGGCCCGTCGGTGCATATCAATTACGATATTTCTGAAGTTGGCGATGATATTGAATGTTTCTATAACGAGGTAACTGTGCCGGCGGGTAACGATGTGATCGGTTCTTATTTTATGGCTACTGGTTTTGGCGAAGGGTATTTTGGGATGCAGGTAAATTCATCCACAGAAAGAAGGATATTGTTTTCGGTATGGAGCCCTTTTACAACGGATAATCCCAAAGAAATACCAAATGATAAAAAGATAATTTTACTGAGAAAGGGCATGGATGTGCATGTCGGCGAGTTTGGCAATGAAGGCTCCGGTGGGCAGAGTTATTTAAAATATAACTGGAAGGCTGGTGAAACTTATAAGTTTCTGATTAAAGCAAAACCTGTCGAAAACAATTGCACCACTTACACCGCATATTTCTACGATCCAGAAAATAAACAGTGGTTATTGATCGCAAGTTTCAATCGCCCTGGCACACAAACATATTTGAGGAAGCTGCATTCCTTCCTGGAAAATTTCGATCCCAATACCGGTTATATCAGCCGCAAAGCATATTATCATAATCAATGGGTGAAAACAAAGGCCGGTGAATGGAAGCCCGTTACTAAAATGTTTTTAACTGCCGATGCTACAGCCGGTAAACGATACAGGATGGATTATAATGGAGGAGTGGAAGATGCCCGCCCGGATGAGCCGGTCGGACGGGGAAAATTCTTTATGGCTAACTGTGGTTTTTTTAATAAGAGTGCTGTTTTGAAAAAGGAGTTTTTGGTAGAAGTTCCGGTAAATAAACCATTTGACCCCTTGAATGAACCGCTTTAATTTTAGAAAGCAAGAATTATTATTGTAATAATTAATACAGATATACAAAGAAACAAAAATTTTCGATTGCTTAATCTTATAAAACAAGACAAATGAAGAGAAAAGAATTTATCAGGAACACAAGCCTCGCTGCGGCTTCTTTTGCTATTTTACCTTCAGGAAGTTTATTTGCCGCATCAGCAGATTCAAAAGTGAAAATTGCAGTAATTGGTACAGGCCTTCGTGGACAAAATCACCTGGAGTTGCTATTGGCAAGAGCAGATGTTGAGCTTGTTGCTATTTGCGACATCAGTGATATTATGCTGAACACTGCCAAAGAAATGATCAATAAAAGCGGGAAGAAAATGCCGCAAATATTTACAGGCGATAATTATGCCTGGAAAAAAATGCTGGAAATAAAAAATATGGACGGGGTTATTATCGCCACACCATGGGAATGGCATAAACAGATGATCATCGGTTCACTGGAAGCAGGTGTAAAATATGTAGGCACAGAAGTTATTTTGGGCATTACCCTGCAGGATCATTGGGATGTTGTAAAAGCTGCAGAAAAGAATAATGCACAGGTGATGATGCTGGAAAATGTGTGTTACCGTCGTGATGTGATGGCAGTGTTAAATATGGTAAGGCAGGGATTATTTGGAGAGTTGATTCACCTGCAGGGAGGCTACCAGCATGACCTTAGAGAAGTTAAATTTAATGATGGTATACATCCTTATGGTCATGGAGTTGAATTTGGCGAAAAAGGTTTTTCAGAAGCAAAGTGGAGAACGGAACATTCGGTGCATCGCAATGGCGATTTATATCCAACGCATGGTATTGGTCCGGTGGCACATTATATCAACATCAACCGGGGCAATCGCTTTCTTACGTTAAATTCTTTTTCTTCTAAAGCAAGAGGATTGCACAATCATATTATAAAACAAGGTGGGTCCAATCATCCTAATGCAAAAGTTAATTTCAAATTAGGCGATGTAGTAACAACCCATATTAATTGCGCCAACGGCGAAACAATTTTGCTGGAGCATGATACCAACTTGCCAAGACCATATTCATTGGGTTTCAGGGTGCAGGGCACCGAGGGAATCTGGATGGATGTGAACAAAGGAATTTATATACAAGATAAATCTGCCAAAGCACATCAATGGGATGAAGCAAAGACCTGGCTGGATAAATATGACCATCCGTTATGGGCCAGGTGGAGTAAAGAAACTGCCGGTGCAGGCCACGGAGGCATGGACTTTTTTGTGATTCATTCCTTTATTGAATCCATAAAAAGAAAAGTGGCTACGCCAATGGATGTATATGATGCGGCTGCCTGGAGTGCTATTACACCATTAAGCGAACAATCCATTGAACTGGGCAATGAAACGGTGGATTTCCCTGATTTTACAGGAGGTCAATGGATGTACCGCAAGCCGGTGTTTGCATTGAACGATGAATTTTAAATGAAAAAGTTATTAATAATAATTACGGTATTCCCCTTTTTTGCCAGGGCTCAATTGAAGTTAGCAAAAATATTTTCTGATGATATGGTGCTGCAACGCAACCAGCCGGTTAAAATCTGGGGCAAAGCCATTCCGGGAAAATCGGTGCAGGTACTATTTGCCAATGAGAAAAGAAACACCGTAGTGCAAAGCGATTCAAACTGGATTGTTATTTTCAAAAAGAAGAATGCCAGCATTCAACCGCAGTCTTTCTCAGTAATTAGTGGTGATGAAAAAATTGAAATCAACAATATTTTAATTGGAGATATATGGCTTTGTATCGGGCAAAGTAACATGGAATGGCCGATGCAAAAGGAATTACATTATAAGGAAGCATTGCCAAATAGCCGTCAACCGTTGATGCGCTTGTATAATCCAACTTACGCCGGAAAAAATACTTACAATATTTCATTTACAGATTCCATCATACAAAACCTTACCACGAAAAACTTTTATAAAGGCCAATGGCAAACCTGCGACAGCAATTCATTTAAAACAATGAGCGCCGTCGCCTGGTATTTTGGAAAACAAATTGTGCAGGCAGAAAATATTCCCGTTGGATTGATAAATATTTCCATCGGTGGTGCACCACTTGAAACCTTTATCAGTACAAGGGCTTTAAAAAACAGTAAGCAGTTTGCTGATAAATTAAATGGAGACTGGCTGAGCAATGATGCACTCCCTGTTTGGATACGGGAAAGGGGAAAACAAAATGTAGGAAGTTTAACCAACGTACCAAAAGATGAATATGGAAACAATCATTCCTTTAAACCGGGTTTTGCATACGAGGCAGGCATTGTCCCAATACTGAATTTGCCTATAAAGGGAATTCTTTGCTATCAGGGCGAAAGCAATGCACAGGAAACAGAAAGGGTAAATGAATATGCTGATTTATCTGCATTAATGGTGGCTGATTACCGGAAAAAATGGAAACAACCAGAACTGCCGTTTTATTTTGTACAACTGTCTTCAATTGATACACTAAAGTACAAAGGGCAATTATGGCCGCAGTTCAGAGATGAACAAAGAAAAATGCTCAGCCTGATCCCAAATAGCGGTATGGCCGTTTGTAGTGATATTGGTTTTAAAAATGATGTGCATCCAACCAATAAAAAAGATGTGGGAGAGCGGCTTGCACGATGGGCATTGAATAAAACCTATCATAAAAATATTATTCCATCGGGGCCGTTGCCGCTAACAGCAAAATATTTGAATGCCAGCCTGAACGGCCAAGCCGGGTTGGGTAAAGTTGTTGTTTCTTTTCAATACCTGGCAAAGGGATTAAAAACAGCAGATAGAGAACCGCTTAACGGCTTTTCGTTTGATGGAATTGATAAGTGTAATGCAGTCATTGCTGATAGCAGTATATTGATTTATGTTGAGGAAAAGCCTGACTATATTTATTACGGATGGCAACCTTTTAGCGACGGTAACCTTGTAAATTCTGAAGGATTGCCTGCTTCGACATTTAAAATAAAAGTGAAATGATGAGGAAATTTATATTAATTCTTTTTTGTATGAGTGTAATAACTATTACAAAAGCACAAAGTTATCTGCCCGCCCAGGAGAATCTAGCTGCACGGATACAGTTTCAGGATAATAAATATGGCATGTTCATACATTGGGGTGCCAGCAGTGTGCTGGGCGCCGGTGAATGGGTGATGAACAACAGGGGAATCATCGTAAAGAAGTACACCAACTTATTACAGTTTTTTAATCCACAACAATTCAGTGCGGCCGAATGGGTGGCCACTGCAAAAAATGCGGGAATGAAGTACATCGTTTTTATTACCCGGCATCATGATGGATTTTCTAATTGGGACACAAAATATGCAGATTGGAAAATAACCAATACCCCTTACGGAAAAGATGTTTTGAAGATGTTGTCAGATGAATGTAAGAAGCAGGGAATGAAATTGGGTTTGTATTATTCTTTGGTAGACTGGTACAGGGATGATTATCCTTATGAAACAGGAAGAACAGGTAAGGCATCCGGAAGAACAGCAAAAAGTAATTATGATTCCTATCTGCAATTCATGAAAAACCAGTTGACAGAATTACTTACCAATTATGGTGAAATCATGTCGGTTTGGTTTGACGGCCACTGGGACCAGACCAATCCGGAAGGAAGTGCTGATATGAGTTCACGGATCAATTGGAGGTACGAAGAATTATATAGCCTGATTCATAAACTGCAGCCCCAATGCATGATTGGTAATAATCATCATCTTACGCCATTTGCCGGAGAAGATTTTCAAATGTTCGAAAAAGATTTGCCTGGGCAAAATAAAACCGGGCTGAGTTTTCAACAGGCATCTGAAAGCCTGCCTTTGGAGACCTGTGAAACGATCAATGGTTCATGGGGGTATAATATCACGGACAATAAATATAAATCGGTTAAAAACCTGGTCCATTATATCGTGAATGCCGCCGGCCGGAATACTAATTTCCTGCTCAATGTTGGCCCTATGCCTGATGGACGGATACAACAGGAGTTTGTTGATACACTAAAAGCAATCGGTGACTGGATGAATAAATATGGAGAAACTATTTATGGTACAAGAGGTAATGTCATCGAGCCCCAGGATTGGGGCATTGTAACATCCAAAAATAAAACCTTGTATGTGCATCTGCTAAATACTTTCGACAAGCAAGTTGTTTTTTTACCTGGATTGACAATGAAAATAACAAACGCAGTACAATTCAGCACCAGGAAGAAAATTAATTTCAAACAACAGGCCGAAGGAGTATTTATTTATACAGAAGGGCTTCAATCGGATAAACATGATACCGTAATTGAGTTGACGACAAAATAATTTTAATGACCAAACTGCATAAAATATTCTTTGCTTTGTTCTTTTGCCATGTAAGTGGTTATGGTCAAACTATTGAAACTAATTATGCATTTATACAGCCAGGCGATGATTCTTTAACCATCATAAGGAAAGCTGTAAATATAGTACCCACTGCCCGGCAACTTCGCTGGCAACAATTGGAACTGATTGCATTTTTTCATTTTGGCATGAATACGTTTACCGATAGAGAATGGGGCACCGGAAAAGAAGACCCGTCAATTTTTGACCCAACTTCTTTTGATGCCCGCCAATGGGTACAGGTAGCTAAAAATGCCGGTTTTAAACAAATCATTTTCACAGCAAAACACCATGACGGGTTTTGTTTGTGGCCTTCGAAAACTACAAGCCATTCTGTTGCATCAAGTCCATGGAAAAAGGGGCTGGGAGATGTGGTAAAAGAAGTTGCAGCTGCATGCAAGGAATTTGGATTGGGGTTTGGCATCTACCTCTCTCCCTGGGATATGAATGCTGCTGTTTATGGTACCGAAGCATATAATGATTTTTTCGTAGCACAATTAACAGAGTTGCTGACTAATTATGGCCGTATTGATGAAGTTTGGTTTGATGGAGCTAATGGAGAAGGTCCGAATGGGAAAAAACAAGTGTACGATTTCAATCGCTGGTATGCTGTCATCCGCAAACTGCAACCTGATGCAACCATTGCCATTATGGGCCCCGATGTAAGATGGGTAGGCACGGAAACGGGTTATGGCAGGGATCAGGAATGGAGTGTAGTACCCATTGATAATCTTAATCCCTCTATAACAGAAAATAATTCACAGCAAGCCGTCACTTTTAAACCAGCGGGTGATATGAGGGCTGATGATTTGGGAAGCAGGCAAAAAATTATGCATGCAAAAGGGTTGGTTTGGTATCCTGCAGAAACTGATGTGTCTATAAGGCCGGGATGGTTTTACCATGAAAAGGAAGACAACAAGGTTAAGTCTCCGGAAAAATTAATGGATATTTATTTTAATTCCGTTGGAAAGAACAGTGTGTTGTTGGTCAATATACCACCCGATAAAAAAGGGATGATACATGATAGCGATATTAGCACATTAATGAAGTGGAAAGAACTGCGTGATGAAATATTCAAAAACAACCTGGCCAGGTCTGCTACTTTTTCAAGCAACAATGGAATAAATACAAACCTATTGGCTGATGAGAATAGTACTACTTATTTTACAACAAAAAATAAAGAGGAAGCCACTGTTATTGATATTGATCTCAAAATTCCACAACTGATTAATGTGGTTTTATTGCAGGAAAATATCAGCAAGGGGCAGCGCATTGAACAATTTGAAGTGGAAGCGCTTGTAAATAAGCAATGGAAGAAAATTGCAGCAGGCAGCACTGTTGGCTATAAACGGTTAATACAATTTGAAACTGTCCAAACAAAAAAATTAAGACTAAAGATCATCGTATCGAGGTTGAATCCACAAATATCAGAAATAGGAATTTTTTACACAAAAAAATAGTTTAAAATGAAAAAGTTATTGCTTGTTTTAGTTTTAGTGCCAAATCTGCTTATTGCACAGCAGCGTGTAAGTATTATACCGCTACCTGTATCGCTGCAAATAAACCCCGGTGCATTTGTAATTGATAACAGTACGGCAGTAAAATTCAATGCGGCCGATAAAGAATTGAAACTGGCAGCCGACTTTTTTTCGGCCGCAATTAAAAATATTTCGGGCAAAACATTAATACTGAATACAGTAGCTAAAAAAAATATTGAATTCAAAATTTCAAAAACAAGTAACATTGGTGATGAGGGTTATTTGCTGAATGTAACGCCATCTGCAATAACGGTTGTTGCAAATACAAAGGCCGGAATTATTTATGGTATCCAATCGTTGTTACAAACCTTACCTGCCATCCGCACCAATGCAGCGTTAGCAATACCCTCCATGAGTATTACCGATTATCCCCGTTTTAAATACAGGGGCATGCACCTGGATGTTAGTCGCCATTTTTTCGGGCCCGAATTTGTGAAGGAATATATCAACCTGTTAGCTTCTTATAAAATGAATACTTTTCATTGGCATTTGGTAGATGACCAGGGCTGGCGAATTGAAATAAAAAAATATCCAAACCTAACTTCTGTTGGAGCATGGCGGGTTGACCAGACTGATAAAGTATGGGCCAGCCGGCCGCAGGCTAAACCAGGCGAAGATGCTACTTACGGCGGTTACTATACACAGGAGCAGATAAAAGATATTATTAAGTATGCTGCTGAACGTAGCGTGACCATCATTCCTGAAATTGAAATGCCCGGCCACGTTGCATCGGCCATTGCATCTTATCCTGCCTTAAGTTGCACACAACAACCGCAGCTTCCATTAACGGGGGGGAATTATTCCGGCATGTCTTCCAACTATTGTGCAGGCAACGATTCGGTATTTAATTTTTTAGAAAATGTTTTAACCGAAGTGATTGCATTGTTTCCTTCCAAATACATTCATATAGGTGGCGATGAAGTGGAGAAAGGTCCATGGAAACTGTGCCCGAAATGCCAGGCAAGAATAAAAGCAGAACACCTGGAAAATGAAGAAGGACTGCAGAGCTATTTTATCAAGCGTATCGAGAAATTTATCAATAGCAAAAATAGAAAAATCATTGGCTGGGATGAAATACTGGAAGGCGGCCTGGCTCCCGAAGCAACCGTAATGAGTTGGCGTGGCGAAGCCGGGGGCATTGAAGCGGCAAAAGCGCATCATGATGTGATCATGACACCGGGTTCACCCGTTTATTTCGACCATTACCAGGCCGGTCCCGAAGGCGAACCATTGGCGATTGGCGGTATGAATACGTTGAAAAAAGTGTACGACTATGAACCCATCCCCAAAGAATTAAATGCAACCGAAGCAAAATATGTGTTGGGTGCACAGGCAAATTTGTGGGCAGAATATATTACTACGGCTGAACATGTAGAGTATATGGTGCTGCCACGTATGCTGGCATTGGCCGAAGTGGTATGGACACCCAAAGAAAATAAAAACTGGGAGAATTTTAATGAGCGTTTACAAAACCAGTTCAAAGCATTCGGACAAAAAGGCCTTCATTATTCTCCAGGCAATTTTACGGTCAGTATCAAACCATCTTCTCAAAACGGAAATTTGTTTGTTGACTTATCTACAGAAGTAATGGACGCAGCAATTTATTATACTACCAATGGAACAGAGCCAACATTAAGCAGCAATAAATACACAGCCCCGATTGAAATAAACTCCTCAGTCTTACTAAAAGCATCAACAGCTGTAAATGGCCGCATCATGGGTGTACAGGCCGCCAGGCAAAATTTTGTAATGCACAAAGCCATTGGCAAAAGCGTAACCTATACTAATCCTGTAAGCAAATATTATCTGGCTGATGGCCCCAACTCACTCACTGATGGTGTGCGAGAAACGGCTGCTGTGGGTAAATACTGGCATGGCTTCAGTGCAAAAGATTTAATTGCCACAATTGATCTGGGCGAAGAAAAAAGCATTCAAAGTATTGCATTGGGTTGCCTGCAACATTACAATGACTGGATTTTTTTACCGCAGTCTGTAACATTCGAAACTTCCATTGATGGGAATGTTTTTACCGAAATAAAAACTGTAAACAACCCGATAGACATTAATCAGAAAAATGCCATGTTTGATTTTAAAGCTGATTTCCCGCTACAGTCTGCCCGGTATATCAGGGTATCCGCAAAAGATAATTTATGTCCGCCGGGCCATAGTGGTGCAGGTAAGCCGGGGTGGATTTTTGCCGATGAGATAGTCGTGGAGTGATAAAAAATGTAACCCGGTTAATATTTATGAATTGAACTAGGCAATAATGATAAAATGATGATCTCTAAAAATATTATTTACTGTTTTGTGTTAATGATAATTGCAACACTTTGCTTTTCATTGAATGCCATGGCGCAAAAAGAAATGCGGTTAAAATTATTGCCTGCTGAGCAATGGTGGGGCGGTGCGGGGGAATACGGATATAAAATGCCTTTCAATAGTTCAACTGATTTTAAGTATGATCTATATGGAGATGCTTCCTTAAATCAAAGTTCGCCTTTGCTTATTTCAAACAAAGGCCGGTGGATCTGGAGTGAAGGAACATTCAGTTATGCATTTAAAAATGACTCCCTGATTGTTACATCGAAAAATGAAAATATTCAATCGGGAACAGGAGGAAATGATCTGGCACATGCATACGAGTACGTTTCCAAAAAGTTTTTTCCTGCTTCAGGCGTATGGCCCGACAGTTTATTGGTAACCGCTCCGCAATATAATTTATGGATAGAGCTGCAGTACAACCCCAACCAAAAAGATGTGTTACAGTATGCCGATGATGTGTTGAAAAATGATTTGCCACCCGGAGTTTTAATGATTGATGATAACTGGAGTAATTATTATGGTGAATTTGATTTTAATAAAGTAAAGTTTCCCGAAGCGAAAAAAACAATAGCCCAACTGCACAGCAAAGGTTTTAAAGTGATCCTTTGGATATGTCCTTTTATTACGCCTGATAGTGAAAGCTTCAGGGAGTTACAAAGAAAGAAATTGCTGCTGATGAATAATGAAGGCGAAGCAAATAAACTATGGAGCGATGCAAAGAAGCCATTGTTGATAGAATGGTGGAATGGATATTCGGCTTGTCTTGATTTAACCAACCCCGCGGCCAGGGAATGGCTTTTAGATAAGCTAAGTTTTTTACAAAAGGAATATGGGGTAGATGGCTTTAAGTTTGATGCAGGGGATGCTTTTTTCTATAACTATAAAAATTTGCTTTCCTTTAAAAAGCTAACACCCAACGAACATTCAGAGGAGTGGGCAAAGATAGGTTTATCATTTCCTTTAAATGAATACAGAGCTATGTGGAAGATGGGCGGGCAGCCATTGGTACAGCGCCTTACTGATAAAAGTCATAGCTGGCACGATTTGCAGATCCTTATCCCCAATACGATTGCGCAGCAGTTGCAGGGCCATACTTTCACCTGCCCGGATATGATTGGCGGCGGTCAGGTTAATTCTTTTATGCCCGGTGCCATCATCAATCAAAAATTGATGGTACGCTCAGCTCAGGTACATGCGTTGATGCCGATGATACAGTTTTCTGTAGCACCATGGCGGGTATTGGATGAATTGCATTTGAATGCGATTAAAGCCGCAGTAAAATTGCGCCAGGAAATGATGCCGCAGTTAATGAAAATAATGAGGATGGCAGCAAAAACGGGTGAGCCAGTTGTGAGACCATTGGAATATAATTATCCCAATCAGGGTTATGAAAACAGTAAAGATGAATTTATGCTGGGTGATGACATTCTAGTTGCTCCTGTTGTTACTGAAAACGACGAAAGAAATGTAGTACTACCACAGGGCGAATGGATTTATCAAAATAAAAAATGGCAAGGCGGTAAAACTTACCAGCTAAAAGTTGGGTTAAATGAAGTGCCTGTGTTTATAAAAGCGAAAAAATAATTTTTTAGATGATACAATTAGTACAGCATAAGTGTTCGACACAATACCAAAGGCCTTGGAAATCCAACGGCATTTTAAACACCGGCCACAAAATTATTTTTGTTGCAGTACTCGCCTTATGTTATACAAATGTTGCTTTTACTCAGCTACCTGCCGAATTGCAAATACCTGAACTGGTTGCTGAAAACCGCATGCCCATGCGTAACAGTGCCTTTGCCTTTGAAAATATGGAGCTGGCAAAGCAAAATGACAGGGAAAAGTCTTCCAGGTTTTTTTCTTTAAATGGCAATTGGAAATTTAACTGGGTAAAAGACCCCAATCAACGGCCACAAAATTTTTATGCAGTAAGTTTTGACGACAGCCAATGGGGCAATTTCCGCATACCTGCTAGTTGGGAAGTGAACGGATATGGCCTGCCCATTTATGTAAATCAGCCTTACGATTTTGCCGGACATAATCTTCGTTATGGTAAAATGAACCCACCATTTGATATTCCTGCAAATAATAACCCGGTTGGCTCTTACCGGAAAAAATTTGAATTGCCTGCCGCTTTCAAAGGCAAAAAAGTTTTTATTCATGTAGGTAATGCCAAGAGCTGTTTGTTTGTATGGGTAAATGGAAAGAAAGTCGGGTATAGCGAAGACAGCAAGCTGGCTGCAGAATTTGATATTACTGATTTTGTAAAGGAAGGAGAGAATGTAATTGCTTTCCAGGTATATCGCTGGAGCGATGCCAGTTACCTGGAGTGCCAGGATATGTTTCGTTTTTCTGGTATTGAAAGAGATGTTTTTTTATTCAGCACAAATAACCTGAATATCCGTGATACAAAAATCACCAGCACATTGGATGATAGCTACAGCAATGGTTTATTGCACATCAATACAGAAATTAATAACATCAAATGGGAAAGAGGATCGCTGAGTAAAAAAGACAGTGTAACAGTTGAAGTGCAGTTGCAGGATGCTGCAGGTAACATTGTTTACCAGGATAAAACCAATGATTACAAAACCGTATTGGGAAATTATAAAACAAATGTTGAGTTCAACACAACCATTAAAAATGTAAAAACATGGTCAGCTGAAACTCCTTATTTATACAGCCTGTATCTTACTTTAAAAAATGCAAAAGGAGAAGTTTTGGAAGTGGTTCCGCAGAAACTTGGTTTTAAAAAAATAGAAATAAAGGGAACCGATTTTTTGGTGAATGGCAAACGGGTTTTCTTAAAAGGGGTTAACCGTCACGAAGTGCATCCCAGGAACGGGCATACCCTCAGTAAAGAAGATATGCGTAAGGATATGGAAATGATGAAGAAGCTGAACATAAATGCAGTTCGTAATTCACACTACCCGCCAGATCCTTACTGGATAGAATTATGTGATGAATATGGATTGTATGTAGTTGATGAAGCCAATATTGAAAGTCATGGCCTGGGCTATGATTTAACAGTTACACTGGGCAATAAGCCACAATGGAAAGAGGCTCATATGCAGCGCATACAACGCATGTACGAAAGGGATAAAAATCATGCATCTGTAGTGACCTGGTCGCTGGGCAATGAAGCCGGAGACGGGTCCAATTTTTATGCAGCATACGATTGGTTGCGGCAACAAACAGATTTGCCCATTCAATACGAAAGAGATATTGATTATGGCAAGCCAAAAAATACAAATTTCTCTCAAATATTTTGTCCGCAATACATGAGCCCAGCTTCTATGCTTCGCTATTCCAAAAGTGATGCAAGGATACCCAATATTCAAAGTGAGTATGCACATATCATGGGCAACAGCCTGGGTAATTTCCAGAATTATTGGGACGTGATAGAGAACAATCCCAAACTGCAGGGTGGATTTATTTGGGAGTGGATTGATCAAGGAATTGATACCGTAAAAAACGGCAAACGCATCATAGCTTATGGGGGCGATTTTCCGCTGGAAGGACCGGTGGATGAAAACCTCAGCGATAATAATTTTTGTGTGAAAGGTGTGGTAACAGGTTACCGGGAACTAACGCCCATGGCGATGGAAGTAAAAAAAGTTTATCAACATATAAAAACTACATGGAATGGAAAAAATAGTATCACAATAAGGAATGGATACTTTTTTAAAAATTTGGATAATGTTATAGTGAATTGGGTATTGCAGGAAAATGGTATTGCAAAGGAAAACGGAAGCATCAATAATCTTTCATTAGCAGCACAGCAGGAAAATACTTTTACTGTTGACCTGAAAACAAAAATGGATGCCAAAAAAGAATACCAACTGAACAACTATTATTCCTTAAAAACAGAAGAACCCTTTTTACCAAAGGGTTATCAAATTGCCAGTGAGCAGTTTTCGTTGCAGAACTTACCGGCAACTAATCTTAATCCAACTCGAAAAACTGCCTTGCAGGTAAAACAAACGGCAGAGCAATGCATCATCAGCGGAAAAAACTTTACGGCGGTATTTGATTTGCAAATAGGAATTTTATCAAACTATAATTTTAAAAGAGAAACTATTATTGAGCAAGGGCCTACACCTTCTTTCTGGCGGGCACCAACCGATAATGATATCGGTGCAGGCTTCAACAAAAATTTGAGGATGTGGCGTAAGGCTTATGAAAGCGGAACTGAATTAAATGCCGTAGTTACAAAAATAAATGAGGCAGAATATCAGATCGGTTTTACCAAACAATTGGTGAAAGGTGATGCAACACATCAGCAACTGTTTACGGTGTACAGCGATGGGAGTATTAAGGTGGAAAATGACTTTAAAGCTATTAAAGGCAAATATCCTTTGTTGCTAAGGGCGGGCAACGATCTGATGATGAACAAAAGTTTCAGCAACATCAATTGGTATGGCCGTGGCCCCGGCGAAAATTATTGGGACCGTAATACAAATACCTTCATTGGGCAATATAAACAAACTGTGGATGAGCAGTATTTTCCCTATGCCCGTCCGCAGGAAAGTGGCAATAAAACAGAAGTGCGTTGGGTAAGTTTCAGCAATGCAAAAGGAAAGAGAATAATATTTTCTTATGCAGACAGCCTGTTAAGTTTTGCAGCCCTGCCTTACAGCCTAGATGACCTGGACCCCGAAATGAATAAAAAGCAATACCATAGCGGTGAGTTGAATAAGCGGAATGAAATTTATTTGCACATGGACTTGCAGCAATCAGGCTTGCAGGGCATTGATAGTTGGGGAAGTTCCCCACTTGAAAAGTATAGAATGCCATTTAAAAATTATACTTATAGTTATTGGATAAGGTTTGAATAAATAAATTAACAGCAGCGATGGAAAAAAAATTAAGAAAGCAATTTGAGGAGATGTTTCATTCAGTTCCTTTGATGGTAAAATCGCCAGGGCGTATAAATTTAATTGGCGAACACACCGATTATAACAATGGGTTTGTTTTGCCCGCAGCCATTGATAAATTTATTTTGGTAGCCATTCAAAAAAGAAACGATGATGAAATTCATTTGTATTCAAATGAGTTTAAAGAAGCAGTAACCGTTTCTTTACAAAATTTAGACACACCCGGAAAGCATTGGCCCGTTTATATATTAGGCGTGGTTGATCAGTTGCAAAAAGCCATGCATAAAATGGGTGGATTTAATTTAATAGTAGATGGTGATGTGCCCATTGGTGCTGGCATGTCAAGTTCGGCAGCAGTAGAATGTGCCAGCATTTTTGCGCTGAATGAATTATTTGGCCTTGGTATTTCTAAAATGGATATGGTGAAAATGGCACAAAAAGCCGAGCATGAATTTGCCGGAGTGATGTGTGGCATCATGGATCAATTTGCAAGCATGTTTGGTAAAGAAGGCATGGTTATAAACTTAGATTGTGAAACTTTGAAATATGAATATGTGCCCATAGACCTTAACGGTTTAACTA